>Ga0265293_10004286_pt1 | contig 25315 bp, 26 predicted proteins | sample Munlanlewell138R_FD_192505 | JGI IMG/M metagenome (GOLD analysis project Ga0265293, IMG submission 192505) | Leachate microbial communities from a municipal landfill in Southern Ontario, Canada - Leachate well 138R | ecosystem: Engineered > Solid waste > Landfill > Unclassified | place: Canada...
CAACTGGTAGGTCGCTGCACTCCACACGCTCCAGTGTGAGCTGGACTCAGGGCCAAACACCATATAAGTGTTCGCTTGACCGAACCCCTCATAGGCCGCTTTATGGCCGAGCCAACACGTTCCGGTTAAGGTGCCGGCGTTCGTCCACGAAAGCATGGACGTGGTGCCTTGGCCTACCACATTCGCCCCAATTTCATCCGCACCGACAATTCCTATGAACGTACTACCCCACTGGTCCATTCTCAGACGGCGCACCCAAGTATTTGCATATGGGCCATCACCGTGCTTGGTCCACAGAATTGCAGACCCGGCGTACCCGTCGACGCCGCCGATCCCGAAGGCGAAATCGACGTCCGCTGCCGACGGATGCCCGGTCTGTTTGAATCGAAGCAGTTTATCGCTCGTGCCGGATAGCGTCCCGCCCGCCTTCGGCAGCGCGGCGTCGGCCACATCGGACACTGCCGCAAGCTGCGCAGACGAGGGCGCATCAATCGCGGTACGTGCGGCTTCCGCATCCGCCGCAGTGAGCACAGCACGGCCCGTGGCGGTGCTGTCGCTGATGTCGGTCGATTGATGCGTGTGGGCCGTGGGTGTACGTGCGTCGCTCAGGCGTGGGTCGTCGCCAGCGACGACCATCACGCCACCAGCAGTAGTACCATCCCCCATATACAAAATGTTGGTCTCTACGGACCATACAGGCTCTCCTGTGGCTGGTATATAACCTAATCTATCATTTTCCGTTAACGCTCTTTTAATCTGGAGCTTATTGTTTATAATTTGTGTCATTATTTGTCCTTATATGGTTCCACAATTCAATACATCGTAATATTCTTCATAAATGATTATTCCACAATTTATTAAATTATTTGATGTGTCTAATACTGTTCCACAATCAATTAAATCAATTAAATCAATTTCATTAGAAATATCTACTTTAACTTTGAATGTTGCTTGTTTTGTTGAAATTGTATCAGTGATATCTAATGTTATTGTATGAATATCCGACAATTCATCTATATTTACTATTCCTGAAAATGTTATTGTATCATTATCGTCAAATGCCATTATAACATTAGGCGGTAATGTAGAGCCAGATGCTAGTGCTACGCCTGTATATACTCCTGATCCTCCAGTTATTTTAAATTGTCCTGATACTTCCGATCCTATTACCCAAACTGGCAGTTTACCTTTTAATTGTATATAAGGATAGAATAATCTTGGCGAATTTTTATATGGATGGTCTGATGGTAAATTAGATTGCAATCCATATTCCCACGCAGCCCACCCTTCTAACAATTGTCTGTCTGTATCTGTTAGTGCTGTATTACTTGAAATTACACAAGCAATATCGGCTAAAGCCCATGAATTTGTAGGTGTAGCCGCCCCGCTAGAACCAATATGAAAAAAGCGGTTAGTAGTATCTTCTGGAACGCCTGCGCTTAATAACCCTGACCATGATCCATTACTAATTCCATTTCCATATAGATTAGTAACAGAATTGCTCCAATCTTGTGTACCACAACATATTATCCATTGATCAACAGGATGTAGTACTGTACCTAATGCCGAAACTGAGCTTTGGAATGAAGTTCTATTAATGGTAAGTAAAGGATATGATGTATCGCTGTGATCATTGTGAATACCTAATCTTATTCTGCCATTATCAACTGTTGCTCCTGCTATTAATTCCCGTACTAAAGGATTTCTAGTTCCTATTGGTTTATAAACTGCAAACATATAACCATTAGACACCCCTGTAAACATATGTCCCCATGTTGCAATTTGATCTCGCATATTGGTGCTACTACCATTAAACCTAAGAACACGACGGTTATTTGGCCCATCGGTAATGATTTCCGGTCGTCTAGAATCAGTGGTTTGTTGGACATAATTTGATAATGACCCTAAATTATTCCATACACTACACTTTGTACCAACACTGGTTATACTACTTTCATGACTTAAATATACTTGAGGAATATTATCTAAATCTAATGGTGTCCATTTAGAAATAATAACATATCCAACATTAACAATAATTGTTTCACTCTCGTTATCTGTAACAGTAAATTCAATATACCCATATTCAATTTCATCATCCGGGGTGCCAGTTATTACAATATTATTGTCAATAATACTAGCAGATAATCCAGATGGCAATGGTGTTCCAGAATAAATACTAAGATTAGAATATGGCGGTACACCTTGTTTAATAGGAATAATTGTATTCGTTTCTTCACCAATTTGCCATTGATATTCTTTCATGAATAACGATACAGGCAGTTCTGCAATATTAACACCATCTGATACACGGATAGTAAAAGTATAATAATCAGGTGGTAAAGGAGTAGTACCTGTTATTTCTACGTGAGTATCGTTTACAATCAATTCCCAATCTCCGGGGAGCGTCCCATCAGAAATTTCGGCAGTAAACGGACCCGTTCCTGTTATTGATACATTTGTTGTACTAGAATATGGAGCGTGTGCTGCACCATTAGGAAGATAGCCATTTATAGATAACTCTAAAGGAGGTTGTGGATAATCTGATGGTCCTGTTGGGATCGGATAATTAGCATTTAAATACTTTACACCTTTGACTACTTTAAATTCATCAATGTATCCCGGAAACATATAAGTGCCTCCATATGAAGAACCGCCTATATGTAATGGTAAGGTGTTATCCGTAGGAGGAAGAATGTAAACACTATCCGTTTTTTCATCATTCACTTGCATTCTTATAGAATTTGGTGTAAAATCATAATGCAAATATTGCCACTGTAACGGCTCAGGTTCAGGACCATAGATGGTGGCACCTTTTACGCTAGTAGAAGCTATTGTCGCATTGTAATTGTATATTGAAGTATTGACCGGTTTTTGTGCTATATTTGATCTAAAACCACTGGTTGGGTTTATTATATTTTCTGTTTTATCAAATACTGGGTAAAATGGAGAACCTGTTAGAGTAATGTTTAGACGTGACCAACACGATATCGAGAGAGGTTCATCGATATTCAAATCGTTATCATGCGCTGTAAAAAATCCATTGTTTCCATTTGTCGAACTTATAAACAAAGACGAACCTCCGAATTTGCTTTCGGTTGTTGAAATATTAGATACTGTGCCTCTGCGTGTCCAACTTTTCCCTGTTTCGTCTGTTATAGATGTTGTTCCATTTGGAGCATCGAAATGCAATAAACTAACTATGTTTCCTATAGCTATTTCAAATTCTTTAGTTGCAATGTTTCCGTCTGTATCTTCACACCGTAATTTGAATTTATAATATCCGGGCAGATCATCCGGTATTCCAATAATCGAAGCGGTTCCATCTAGATTTTGTACAAGATGTAATCCGTTTGGTAGTTTATTAAAAAATGTCTGTGTCATAATTATTATTTACTATTTAATCCGGGTATTGCTAGTATTACAGTAGACGGAGTTTCGTTGCTAGCACGCAATTTAATGGTTGCAGAGTCTACATAATAATTTTGTGTGTTTAACGTACTAGACGCTATAGCAGGATAAACAAAGTTCCCCCATATTCCATTATTAAAATAATGTATATTATCTCCAAATCTAAAGGTTGGACCGCCTCCATTTCCGTCTGAAACATTACCCGCAGATGCAGATGACACTACCGATAATTGCATAAACAAGTTATTTTTATCTTTCAACGATACATCTGATAATGCCGGTACAACACCATAGTCGTTGGTATAATTGTACGGAATGAGGGAAACGTCGGAAACACTATGCGTACCACTTTTAATCTTGTATACCGAATACAATGAAGAAAGATCAGGTTTACCATTTAAAGTAAACGTAATGGTATGCGCAGGTTCCCCCGAAGAAATTTTTCCTAACACTGCAATACCTAATACTTTCATTGTTATTTCGGAAAATATTCTACTCCAACCAACAGGATTTGTAGAATTTAATAACCTACTGTGAAGGCTCATATGAAGTATTAATAAATCTCCAGCATCAGACGCCGGTATATTGACAGTAAAAGTAGCAGCGTTGGCAGCAGATTGGCTCAAAACGTCAACAATTTCAGGATATATTGTAGGAGAATATTCCATATCCACGATACTCCACGTAACGTCTCCCACTGCATTTAAAGCATTCAGATTAACATTATATGATTCTAAATTGGCACCTCCAATAATATTTCCTTCAATATACATTTCTGTTATTGTATTATCCAACCAACTTTCAAATCCTTCTGGAATTGTATATTCCCATGTATCGTCAGGAATATGTAAAGAAATTCTAGTATTGTTAGACGTTGGAGCAGAAATAATATTGTATTCTGTAACATTTAGGTCTGTATAGAATGGGTTAATTCCGTTTTCAGGATCACCATCATTTAACCATACTCCATTTATAGCCCACCACAACATCCCTGCTTCAATGTCTACAGCTATTCCTATAACATCCCCTTCTTCATATGGTGCTGTAGAAATGTTATCTCCGTTATGAATAGAATTGCCATCAGAAAATAGTTCCCATGTATGAGAATTTCTAGTCGCTAAATCACCTAATGGTGCATCTGATAATCCTATTCCTACACTACAGGTATCTGAAGGGTCGAGAGACACTATTTTTAGTTCTACATATTTTTTGAATGATCCTCTAGTCACTACGCTTTTGACTATACCATCAACGTCACTTTCTTCGGGAGGAATCAATGCCGTGATTCTGTCATTAGATAATACAATATCAGAATTTTTATTCATCCAACTCCATTGCGAATAACGTGATTCGTTTTCAGGATATACATAACCGGGAGAAACATCGAAACTTTGTATTTCAGGAATAACTTCTAGTTTATTTTCTGCAAAATCTTCCAATGTAGAAACTATACTAGAATTTCTAATATCCATAGATAATATTTCTGGAATTACTTCTAGTTTATTTTCTGCAAAATCATTAGGATAAATTCTTTGATACCCTATAGTCTTTACAGTTATTGCAGATTGTACATTCGATACATCAATTTCTAATGGCAATTCATGTATATCAGGATAATCAACGTTTGTATATGTTTTAAATTGTCCAATACTACTTTCGACATTGTCAACTTCAATTGACAATGGTAATTCATAACCAATTGTTTGTACTGTACTATCGGCGTAGGTAACAGCATTTAATTCTGCTACAATGCTTCTAGCATATAATGTATCAAATTCATACAAGCCTAATCTATCGGTTGCAATAAATTCAATAACATATTCATCATTTATGTCTTTATCATTTACATATACCAATTTAATATTATTATAGTTGGTAGTCCCAAATCCTATAATGTCTTTTACATTTTCTTTGATTAAATAAGCTTCTGCCCATCTATCATCTTGTAGTCTATGAACAAGATTAAGATTCTCATCTATATGAGCTAATAATATTGTTCTTTCAGGTTTTAAGTTTTCATTGAATGTTTCCAGTGCAATGAATGGGGAATATCCAGCACCTAAGTTAGTAGTCACTGTATCATTGGCTACAGGATCATACCATCTTAGATAAATTTCTTTATTATATTCCCATACTATTAATGGAAAACCATTTTGATCAAATGTAAACGATAAGTTGTTTAATTTGTTTGAGATTCCAGTAACTAATGATGTTTCTGTGTCAGAAGTTTTTAAAATTATTTCATCATCTTGTTGAAACGCTTCCCATATTCTCAAAGTATTGAGATACGGTACTTCTCCTAATGCTGGAGGACCATAAGAATAGGCACGATCTTCCCTAAATCTATAATAGGCGGTAGACTTGTCTAGACCAAGTGGGACTAAGTTCTCAATTGCTAATTTATTTCTTAAGCCGCCAGCTACTATTCCGGGTATCATTTAATTTAGATTCTTTGTTGTTATTTATTAAAGAAGGTTAATAGCTATTAATTTTTTGGTGGCCGTTTTGTCGCTCCATACTCATTCACTGTTTCTCTAGATACCCATGAAACTCTAGTTGGTTTACCACGAACATTCACTGTTTCAATAGTAATACCATAACAAGTAGAATCTTCTAATAATTGATTTGGTAATACGGTGCCTACTCCGATTTCTGTATCAGGTTCTCTATTAGTGGAAACGTATCCTATTGTAGGAGCATCACTTGTGTCTGGATTATTCAATGGCGAATTTTCAACAAATGTAAAGTACGTAGTATTATCCATTTTCCACCTCAATTATTAAATCAACAAAAAAATTCATATCCAAATTCACTGGTTTCGTCGGAGAAGTTTGAAACACTATTCTAAGTGGAAAATCTTCATTATCTGTACCAGATGGATTAGAATTAGCAAATGATATATTTGTTACTACTGTCGTTTCATTAGTATCAACAATTCCAGTATGAATGTAATAAATTACATTATTCTCTGAAGAATCTACATCACATTTATATTTAGATTTTCCATTAGGCCATAAACTAGAATTAACATATATTCTACTTAAATTCCCACTTACCAACATTGGGGTTTCTACTGGAAAAACCGTAGCTAGTTGTGTAGCATGTTCTGTATGAAATTGTCCTTCCACAGTATAAGAATAATTAGTACCTCCAATATTAATACTACCAGAATCTAATGTTTTTATTACACTTATAATTGGAATTTGAACCATGTACCTTATTGTAGTAGAATACGCAGGATCGAGTTCAATAGGGGAAGATACTGATTTACCGCATAACATTCCTAACGTTGGATTAACATTATCGGACATACAAAATTCTGTAATACCATCTAATCCAGACGGTAATTCCCATACTGTAGTAAAAATGGCATAACGTATTCCAGATTCAGAATCTGTTCTGTATGACAATGTGGATGATGTTCTAGCTGCAGTTTCTAATGGTGAAGATAATCCTATTGATTGTGGAGTTATTTCAACTATACCATCTCCGACATGAAGATATTTGAATATTCCCCCATTACTAGTATCAAGAATTATATTTTTCCCTGATCGATACGTTTGACCTAATCCGTATTCCGTAAACAGATTTTTTTTATTTGTAATTAATTTTTTGTTCTGTAATATGGATATATTACCTATAGGATTGAATTTTATTTTCACGTTTGTTGCTCAATTGTCTCAACCCATTGTAATTGTATTGTAAATTCAGTATCTACAGGTTTGGTCCATGGTGTAGGAAATTCTACATAAATTGGATTAGATGCTGAACCAAAATGTGTAGGACTACCACCATTGGGTACTTCTATTTTTGTAATATTAGTTAATTCGGGTAATGATGGGGCAAATTTAACTGTCAGCGTTCTAGTTATTTCGGTCTTCTCGGCATTAGTCGTGTACGCCCATACATTATCAGGATTGTTCATATCAATAATATAATCATACGTTTGACTACTGCCGTAATGGATCTTGTATGTTCTGTTAGTATTGGAAGTCGGCCATTTACCAATAGTCCACACTACTGCCGACTGTGTAGTCTTACTTATAGTTTCATTAAATAGGTATTTTGCTTTTACATTATAAGGATACGGAACTACATCCAATAAAAATGTCCCAGAATCTAATTCGATTTCTTTATATTCATCTTTAAGATTATATTCTGATCCTCCATCATTATAATAAGTATCGACATCAAATAAATGAACATATGTCACTCTTAAACGTTCATCATTATTAACCACAAATCCGGATGGTATCATAAAACATGTTGATACTGGAGAACCAGTAGAAACAGTAGACCCCGTACATTGCATGAGCTTGAATATTTCCATATTTACTTGACCATACCCAAAATTATATTCGTAAATATTGGCAATGTATCTTACACTATTATGAATATATTCACTATCCGCAGTGATTGAAGTTCTATCTACTAATATTTTAGTACCAGTTACTTGAAGATTTGTTTGGGGGTTAGCATAGTCAATCGGAGTATTATCGTTGCTTATCATCAGATATCTTATTGCACTAGTATAATAATTACTAGAAGATAACGCTCCACTGCCACCAACAATCAATCCCATAGGATAAAACCCAGAATTAGATCCAGAAGACAATATAGAATTGTTATCATGAAATTTGGTGTTTATTGCCGCTGCCGTATGATAATTATCTCCAGAATATGTTCGTATTATATTATCATTTTTGTCAAATACTTCCAATTTCACTATATTTTTTGTTTCTGGTAGATTAATCATCTTCCCCCCACTTTATTGTTATTTTAATCGATCCCTCTAATGTATCAGTAGTTAATTTAGATGGCTTAACAACATCAGTGAAATTATATCGTACCAACATTTCAGAATATTGTACCACATTAATAGTAGCACCGTTATAATTATTACCTTGTCGCACAATCAACTTACCAAAATCTATATTAGTAATACTAGAATACTGTGTACCAGAAGGTATAAAAAAAGTATAATTGAATTCACTTCGTTTAGGATACGTTGTCCTAGTAGCTGTTGCAGTATCATGAACAGTGGAATTTACCGTAATAGTGTTTCCTCCTGCAATAGAGGATGGATACAATGATCTAAAAAATAGCCATCCGTTGTAAGCAGTTATGTAGTATGCGAAAAACAATCTAGATAAGTAAATATCAGTCGAATAATTATATTCTATTCCATTTAATATCATTGTTCCACTTGTAGCACCAATTATATCTGACATTACTGGAATGTACATTGTATATGTTATATCAAGCTGCTCATCTGAAAGAATAGTTATAGTAACAGGATTACCTAATCCATCCTTGATTAATTGTCCTGCCAATAATCTATTGGCAACATAAGGAGGGTCGGTATTTTGGTTTGCAAGTGTATTGATAACTCCAACCTTAGATATAGTAACACCATCAAATTCACCTTGGTTCCATAGGTATCTTAAAGTTCGCTTCCAGTACTGTACTCCTTCAATAGTGACTAATACTGGATAAACTGAAGTATATCTATTTTTTTGGCCTATTATAGATGATATATTAACATCGTCTACTCCAACCTCGGACGAATCATTACTGACTACACACATGTTCATCATTCCATCGCTTCCTCTAGTATTAGAAGCAGGGTTATTTTGAGCACTCATCAGTTCATTGATCCATTGTGCATAAAAATTATCTACTACAATGTTGTTAAAATCACCACTGTCATAGACTATTTCATTATTTTTCCATTTGCGGATACTAAATGTTCCTTTAGGTCTAGGAAGATTAATAACTATATCCATCATGGGCACGTACCCCATACTGGTTTATTTTCTGATGTTAATAAGCTACCAACTGAAAACCCTGAAGGTTCTGACGTAATATTAGTAACACACCAACCAGATAAATCTTGATTAAAGTTTGCACAACCACTAAACATACCATACATATCTGAAACATTACTAACATTCCAATTATTTAATGGTTGATCAAAGTTTGTACAATTGCCAAACATACCATACATATCTGAAACATTACTAACATTCCAATTATTTAATGATTGATTGAAATTGGTACAGTTCGCAAACATATTATACATATTTGAAACATTACTAACATTCCAATTATTTAATGATTGATTAAAGTTTGTACAATCGCCAAACATATTATTCATATTGGTAACATTACTAACATCCCAACTGGATAAATCTGAATTAAAGTTTGTACAACTGGAAAACATTTCAGACATATTGGTAACATTACTAACATCCCAAGTGGATAAATCTGAATTAAAGTTTGTACAACCTACAAACATACCAGACATATTTGTAACGTTACTAACAACCCAAGTGGATAAATCTGAATTAAAGTTTGTACAACCTATAAACATATACTCCATATTTGTAACATTACTGACATCCCAAGTGGATAAATCTGAATTAAAGTTTGTACAATTCATAAACATAAAAGTTGTGTCAATAATGCTTGAAGGTAAAGTAGAAGGTACGGTTATTAAATTTTCTGCGGTCCACCCTTCTTCCTCTGCAAAACGTATAGAATACGGGTTCCAATATTCTATAGCACCCCACTCGTCTATGGATAGCAACGCATCGCCTGATATAGTTAAGTGATTCGTCGTTCCATTGCTGGATATCATAACCGTTCCATTCTCTATGAATGTATGATAAAACGACCAACCTTCTACATTTTCTTCTAAAGTTCCATCGCCCCAGTCGATGTTTGTGCCGGAGGGCAAACCATTCATCACTAAAGTGCCGGGTCCAACATTTATATATGCGGCTCTTAATGGCGGAGGAATAGGCCCATCGCCTTCTTCGGTAACTCCAAATAAATCGGCTTCAGTATTAGAAACAATTTTAACCGTGAACGTCCCGCCCATAGGAATTAATAGAGATCCTTCTGTCGGGGGGTGTATAGTGAAACCGTTCAATCCGACCAGTTCCACGCTTTCGGCTCCTATATTTCTACCATGATATTCTCTACCAGATTCGTAGGTTTCGTTCGTATCAAACACATACTGTAACCCAGAACCTTCGAAACGTATATATTTATTATAACCATATTTGGTAGCAAGTTCGGAACTTGTAGTGTTGATGACTTCCACACGCTTACTTACTGGTATTCCTCCAACAGTAACACCATCACCGATATACATTTCATTTTCATCCATGTCGAACACCGGCTCCCCACCTTCAGGAATGAATCCAGTATTCAATCTATCGTCTGTAGTTCCTCTACGTATTCTTAATAGTCCGAGAATATAATTTGCCATTTCCGTTTAAATCCTTAATTTAAATATTTATCACAATTCACCGCCATCATAAACATCATTGATGGTCTGTCCTATAATTCCGGCGTCGAACGTATCGTTATGAATCCAATTTACGATATTGTTACCATCAATAACAAATGGTAGTGGCGACGGTGTAGGCGTGGGTGTAGGTGTGTTCGTTGGTGTAACTGTAGGAGTGGGTGTAGGAGTATTGGTAGAAGTAGGGGTAGGTGTTGGTGTTCCTGTAGGAGTAGGACTTGGATAATCCGTTATTTCAATATTTAAAAATTCTGAAATATTTACATGAATATTAAATGGGTGCGGAACACTACATTCAGACACTCCATCAAATCCTGCCCCAAAATAATACCCTCTCAATTCTATATTAGAATAGTCTCCAAGATTGAAATATATTTCATCCTCGTCTCTAGCAATATCTAAATAAATTTTAGATTGATTTGTAATATCATCATATTCTATTTGAATAATCCTATAATCTGGTATATCGTCTAAAGTAGTCTCTGCATTGGTTAAAAATATTCTTCTATTTTGTGTGAATGCTGTACGAATAACAACAGATCCATGATCTGTTTCACCTACCATAGGAATCAAAGAACTATCGTGCAATTGGATTAGTGTATATGTACCATCAAATTGTATAGTTTGACGTTTGTAAAGTCCATTATTTTTATTAGCGGAATTTGTTATTAATTTTCCTAATTCAGAAATATTTAAATTTGTAATATTTCTAAATTTTAAAACCGTGTTTATTCCGTCAAACACGCTATTTAATACTGAATATCTTCCTGAATTAATGCTTTCAATAATTGAAACTTCATCTAATAAATCAAAAAATTCTTTATAATTTCCTGATACAATAACCCCATCTGACAATGTTTCAATAATATTAAATGTTTTTGATTTTTTAATTAAAAATAATGAATGATTACTAATTTCAGATACATAATTCCCAAAAATACGTATAATATTGTTAGATAATATAGAATCAATCTGATAATGTTTATCGTGTCGCCAATCGCCGGTTACTGTCACAAATGGTTGCACATTATCATGATCTACAATTGGCAATTCTACTAATACGTCAGAATTGTCATAAATTAAACCGTATCCTCCAACACAATCAAATAGATCGCAACAGGATATTGCAGAGTATCCGCAATCGTCATCAAAATCTAAACCATATCCTACACCTTTACATAATGGATCATTTGCCCATTCTTCTTCAAAATAAATGTTTTCTTTTATACTGACTGTAAATTCTTCAGAGAACAAATACTGTTCTATTATTTCCAGAATTTTAGTATGGTACGGTTTTATATCAAGAAAATACTTGACAAATGAATCTATTGGATTGCCTGCCATTAGTTTAGCTATATACTAAACTATTTATTGCACTTGTGGGTTGTTTAAAATTAAATCTTTGGCAAATTGTTCAAAAAAGTTTATATTTTTATATTGTTCATCTTTACTTAATTTATTGACTAAATTGATACGATCAATAATAATTTGATGCTTCTTATTAATTATCTCAAGTTGTTCTTGCGATAATTCATTATTTTTTTCTCTTCCAAACATTTTGCAGCCCCCAAGAAAGTATTGCATATATTTATCTTTTTCTTAAGTTTAAAATTATGTTTGCTTCTCTTGCTGATTTTATGCTTTTAGAAATGTCATACGCCGTAAACAATTTGCCATATTTTACAACGGATTCTGATACGTCTTTACATTGTTTAGAAAATTCTGGAATAGCTATTTCCCATCCTTGTTCTATAAATTGTTCTGCCAATCTATTAGAATCCCCACCAAAATCTGGGACTAAAATTTTTCTCTTTTTAGATTTTGACAATAGATCAATTTGCTGTGATGATAATTCATTACCTAACACAGCCGCACCATTTAAATGAATAGCATCAAACACCCCTTCTGTTACATACAATGGATAATTGTCATACGTACTAAGCAAATCTACATTGAAAATTATATTAGATTTTGGGATATTAGGCATTAAATATTTTTTATTGGATTTCTCTGTAATGTCTCTTGCTTGATAATATATCAATTTTCCTCTATGATAAAAAGGAATTACGATTCTCCCTTTCATAGCTTTTGCTAGAGAAATTTCCAGTTTATCATCAGAATTAGTTGTTCCTGTTCCATAGTAATAACCATACGAATTAATAGATAATCCGTATTTCGATTTAATGAATTTTTTGATATCTGGTATACATTCTGAATTAGAGTCTTTAATGGGAGAAATATAATCAGGAATTTCGATATATTTGTAATGAGACGCTATTGTTTTTTTAACTTCTTCTTTAGAATTGTTTAACAAGAATAGCATGTATTCGTTTTTAGGAATTCCGAACGAATCTAACACTTTCGTCATATTCTTGGAAAATTTTGCTTCTCTGTTAATAGAGAAATTTTCATTGCATCCACAGTTGAAACAATGATAAAAAGCCGTATTACCGTTATCTGTGAACATCCATCCAGCGCGTGGCCCTTTTGTACGCTTACCGTCTCCACAATATTCACAATATGTAGTATTCCACCCTTGACCAGAAACACCATGGGAGAAGTTTACATAGGATCTAATTGTATCTTCAAAATTTGACATAAAAATAGCCAGATACTGGCTATTCTAACATGATTTTGTCATGATGTCAATTTTGAGATAATTCTCTCAAGCGTTGTAATTCTCTCTGTTTTTTCTTTTCTTCAATCTCTAAGCGTTTTCGTTCCATAGCAGCTTCATAATTTTTGCCCATTTTAACAGGAAATACGCCATATCGCGTAATAGGTTCTAAAATGAAAATAGCTGCCGATTGTAATTTACTCCACGAATGTTCTCCCGTAGGAAAGTTAGGGTCAATATGAACATTCCTAGCAGAAACAGCTTTACGATCAACGCTCCAAATGTCAAAATCTTCTTTATTCTTATTATATTTAATACAGATCATTTCAATATATCGTTTACAATCGTATTCACTTGTTGTAAAATATATTCGTTCTGGATGGAACGCAATTTTTGATCCAGATTTTGGCCGCAAACCATATATTTCTATTTTATCTCTAAACTCTACAGGCGATGCATGAAATAGCTTTTCAGGCAATTGTTCTTCTGAAACAGAATCATATTTTGGTTCCAATAAAAAACCTTCGTTTCCATCCAAATAATATTCAGAATTAAACCACCAATCTGGGTCTAAATTTTTAGAATCTTTTGGAGAAGAAACGTACCATCCTGAAACTGTCAGAATTTGTTTTAAATCTTTGGCTTGTGCTTTTGTAAGATTTTGTTCAAATTCCAACTGCATTGGTGAATATTGCCTCACATTGATTCCAAGTTTCCTAATAAGGTCGGCTACTTTATTATTATATGATCGAATTAATCCTTCATATAACCATTCATTTGGATTAAATGGATCAAGCTCTTCAAAATCACGCATCGTTGTCATAAATTATTCTTCTGCTATCAATTGCTCTGTAAGTTCACTTAATTTTTCTTCTGTTACTGAATTAGGATCATCTGATTCTTCTACCCCTAGTCTACGTAACACTTCATCTGAATCCATCCACAAATCTCTTCCATCAAATACAGAATTTATTTCATCTTCTGTTAAGAATTCAGAATATATATCTTTAGCTAGTTTCTGAAAATGTTGCTCACGATATTTTACATAAGACACTACTTCATTACCTTTACCACCAAACCAATGGCTGTAATTGTGTATCATGAATGTGGAATGTGGACTAATAATGTGTCGGTGGCCTGACAAAAATATCATTGTACCAGCAGAACATACTTCACCTTCTAAACACGTTACTACTGTACCAGCACACTGTTTTATTGCTCCTATAATTTGAATAGCCGTACTTAAATCTCCACCGGGTGTATTCAACGTTATAAAAATCGTATCATGGGCTTCTACAGTCTTTAGTGTATTAATTAAATCAAGATATTTTACTGGTTGCTCAATTGAATCAATAATATAAAAGTGATATATATTAACATTTATAGTTTGTTTATATTGTGGAATTTTATCATCTTTATTTAAATCTGGAATAAGTATCAAGTTGTCTTCATCCTCGTTTCTCATTATTTTTGTTCCTATAGAACGTATTTATAAACCGTGAATCTGCTTAAATTCATCTGGAGACATGATTAATACTCCCAGTTCTCTAGCTTTTTTAGATTTTCCAGAATTGCTATTTGGATCAAGAGTCAATAAATGTGTTGTATTTTTTGATACAGAACTACTCACTTTACCACCCTTCATCTCGATTTCTGAATGCAATTCGGCATCACGGAATCCTGTCATCACAACATTAACAGATGACAATTCGGCAGTCTTTTTAACTTCCACAAAATTAAGTACACCATTAGCAATCAATTTATCAGCCAGATCCATCGTAGGTGATATTCCTTCAATTGTTCTCCATGCGGTTTTATCTGCGAATCCATCAATAAAGTTAAAATCTTCAATTGTAATATGGCGAACACTACTAAATGGAATAGCAGCTAATAGTGTCTTAGCCTTGCGTACACCGAATCCAAACCCCATATGGGCGCACGCTCCTAGAAACGTTTCTGGAAGACTGTTGCCTAATCGTTTTTGAATAGATTCATAGATTCGTGTTCCATTGTCTCCTATGATATTATTCCATTCTATTCTCGATAGGTCACAGATTTGAATAATAGCATCATCATACCCGTTTGTATCCAACACGTCTAATACAGCACGCAAATTAGCTTCACGTAATTGATCAATTTTGTATGTGTCAAAGAAATGTAATACTTGTTTGAAAATAACAGCCTTATTATTTTTATCTACTAATTCTGCTTCTACACCAGATTCATTAAATTGCCATGCTCCAAGATTATCAGGAGGCAATGATGGAGACACTTTATGGATTACTTCTACAATATCAGGGATAACAGTTCCACCTTTCGTAAGACGAATTTTTGCTCCCTTACCAATACCATTGTCAATGATAAATTTAGCATTAAAACCTGATGCTCTTTTAACTGACGTTCCGAATAATTCTGTTGGCACAACTAAAACCACTGGCTTAAAATAACCTGACATTGAGATGTCCCATTCTACATCTGTGACAAATGTTTCAACAATAGAATTTTCATCTAATACTTTATATTTAATTGAATGTTCTGGGTTAAGTGTATTAGCTGTACTTTGCGCTTTTAATTGTCTTGCATCGTCTACAGACACAACAAGACCATCCAATTCGTAATCAGAATTAGAACGAACATTGAACAATGTTGTAGCTAGGTGAGCATCATTTAAATCTTTCCCAAAACACGTCGAATAATGTACAACAGAAAAATCTAAAGATTTAAGAAGTTCTAAGGAAAATTCTTTACGTAATGGAAGAACAACGTCACCACGGATATCGACAATTTCATAACAAATAATTTCAATATCCTTTAATACTTCTACGTCAGATTCTTTACGGTTCATTATCCCTGCAACCATGTTTCTAGGGTTCTTGAATTCTCCTAGATACTTTTTATTGAATACTGAATTTTTCATAATACATTCAGCACGTACCACCAAATATGGATACTGTGTAGAAACAGTTTTTGGAATGTTGGGGATATGATTTACATGACGTGTAACATCTGCCCCTTCAACACCATTACCTCTACTATACGCAATAGAAAAGGCTCCGTTATTGTATACAAGCATAATGCTAGTACCATCCAGTTTATCGGATATTACTGTTTTACAATCATTCAATGAATACTTTCGTACCCATTGTTCAATTTCATTTTCATAGATTTGATTCAAAGATCCCATCGTATAAGGAAGTTTAATCTTTCCTGTACGCTCTAAACTCCCTACAGATACAAAATAAGGGTCAGAAGGATTTTCTTTAAATGCTTCACGTTTTAGCTTATCATATTCAATATCTGTCAATAGAGAATCATCTCCATTAAAATAAGCTACGTCACATTGTTTAAGTAGTTCTATAGAATTATGCATTAATTTCTTCCAAGAAAAGTTCTACAACATTATTCATTTCTTATTTTCCTTTTTATTTTGCCAGTCAAAAATCAAATCTTCTACGTATTCTTCTGTTACGGTCATTATAGGGAATTTTCCGGAAAAGTCAACATCCATATCCCCAATATCATAAGACAACGTAATGTGAGGGATGTATTCATCGTAATCATATTGTAATTGATATTCTGACATAAGAAAATTGTGACGCTCCACCAATTCTGGAGAATCAAATTTCATTACCAATGCCCGCTTGTTATCTTGCGTATCCAAAACATGCAATTCTTTTCCTTTAATCTTAAGAGGATACAGGGACTGATCTTCTTTGACATCCGGATTATATTTTCTGGAATATATTAATGTTGTATGATATTTACTTTTAGGGAGAAGATTAGGAAGATTCAATTTCTCTGCAAATTCATAAAGCTTATCTCGGGATTCATCATCGTATTTGACAGCGACATAAGAGCCATCAGGTACCTTCTTTGCTATTTCGTATAGTTTCATTTTATAACATCACTATTTTTCGTGATATTACCACATCTTTGATCTTATGTCAATAGTTTAAATAATTCACTAAATGTTCTTAATTTTGGATTAAACCATTCATGATAGGAATGATAAAAAGAGTCAAATTCAAGCTTCTTGATACCACTCTCAAACTCATTTATTACTCCACTAAGAATCGATTCTTCACTAGCAATCAATCCATCTGAAAGCATCCTACAAGCCTTCCTGTTGAATTCTAAAATGATTTGGTTTACAATCCATACTCTGCCCCCAAATAATCCTCCAATCGTCGCATAGCGGTTCTTATAAAGTTTGGTGACGTATTGTTGTTGAATAGGAATATTATTAGGGTTCGTATGAACAAATGTCAAAAATTTTTCGTCACTCACATTAAGTAATTTACTAGGAAACGACGTATTAAATAATTTATCGTATCCATCAAATTCTTTAAAGGAAATACAATCGTTATCCACCAATCCTGCATCAATCCAATAAACATATTTTGGACAGAACTCATCAATTACTTTTGTTAAAAAGAAAAACTTTCCATACATTATTTCAGGGTTTCTAACTTGCCAAAAATATTCTTGATACGTTTTTTCGTCTTCCTTCATTATTTGACGAATCTTTGTATGGAATGGGGTATTTTCTAATTCATATGAAACCAAAATAATATTGCTGTAATCTTTGAATTCTGTTTTCAATCTGGAATAATCTGATGGACCACAATAACAGATAATCGTACTTTTAGTATTGGCAATGTATTTTAAAGAGTGAATATAACGATCAATTCTATTTTGTCTTCCCCCATATTTGAATACATATTCATTTCCGTAAATCGCTGTAACGAAAATTACATCATTCTCCATCGTCATAGTCACCTAAGTCTTGTACAATCAATAAGTCATCCAATTTAACCCATTTAGAATATTGTCTATCATCTAAATCTGATCCTACAGGGATAATTTCTACCAATTGTGATAGTTTTGGGTTATTATTTGGCGACGCCAATCTTCCTGTCAATACTACTTCACGATCTTCGTAAACATAAGTTATTGTTTGTTCTGACATTATTTTCTGATCCAATTTTGTATAAATATTTATGCTGGATTATTTCTTGGGAATAATCTCTAAGTTGAGAATATATGCGGAATCGAAACTTTAAAAATTCGTCTAAATTTAAACTTATTTTATTCAAAGATGTAATTCAGGAACATCTTATAGAATAAGGAAAATTTAGATGGCACGTCGAAAAACTAAGAGTAAAAAAGATGAAGATATTGAATTTCTTCAATCAATTATTGAAAGTCAATCCAGCACAGTAAAAGAAGGTCCAAAAGTAAAAAAATGGTCACATTTAGATTTAAAACATATTAAACCATTAACAGAAACACAAAGACAATTTTTTGAAACATATTTAAATAGTACTTCTAATATCGTTGGTATAGGATCAGCAGGTACTGGAAAAAGTTATATTAGTTTATGGCTTGCATTAAATGATGTATTAAATCCTGAAACATCACATAAACGTGTTATCGTTGTACGATCTAATATTTCTTGCGGAAATCCGCTGGGCGCACTTCCGGGGACACTTGAAGATAAGATAGCGCCATTTGAAGCGCCATATAATGATATCGTTAATCAACTAATAGGAAAGAAAACCACTTATTCTGATATGAAAGATGCTGGAATAATCGAATTTATTCCTACATCATTTATTCGTGGACTGACTTGGGATGACGCTATTGTCATCGTAGACGAAATGCAAAACATAGGATGGGAAGAATTAGTCAGCGTTTGTACTAGATTAGGAAAAAATTCTAGATTAATAGTAATCGGGGATAAAGTACAAAATGATCTAGATTATACAAAGAAAAATAAAAGTGGATTTGATAATTTCTTAAAAGTAATTAAATCTATGAAAGATATAGAAACTATTATTTTCACTAGAAACGATATTGTACGTTCAGGATTTGTCAAATCGTTTATTATTGCATGTGAAGATAACGGTTTGATTTAAAAAACAAAAAAGATAAAGGGGAGCGAAAACTCCCTTTATCTTTTCAGATTTCGTTTTCAAAGCGCATCTGACGTGTGGTTGGAATAATCGTTGTCATGTTGGAAATTATATTCTTTCAAAAACGGACAGTCATTGGAAATTATTTTATCCAATTTTTTAATCAATTTTGTTAGTATATCTACTAAATCTTTATCGCCTTCTTTAGAGAAAGTGTCAAGCCTACTTCGAATATCAACAATGTTACAAAAAATTTCTATATCTTTTTCTAAATTATACCTTTTTTCATTAAAATTATACATTATCTTTAATCCTTCAATGTGTTATATTCACCGATATAAAGGTTTTCAAACCCTAATTGTGTTGCATAGTTCATTCCTTGTAGCAATTCAGAATCTTCAAATGAAGAAGAATATGCTATGATATGATGATCACGAGGAAGTCCCATGATTTTGTTTGTAAAATTTCTCAATGGAAGATTGATAGCAGAATCAACATGACCATCCCTAAAATTTACTGGGGAACGCATATCAGCAACAATAACATTCTTTTTTTCTAGAAGTTTTAGAAACTTCTTTTTATCAATCTTTTTCATTTTATTCACCTAGTTTTGAACTGTTTATTTATAGTGCTATTCTATCTTATTCTTTTATCTCTGTCAAGGCATCCATTCAATCAATTGTGATCCTAACGCATCTTCAACTTAATGTGTTCATTCTTTATTCTCGATTAGTTTAAGAAATTGTTTGTATATTTTACTTTCAAAGCGTATTCCACGGTTCTTAGCTTCATCATACGGTATTACAATATCACCAAATTGGTCCTTTGTCAAGTCAACAATTTCTCCAGTCTCTTTATGCTGTAAGAAATAATGGTGGCCGTTATACGGAAGCTTATCTGAAATCAACTCTCTAAACCACCATTCTTTAGCTTTACCGCTCTGATGATAATATGTTTCAGAAGCAATATAACAAAACCCTGTAGAATGTATATTAGATTCTTTATTGATCTTATACCAATAATCATTAGGTTGGATATAAGGATTAATTAGTAATAATTTTGCTTCTTCTTTATGAAATTGATCTCGTATTTTATTGTATAACTCAATGTTCATTTTTGGCTCCAGTAATTTCAAGCATCAGTTCTAATACATCACATTTTTTAAATAATATCTCAATCCATCTATTGAAATAGTAATCCAATTCATCAGATCGAGGACGAATTCCTTTATGGTAAATCAAAAAATCTTTATAATTTTGTATTTTATCAGCACGCAACATATCGTTTACGTCTTCCAACGGTGACAGTTTTATTTCTGTATTATGATACGGATAACCGTTTGCTAATAGTACCTTATCACTTAACCATGAATTAGCAATATTACGGTATTCCATCACTAATGCAACAACATGACTATCACATTCTTTTATCAAAGAAAAATTATCAGCTAAATCTTTATCATTTTGAATTAACGGGTGCAAACAAAATGCTTTCATAGCATCTTCACTAGCCTTTAATTTTATTAGAATTTCTAATCCTTCATCAATATGATTAATCAATGGAACTCCCGATCTGCTGGCAACCTTATCAGAGTAAAACTCTTTAATCAATTTGTATTCTTCAGTAGAATGAATCCACGTTAAATACATTTCATCGGTAGGATTTACTACTATCAAAGGACAATCTTCGGAAACGATATAATACTTACCATCATCCTGAGTAAGGAAAAATACCCCGTCATATTTTAATATTTTATCAATATTTCCAGTATACGTAGCATATGTTAAGACTTTTTCATCTGTCAAAATATAATTGGTATCCTTATCAATAAATTTTATCAATGTATTGTTTGGAATATCTTTCGCAAGCATTTTCATTATGGGTTTCCTAGATAAATTGTTTCAACATTATTTTCCTTTTTAAGGATGTTATATCGTAGCTTATTTTTACTGTACTGTCAATGCTCCACATTCTAGTAAAATTTCTTTCAGTTTTTCTTCTGTATTTTCATTATAATTAATGTAATATAGTTTTATTCCATGCTCTTCACAAAGCGATTTCTTCAGGAAATCCCGATATTGTGTATTCTTAAAAGAATCTACTCCACCAAAATACTTTATTGCTCTAAAATGTTGTTCACCTTGGCATTCTATTGCAACGTTATATTCTTCCAAATAGAAATCTAAGTATAAATTCCTATTACTGATATCGCTAACTAACCACTTTTCACTATGCTCACGCTTAAATGTAATATTAAGGTCAACTAAGCGAGCATCTACATATTCTTCCATGGATGAATAGCTCGCGCACGCTCGACAAGTTATTCGTCCGTTTTGCTGGATCAAATTGTACGTCGATATAGTTGGCGCATTACAAGACGGACATTCATAAGTTATGGGAGACTTACTTCCACCGGATTCTGCTGATATAAAGACTAACTCAAGTTCATTTAACTTATTTTTAATATCATTAATGGATATTGACCTTGACGTATGAAGGCAAGGATTGCATAAATTATTTTTCTTCTCCTGCAAATCATGATATGTACTTTCAATGAAAGTATCGCAGTTACCACACTTATAAGAAACGATACTCCTATTGGAAGTATAAACAAATGGCTCGTAATTTATGTCAAGCTGCGTTAATTGAGCTTCTGCATATTCTTGAGTGTGTGCTGTCTTCTTTCTCCCATTATTCGATCCACAGTTTTTGCATCTAGAAAATTCCCTCAATAAATTCGTTATAGTCGCTTCCTTTATTACATCACAATCAGGGCATTTATGACGTATTCTTTGAGTTACGGTTTTATAAACGAATTTTTCAAATATGTATCCCATCTCCGTAAGCTTTTCTTCAATGCTGGATTGATTATATCGAATACTTGACGGCTTACTAGCTGCACACTTCATACATGATCCAGTCCTCCCGCTTATTAAATTTGATATAGTGTTAAACTTATAATCATCGCAAGTTTGGCACTTAACTTCAATCTTTTGACGTGTAGATTCGTATCTGAAGTTTTTAAAAACTATATTTTTGTTTCTGATTTTTTCTTCTATTGTATCTTGTGTATATTTTCGATTTCCACAGCTTACACAGCACCCACTTCGCTTAAAAATATGATCAAGTTTTTGTTTTTTCTCTATTTTACATATCGGACATTTGTATTGAATAATTTGGCTATTGTTGGTATACGTAAATGGTTCATATTCTATGCCGCGATCTTTTAGACGTTGTTCAACTACTTCTTGTGATAGTCTTTTCATTCCGCCTTCTTGTATATTGTCGCATTGATCTGGGGTTGATCTGATCAACCCCAGATCATATCATTCATTTTCATCAAATTGTTTTTTGTCAAAAACATATGTAGAATTTCCTACATCTGGAACAGCCATGATAAGCCCTAGCTTTTGAAGATACATAATTTCCTTATGAAGCATTGGAGTTCTAGGAAATATTGCTCCAGTCTCAGGCCATACGTTATGAACGCCATTAGGTGCAAAATGTGAATATTCAAATGTCACAGAATCCATAGAATCCGATTGAAAATGTGCATCGTCTACATAATAAATCACTTTATCAAACGTATCACCAAATTTTTCAATATAAAATTTCATTAATTTTGACATGCCGCCAGCTACTACTGAAAAGGGTTTCCCGGCACTTCTGATACATTCTACAGTGTTTTCACCATACTTAGTTTTACCATAAAAATTGTTCCCAAAAGAAAGAGCCTGTAGAACTTCTCCAGTATCTTTATCCTTCAATACCACTGCTTGTGACGCTCCACGAGCACCATAAAAACTAGATTCATTGAAAAAATTTGTAAGGGATTTAGGTTCTACAATTTCACATACGGTCTTACGAGCATAATACCTATTAGGAGTTTTTCCAAGAGTATGGAGAATTAGAGATTGCATTACAGTACGCTTGCGTGGAGTTTCCCACTCAAACTTTTTGCACCATACAACACGGTATCCTTTATTGATCAAATCAAAATGAATAGTACCGGCAACACCTTTGTGTACTACTTTCTTATTAAATTTAGAATAATCCTCTACGAGAACAATGATTAGTTTACCATTTGCATGGTTTACTTCTAATCCTGTCAGGCTTTCAGTAGTGCCATCTAGCATAGCATAGTGTACGAAAGTTCTATTCCATTCTATTTCTGAAGATTCCAGCCATTCTTCAACAGCGTCCACTAATGGTACTGTAAGAAGCGCATTTTTATTATCACGCTTCTTTAGGAGTTGTTCCATCTTCTTACGATCCAAAGTCTCAGGGAGAGGACCATATTGTGCTTCGAGTTCTTGTAAGTTCATTGTTATGTTTCCTAGTTAATTTTTAATATGATAACAGCATTGTTGAAAGTTGTCAAGAGATCGAGCATGAATGTAATCAAAATACATTGTAGTATTCTCACTGTGAACAACATTTTGAACATTCAATTCAAATTTTAATTCTTTTGTATTGTAGTCTACAAATTTCATTTTTATCCTTTTAAATATCAATTACTATTGGTAAGTTTTCATGCTTGTAACCTTGTCCGCACATGGCAACATTATAGATATTGGTTACTTTATTAAATTTCTTATGTTCATATTCAAACTTACCATACCCTTCGTGGATATGTCCATGGAACCATAATTCTGGTCTAACGGCTTCTAAAAAATTTTTATATGATTTTATTCCAACATGTTCTCCAGAATATACTTTATCCAAAACGCCATAGATCGGAGCATGGCTACATACGATATCAATGTTTCTAAACTTTGTCAAGTAATCGTTCAATTCGTTTCTATCAATATTGAAAGCCCATCTTGGTAAATTTGTAACAAATGGTAATCCTAATATTGTTTTATTATTTGGTAATGTGTATACAGCGTGTCTATCATTTCCGGGATATCCTAAAACATAAAATCCAATTTTTCTTAGGTCGATCATTGCAGGTCCGGGATAAAGATAAGGATGAAAATCATGATTCCCAAAAATTATCAATTTTGTAGGATGTTTTAGCTCTGCTAACCATTCTAATTGTAGCTTCCAGTCATCAGGGTATCCTGTAGAACATAAATCTCCGCAATGAATAAAAACATCTCCATCAGGAATTGTTTTAGTATCCACAGTAACATGGGTGTCAGACGTTATTACTAATCTCATAGAATTTCACTCAATCTTTGATTAATCTAATATAGAATAAACATCAATGGTTTGTCAACTATCATATATAATAAAAAGGAAAATATCATGAGTATCGGAAGCGCAATTTTACTACCACAGCTTAAACATAAATTTGTACTTAAAACGTTTGATAATCTTACAGGAGAGTTATTAGAACTGTTTAAAACGCATTTGGTTTCTGTTAAAATCAATGCAAATTACAACTTTAACTCTCCAGAAAATAGCAATGTTCAATTTATATTTGAAGAACCTGCTGATTATCCGCACATGTTTAATGATTTGTTTAACAGATCACTACTTTCAATAATTGAACTTGACTTATTAAGACATAATGCCAATAATACATTTCTAAGATTTAGCGATATTGATAATGTTTCTTGTAGTTATGAATTAGATTATTCTAAATCAGAATGTGCTCAATTTATATTGAATTTTAATGCTAAAGCTACGAAATTTAATGTGTAACTGCCTCAACAACAAACTTTAAAGTAATATTTTCAACACAAACTTTGGGTTGAACGAACAGGTCACATATTAGAACGTTCTTAAGATCTTTTTTCCGGAATTTCTTCAAATATCTTAATGATCGAAAACTGTACTCTTGAGCATTAGGAGTACTATCGTCAAATTCTGTAATGACTGCCCATCGTTTGATGTTTTTATTCCAATGATGGGAAACATAACGGATTGAACGAACTTTATTTGAATGGTTCTCTATATTAGCACGCTCACAAATTTCATTAATAGCTTGAGAGGTATGTGATTTTAGTAGTTCATCATTTTTACTCTCAAACATATTTTGTTCTAAACTATATGATACATTATTTTTGATATGATCCAACATTCTTCTTACGTTAATTCTATCTAAATTAT
>Ga0265293_10004287_pt1 | contig 25314 bp, 27 predicted proteins | sample Munlanlewell138R_FD_192505 | JGI IMG/M metagenome (GOLD analysis project Ga0265293, IMG submission 192505) | Leachate microbial communities from a municipal landfill in Southern Ontario, Canada - Leachate well 138R | ecosystem: Engineered > Solid waste > Landfill > Unclassified | place: Canada...
ATGTATTGGAATGAGAGATATACTCCTCCGACTGATAATATTTCCCAATGTGTAGTTCATCTTTGGCATTGGCTGTAAATTTAAAGCCACAACCCCTGCATTCCTGTATTTCAAAAACCTCATGGGACACGAAATAATCAGTGCAATTCATAAACGGTTTAAAGTGACCGTTTCCACATACAGGACATTTCTCGACAGTAAAAAGTGCCATTTAAAATTTTTTATCGAAACTAAGTATTTACAGCTGGAAATCGAAATCTTTTCTACTGATTTACGATTCTTCTTTTACTTCTGCAACATAAGAATGATCATCCAGCTGTTGATTTATTTTATTTTGAACCGTGCAATCACCTGATAGGAAACTGTAATATTTTGCACTTCTTCCACTGACTCATAGGAAGCATCGGCAGCCATCATACGGTTTTTCGCCAGGTATGGTCTGACATATCCATCGTTTAATTCAGTAATAGAGATCACTTCGCCGAGCTCTTCACCCAGGCTTTCAACCAGGTAAGCAGCTTTTTCCCTGGCTTCCAGCAAAGCATCGGTTTTTACCTGTTTCCTGAAATTCTCCATATTGGAATGGTTCATTTGGCCAACGTACATCGATTTAATTCCTTTGGCATCGACCAGGGAAGCCAGCTGGTTTACTTTCGAAAAATCGGTAATTTTCACTTCCAGCTGTTTGCTGAACAGAAACTCCTTCCCTCTTTGACGCCAGTAGTTGCCCATTCCTTTTACACGGATGTCATCCTTTTCAATTCCAGCTTTCCGAAGGCTTTTGATCAGACCGTCTTCAATTTCGGCCAGAGGCACTTTGGTTTTGTAATCCTCCGGATCCTTTTTCTTTTCAAACTCCTCCTTCCAGTATTCCTCAATTCCAATATTCAGCATCAGTTCATCCGGCTGAATTTCCATCTCGGCACTTCCTCTCACCTCAATAAAACGCACCTGATCAGCCTCCTGAGCAGAACTATTAAGCGCGGCAAAAGAAGCTATAAAAAATATCAAACAGCTCCACATCGTTGTTCTTGTATTCATTTCCATTTTCTTACTTTTTCTTGTTATCATTTATACCATTGGTTTACATGGTTGATATCCCTTTAGCAAAATTTGTACCGTATTGTGCAGGGCATCCGTCAGAGATACCCAAACTCAATAAGTTTTACCACATCTTCTAGCATTCGGTCTTCGCCGTAAGGGTCGTATTCTGCTTTCAGATCGCCACCAAAAAGCCGTGCGAGTCCCTGCCAAAAAAACGCGGGAACTCCCCCCCGGAAATCTTTGATAAGGGAGTATGAAGTTCTTTGGGTTTCTCTGTCGATCAGCTTAATCAGCAAGCGTCCTTCGGTTATTGTCATTCTTTTCAGGTCATCTTTATATTCATCCAGCAGTTGTTTTTCCAGCTCCTTCATCATTTTTCTCCGGTCTTTATCATTTTCCAGTGCTAAATATTTTGGTTCATACTCACGCAGCATCTGCCCGGCTATTTTGGCATAGGGATACACCTTTTTCACCCGGGCAACAAACCGATTGTATCGCCTTTCCTGCCAGGCATTTCGAAATTCACGTTCAGGCAGGACAACAATCTCCCGTATGTTTTTATGGATAATTGTATCCCCATGTTGAATAATCCCCATTACCATAACGGAATCCTTCTCCTGTGCCGGCAAATCGTTTATAAACAACCATCCCACAACAAATAAAATACCTATCATTCTCATTTTTTATCCTCTCCTAAAAAGAAAACGAAGATATTCATTTTCAATTATTGCATGTGCAAAGTTTATATCTTTACAGCATAATTACAACAATTATCATGAGAACTTGCATTAACTCTGAAATAGGAACATTAGAAGGAGTAATCTTACACACTCCCGGTTCGGAAGTAGAAAATATGACTCCCGGAAACTCAGAAAGAGCTCTTTACAGCGATATTTTGAACCTGTCTATTGCTTCAAAAGAGTATACACAGCTGTCGGGAGTGCTAAAAAAAGCAGCCATGGTTTACGAGGTAAAAGATTTACTTGCTGAAGTACTTCATAATAAGGTTGCCAAAAGCCATTTGCTTCATGAGTTATGTTTTCATGAGGGTATTCCAGAAATGGAAGAACAGTTATTTGAGCAAACAGGCTCAGAACTTGCGAAAATGCTCATAGAAGGAGTAATCCTTGAAAGGAACAATCTGACCAACTATCTGAGCCGAGAGAAATTTCTTTTGCGTCCTTTGCACAATCTTTTCTTCACCCGGGATGCAGCAATGGGAATGAATGGGCATATGCTGATTGGGAGGATGGCCAATCGCATTCGCGAACGGGAAACGATGATTATGGAAGTCATTTTTAATCATCATCCGGTATTTGAAACCTCCACGCTCAATCCCCTTAAACCTCCACAAGGAATACTTTTTGATCCCAAAGCGACTATTGAGGGGGGTGATTTACTGGTAGTCCGCGACGATATCTTTCTGATAGGAACGGGTATGCGAACAAGCACGCAGGGAATAGACTTCATTATTGAAACCCTAAAAAAACAAAACAAAGGAGTTTTCCACATCATTGTGCAGGAATTGCCGGAAACCCCCGAATCATTCATCCATCTCGACATGATCTATACCTGTTTGAGTATGGATTCCTGCATGGTATATGAACCGGTGGTTTTTAATTTGAGTCGGTATAAAACCATCCATTTTTGCATAGATAATAGTAAGGTAATCATTCACGAACAGCCCAATATCCCGGAAGCATTAAAAAAACTGGGGATCGATCTGAAGCCCGTTGCCTGTGGTGGAAAAGATGATCCCTGGATCCAGGAACGTGAACAATGGCATAGTGGCGCAAACTTTTTTGCCATTGCTCCGGGTAAAATCATTGGTTACGAAAGAAACGTTCATACCCTTGATGAATTAAATAAAAATGGATTTGAAATTATAACGGCCTCCGATCTGATCAAAGGAAAAGTACAATTGAATGACAACAAAAAATGTGTGATCACCATTGCCGGATCAGAACTGGCAAGAGGTGGTGGAGGTGCCAGGTGCATGACTATGCCCGTAAGAAGAAGTGAGGTGAATTGGTAAAAGAAGCATGACGTTTTTTGACACAAAAATACATGATAAAAATTATGGGGATCTCATCTGATACCAAAGAAAACAATTCATTTTAATGAGATGAAAATCAATAATTTTTATTTATATTTATGGCATGTAATCAAAAATGGGGCGAGCTTATACATACCGTTGCGACAACTGTGGATTTGAGGAGCAGTTCAACGAAGGATACGGTTTTTTAATCCATCCACAATCTCTGGATGAGTACTTCAAAAGCAGGGAAATCCTCTTTCATCACAAAACCCACCAGGTACTCCGCAGGTTGATAAATCAGAAGGAAAATATTCTTGTTGACGCAGGATTTAAAATTTTCAGATGCCCGCATTGCCATTTACTTTTTAACAAAATATCGGTTACCGTAACTGATCATGAAAAAGTTATTCATAAAAGCGAATTTCGCTGCAACCGGTGTAAAGCAAGGTTAAAACTAACCAATATACACCGGCTGAAGAAAGCGGTATGTCCGGTTTGTAAAAAATCTGCCTTCCGCATCGACCAGCGAAAGATGATATTATGGGATTGATCATTCAACCTGCTCGTACCAGGCTGTTACCAATAGGACAATGCAAACATTTTTTGGCAACACAAAACCTGCTTTTCAGCTGCAATAATGCCTGGGATTCAAAAGCATTTCGTGCGTCAACGCCCAGCTGTTTCCATTTACGAATGACGGTGTTATCCTCAGGGGGAATTTTCTCTAAGAAATCAAGAGCCCGATCTTTAAGATCGTCTAAATTTTGTTTTTCTCCATAAACAAAAAGAAAAGGAACCACCACATTAATAATAAGCATATTAGCTGAAGATTCGCCCAGTTCTCTGGGAAAAACACTTTTTGTTTTTCTATTGAACCGGAAATGGCTGTCCCAATAGGCTGATGCTTTCACACGAAACAGATCCTGAAGCATTTGTATATTCCGGGCTTCCATCATTTTTGAAAACAATCCCTCAGAACGATAGATGAGCGTTGCAAGTTGTGAAATACGGATAGTGGGAAAATTCACGGGTCGAAGTCGCATAAATTTCCACAAATGAGGCTCTATTGTTTTAAGTTTATACTTTTTCTGCAGGAACCTGAACTCCTTTTGCATCAGCATAAAATAATCATCACCTAAAAGTTCTTCTCCCAGAAGTCCGGATGCACCATATAGCAGGGTCTCCATCTGAAACAAGCTGTTTTTATGCTTCGCCAGTAGGTGCATGGGGACTATTTTTGCCAGCAAACCAAAGGGAGAAGCGTTAACCTTAAAACCAAACATCCGTGTTAACATTTGGTAAAAAGTTTCACTCCAGTTGCAGCAATTTTGCTTTAAAATTCGATCAATATCCTTGGTTTTCTCTTCTAACCTATCGATCATCAGCCGGTTAAAGGCAAGGCGCAAAATGACAGGATCTAACCGGAAGAACTGTTCCTGACAAGCAATCCAGGCTTTTGAAATCATTAGCTTCCGGTAATTTTGTGATAAATAGTCCGGCCATTTCAGTTCAATAGTCGGTATTGCTGTACCATTGGCCCTGAAAATTTGTTTATCGGCATGCTCAACAACGTGCAGTATCACATTTTCATAGGCTTTATCTGCGGTATGATTGTGCTTATCCCAATCGGAAGCTTTTTTATGCACTTCAATATTTCCTGCCCACAGGGTTCCGGAAATATTCACTTTAGCGTTGAAAAAATCAGGTCCGGAATCGGTATTTCTACAACCGGTGCTTATCACTTCAACCGGTTCGTTAGTCATTGATTTCAAATTCAGACCGTCAAACAACTGGTTTTCCCAGATATAATAAATAAACTCTTCAGGTATTGGCTTGGAGGCATACATATTTTTTAGGATCAGAAACCAGAAATAAAAATACTTATTTTTTATTTCCTAAACCCTATCAGCTGCATACATTTTACCAAGAATAAATAAAGGGGTGCAGCCGAACAAGCCAAAGCATTGACATAAAACGAATTAAACAACACTATTGGGGAATGCCCGGTTCATTTTTTGAAAGATATCCCAGAGAACAATACCTGCACTTACCGAGATGTTGAATGAATGCTTTGTGCCATATTGTGGAATTTCTATTGAACCGTCACAAAGATTGATCGCCTCTTGCTGAACCCCTTTCACCTCGTTGCCAAAGATAAAAGCAAGTTTTCCATTTTCAGGGGGATAAAAATCCGGAAGTTTGATGCTATTCTCCACCTGTTCTATGGAATATACGAGATATCCCCGCGATTGAAGGATTTTTATTACCTCTTCTGTTTTTTCAAAATATTCCCATTCCACAGACTTTTCTGCATCAAGTGCGGTTTTATGGATCTCCCGGTTAGGAGGGGTGGCAGAAATTCCACAAAGGTATATCTTCTCAATAAGCAGTGCATCTGATGTCCGAAATACAGATCCTATATTACTGCAACTTCTGATGTTGTCAAGCACGACTGTTATGGGTGATTTCTCTGCATTTTTATACTCTTCTGCCGAAATCCTGTCAAGCTCTTCCATTCGTAATTTACGCATATCAATTTCTAAAAATCAGGTAAGCATTCCATCTGTACCAAAACCTGTAAGATCCTGCCATCATTTTTTTTGTTGTTTTTTTGAAAAACGTGAAAGGTCAGCAACTTCTAACACTAAAAAAACAAGATAAACAACCACAAGGCAAACAATAAAAACGGGAATATTATCTGGTGCTAGAGATAAATAAACGATGGCAAATAATGAATAAACCAGAAGTCTGATCATGGAAATAATCATGCTAATCCGGACGAATCGAGCCATATCTTTTTGAGCAAGCCGGAGTTGGTACCCGTGAATTCCAATAGTAAACAGGGAAAAAAAAGTAAGCATCCATGGCAATATCGGACTGTATTTATCCGGAAGAAAAAAAGAAAAAACAATCCATCCGGAAAGAAGCAAAATAAAGATCGCGATGAAAACTTTAACTATAAAATATTTAAATGCATTGCTCATTTCTTTAATAACTTACGGATTGTATAGAACAGGGCACCAATTACCGATAAAACAATGAAAACCAGGGTAAATATCCTGAATTCATTTCCCATCCAATCATCGATTTTAAACCCAAGGAAAGTACCCAGGACAATAATCCCCATCATTTCAAACGCTTGGTTAGCATAATGAATGAATGGGTCAAATTTATTTTTATTCCTTTGAATCTTCTGTTTCATCTATTCCTTTGGAATCTCCCATTGCACAGGTTCCTGAAAATACTGAACCAGGTTCAACCGAAAGCTTTCCAGCCACGATATCACCATAAATTGTCGACATGGCTTTCATGGTTAGCAATTCGGAAACGGTTATTTTTCCTTTAATGTATCCGGAAACTTCAATGTTGTTGCAAATAATTTCACCGTTCACCTTTCCATTAGGACCAATAACCAGCCGGCCTTTTGCCTGAAGATTCCCAACCAGTTCACCGTCGATACGAATATCCCCATTGGCGGTTATATCTCCCTTAATAAGTGTCCCTTCATTGATAATATTAATTGACTGGTTCAGTGTCTCCCCATAATTTGATGTTTGCTTTGCCATAATTTATTGCATCTGATTAAAGTTGTAATTTTTAAGATATTTACCTCACTCCATGATTTTTTATGGTGTTCGACAGAATTCGCAAGCGAATTTCGATGGAACCAATTCGTAATTCGTAATTATTTTATCGTCATTCGTTCTATTCGCCACCTGCAACAAAAAATTTCCTCACGGACTTACATAAATTTCCATGAACTCTTATCGTATAACCCTACACAACAATCACTTATAAACAATCAATTTGAATTATACAATAAATAAACGGATGAAATTACAAATTTTTATACGTTGGAGCAAAAAAAAGATTTGAATTATCAGGCAAACATTTCCCCATTGTACGCCCATTTTAGGAAAACGCTTCCCCAGGTGAATCCTGCCCCAAAGGCAACCAGGATTATTTGATCCCCTTTTCGGAGCTGTTTTTCGTATTCCCACAGGCACAAAGGAATTGTTGCAGCAGTGGTATTTCCATATTTTTGAATATTGACCATCACTTTATTTTTATCGAGGCCTATCCGTCGTGCTGTAGCTTCAATGATTCTCATATTAGCCTGATGAGGCACAAGCCAGGTAATATCATCAGCCGAAAGATGATGTTTTTCCATCATTTCTACAGTCACATCAGCCATTCCGGTTACTGCATACTTAAAAACGGTTTGCCCTTCCTGGTATATAAAGTGATTATTGTTCTTTACTGTTTCGCATGATGCCGGCAGAAGTGAGCCTCCTGCTTTCATATGGAGGTAGTGCCTCCCCATTCCATTTGCATAATTGATAAAATCGATTACACCGACATCTTCATCGGCAGGTTCCAACAGAACAGCTGTACCGGCATCACCAAAAAGCGGACAGGTAGTTCGATCCTTATAGTTAGTGATTGCTGACATTTTTTCGGCCCCAACCACAATAACCTTATGATACCGGCCTGATTCAATAAACTGGGTGGCGGTTGTCAATGCAAAAATAAACCCGGAGCATGCGGCATTCAGATCGAAGCTCCAAGCATGATGAAGACCAGCTTTATCTGCAATAATATTTGCTGTTGCGGGGAATGGCATATCTGGTGTAATGGTGGCGCAAATCAAAAGATCAATCTCATCGGCAGAAGTTCCTGTCTTTTGAAGTAACTCTTTCACAGCTTCAGTTCCCAAAAAACTGGCAGCCCTCCCCTCCTCTTTTAAAATCCGACGTTCCTTTATGCCGATGCGTTGCATAATCCATTCATCGGATGTGTCCACCATTCTGCTCAGTTCGTCGTTGGTTAACCGGTATTCTGGCAGATAGGCACCTACCCCGGTAATTGCTGCCCTAATTTTTGTCATGGATAATCAATTTTTCAAGCCGCGAAGTTATCATGATAGAACAACGATTACCGGCTCAATCCGGGAAATCCGGAATGATGTTAAATTAAACTTAATTTTTTATAAAACGGTGAATGAAAAAATTCGAAAAGTCAAAAATTTAGACAAAAAAAAGCTGGCCTTCATGTTGACCAGCCTTGCTGTTAAACTGCAATTTCTTTTTCAATTACCTGTTTGCCCCTGTAATATCCGCATTCGGGACAAATATGGTGGTACTTTACAGTAGCTCCACAATTTGAACAGGTAGCGAGTGTTGGAAGGGAAGCTTTATAATGTGTACGTCTTTTATCCCTTCTTGTTTTTGATGTTCTGCTTTTTGGATGTGCCATAATATTTCACTTTTAATTATTATTCCAGTTTTTTAAAGCTTCCCAACGCGGGTCGCTGTTCTCTTCATTTTCCTCCGGATTAGAATCATATTTTTTCAGTGCTTCCAGCATTTCTCTGTTGCATCCGCTTTTTCCGTTAATTTTGGGATGGACATGCCTGACAGGAATACTTAACACAACATATTCATAAATCAATTGAGCCAGGTTTATCTGGTGTTCTTCCGGCAAAACATAGATAATTTCATCGTCTTCGTAATTGCTTTCGCCAAATTTCACAAAAAGCTCACTTTTATGTTTTACTCTCTGCCGGTATTTCTCCAGGCAACGATCACAAGTAAGCTCCACCCAACCCTTTAAATTAAAAAACAATTTTAAAAAGGAGCTTCGTTTTTCTAATTTAACTTTCACCACAATATCTCCTATGTCAACAAAACTCTGCTCAAAATGCTCAAAGAACGCGTCCTGAACCTCAAATTCGAACTTATGCAGGCCTTCCTTAAGACCTTTAAACTCTATATTGTATTTTGTCTTCCAGCCCATGGTTCGAAAAAAGTGCTGCAAAAGTAAGGTTTTTTTATGAATGGTTAAAGAGTTGTTTTCAATTTCTTTACATTTTCCCTTTCCGATCTGATTCGGCTATCAGGTAATCAGCCAATTCGATCACCGGAGCCACCCAGATATCCTTTTCATGTTCTTTCAGGTAATCCAATAGTTTTTTGTGTTCTTCGGCTTCCACCAGTAGGTGGCCACCACCCACTCCGTGAAACACCAGGATAAGCAGACTGTTTTTTTGCTGTGCCTGTTTTACCAGGTCAATTAATTTATCGCCTGTTTTTCCGGTTGAAGAAAAGGTAGGCAGGTGGAACAGGTTGAGTTCATTTTTCGGGAGAAACGCCGGGTCTCCTCCACGGGCTGCAACCACCAATTCTGGCAGGTAATCGCCCATATTTTCACCCTCCACAACTTTATCGCCGCAGGTATAGGCAAAAGTGTGCCGGTTTTTTCCATCAAGTCCTTTCAGCAAGGTATTGGCAGTACGCACTTCCGTGAGGAACTGCTTAATGGTATAGAAATCGATGTCGCGCTCTCGTTCCCTGTCAGAAAAACGTTTACCGCTGCAAGGGTGAAAAAGCGTATGGTTACCCAACTCATGCCCGTTCGCAGCAATAGCTTTCCATTCCTCCATCCGGTGATACAAGGAAGCAGAAGTACCTGTCAGATAAAAAGTGCCTTTCAATCCATGGCTATCGAGCTGTGGAATAGCGTAATCCAGTTGTGAATCCATCGCATCATCATAGGTCAGGCACACCACACATTGTTTCCCGTTTTTCCACGTTTGCTGAGCCATGGTTTTGCCCACCGGGAATTGGAGCAGCACCACCAGAATAGAAAGGATTGTTCTCATTGTATTTCGGATTATAATTTATCTTTGATTACGTTATACAGATCTTCCAGAAAAACGATTCCCAGCCGGTTCAAATTTTCTTTTTTGTCGATGGTCGATTTTCCGTTTTTATGGGCCTGATAGCCCCGTTCCAACTTATAAAACAGGTCGGAAGTGCCGGTTTTTGTTCGTTTTACCAGCTCATTGTATTCCATGTTATCATCGCCGGGCAAAAGCTCAAAAGCCTGCAGTGTTGACAGTGTCAGAATGTGATTCATCCATCCTTCGAAGCCATAGCTGGCTGAACTGCGGCACCCTGAGGCATCAAATGTTCTGAACTCGTAACACATACCCGGTTGCCCTTGCCAGGGAGAAGTTGTGCCGTCGGCAATAAAAGCCTTTCCGTCGCATTCACCACTGGTCACGTGGTGTTTAAACATCTTCACGGCCAGATCACGGTAAAGCAGGTATGGCTCATATTCCAACTCCCCAAAACCACTCAGAGATGCATAGCGGAATGGCATCCTCACACCCTTGGTTGTGCCTCCGCCGGCATCTGTACCTCCTTCTTCCATCAGCACCTTTCCAGTAGCCGACCAGCAATCGCTGACAGTAGTGAAACCGGCCTCCTGAAAACGATTCATGTAGTCATCATAACTGAAATTTTTAAAGACTTCATTTACCTGATCCGTGCCGCCGAAATAGATGTGTGCGGCAACCATTACCCCTACATATCCCTCCTGGTGATTCGGGTTCCAACCTTTACGCCAGCTGAAAGCCTGATACAATCCGCGATGAACGTTATTGCTGCTGTTTTGACAGTAATTCCCGGCAATAGCCAGTGCTTCCATCAACAGATCCAGCTTTTCCTTCTCTGCGTTGCTGAACTGTGACCACACTACTTCGGTATGTTTTGCCAAAGCCAGTGTCTGTGCCAGGGCATTGTCTGCCCAACCGGCTATGACACCACGGCAGCAGGGTTCTTTTCCACCGGAGATTACATATTTTAACTGCTCCACCACTTTGGCTGCGGCTCGGGGATAGGCATTCCCGGTATCATAAAACGCCACCAACGCCAGGTAATTCAGTGCTTTCCCCGAGTATAGCACCCAGTAACCCGTGTACTCAGTATTTACATTCGGATCATTCTGCCAGCGGATGGGCTGTGCCTTCAGCGCCTCTTCCAGCACGACGGGATCCCAGTTAAATCCCTTCCCGGGTTCATTCGCGCCGCCCAGGGCAAAAAAAGGTTGTATCAATAAAAAGATCAGTGCGATGGAATAAAATTTTGATGTCATAACAAATGGTTTATCGGGCTAAATATAGCAGAAAGATTAATACCGTCAAATGACGCAAAAAATCAGCTGGCAATAACAACATCCATACCAATCAGTTGTCCCAGTTCTTCAGGATGATCGGTGAAATCGCCACACACCCGGAAGAGGTGATCTTGAAATCCTCAACAAAAAGGATAAGAAAGAGCAGCATCTTTTATGCCTTCGAACATGATGTATGTGAGAATTGTTTTATTAATTTGCATAAAAAAAACTATGTACGGCCAAATAAAACAAGATCTGCTAAAAACGCTTGAAGAGCTGAAAGAGCAGGGTTTATATAAAGCAGAACGGATCATCACTTCGGCACAGGATACTGAGATCCGTATTTCTTCAGGGGAAACCGTGTTGAATTTTTGTGCCAATAACTACCTGGGGTTGGCTAATCACCCCAAAGTCATTCAAGCAGCCCAGGAAGTGATGAATTACTGGGGATTTGGCTTATCATCGGTACGGTTTATCTGCGGCACCCAGGAGATCCACAAAGAGTTGGAGCAAAAGGTGTCTGAGTTTTTAGGAACGGAAGACACCCTGTTGTATTGTGCCTGCTTCGATGCCAATGGCGGCATTTTTGAGCCGTTGTTCGGACAAGATTCTGCTGTTATTTCCGATGAGTTGAATCATGCCTCTATTATCGACGGGGTTCGGCTTTGTAAAGCACAGCGTTACAGATATAAGCACTCCAACATGAAAGATCTGGAGAAGTGTCTGGATGAAGCTTCAGATGCCAAATACCGGTTGATTGTTACCGACGGGGTTTTTTCTATGGACGGGGACATGGCCAGGCTGCCAAAAATTGTGGAACTGGCTGGCAAATACAATGCCCTTGTTATGGTTGACGACTCACATGCAACAGGATATATTGGTAAAACGGGACGTGGAACAGCAGAACATTATGGATTGCTTGGTCAAATTGACATCATCACGACAACCTTTGGGAAAGCATTGGGTGGAGGAAATGGAGGATGCACATCGGGAAGAAAAGAGATCATTGAAATGCTGCGGCAACGCTCACGCCCCTATCTGTTTTCCAACTCTTTAGCTCCTGCTACAGTAGGAGCAACCATGAAAGTACTGGATATACTTACCGAATCCAATGACCTGCCGGCCAGAACCATGAAAAACGCCAGGTATTTCAGGAAAAAAATGAAAAAAGCCGGATTCGAACTGGTGAAAGGAAATACGGCAATCGTTCCGGTCATGCTTTATGACGAACTGCGAGCTATTCAGTTTGCCAATGAATTGTTACAGGAAGGGATATACGTCATCGGGTTTAGCTACCCGGTAGTACCCCGCGGGAAAGCCCGGATCCGGGTACAAATATCAGCAGCACACTCCTACGAAGAGATCGATCAGGCAGTAGATGCCTTTATTAAAGTTGGAGAAAAACTGCAGGTCATCTGATCCGGTATGTACATTTTGTTCCGGTATGCCTGTGCTTACAACCATAAAATGATCATCCGGAAACCCTGACTGTAATTTGTATACCTACAGACAAAGTACCTCAGTTCCAACTGAGACGAACAATCGAAATTTACTGTACACTGATTAATTTAGAAACTTTTTCTCCTTCCACTTCCAGCTGCATCAGGTAAGTTCCTTTCCGGAGGGATGGCTGAAGATTCAGCATACCATTCACCGCATAAACTTTATTCTTTTGCACCAATGCTCCGGCAACAGCGAAAAACGAAACATGCACCTCACTGTTTCGGACACCTTCTAACTTAACTGTCAAATCACCTGACTTATAAGGATTTGGGAAAACATATACCTGATCAGAGCTTAAATTTCTCCGGGATTCTTTTAAATCAACCACCCCCACAAGTTTATCATCTGATGCGAGGGTTACTACAGATCGTGGAGGCAGAGTCAGGTTTGTACCGGATAAATACTCGCCCACATGCTCACAATCTTCAGATGCTGATGACCTGTATATTTGAAAAGTTGCCGGCACATTCGCTCCCTCCACATTAATTTCCCGCTCTTGTTTGGCAGAATTGATAACAACCAGTGTATGGGAACTTCTTTCCGGGTGATGATAAGCTGTAACAAATACATCGCTATAGGGTGCTGTAGCTTCCACACGAACAGCTCCCGGACGGATAAAGCGGTAAAAATGCCTGGAAGCGTAATACTTTTTACCTACCGTGGTTCCAGCCATCAGGGAGTAATCTCCAATGGATGTGCTTCCAGGATTTTCACTTCCCTGCCACCAAACCCAGGCCTCAATATTTCCGTAATAAAGGGCGGCATGGATATCCAATGCAAGCCCCAGGGCTCCCGTGCGATTATTGACAGGTTCCCAGGAATCGACGTACCCCGATGTCTCAGTCATCCAGGCAGGTTTATTCAGTGGTTTACTAAATTTTTCGGTATGATTGGTCCACATCTCTGCAAGAGCTGAACCGGTTGAAGGAATGACTCCATCAGAGTAACCATGAACAGCAAGCGCATCGATATTGGAAGGAGCATTCTTATCATTTTTTATGGCATTGTGAAAGAACCACTCCCAATTTTTTCCCAGCCCTTCCATGGCAAGCATATTCTCGGATCCAAAAATTTTTATATCCGGATAAGCCTTTTTAATTACCGGAACAACTCCGTTCAATAGCTCACAATACCAGTAGACTGTGTATGTACAGGAATTAAAATCCTGTGAGAAATAGGGTTCATTCTGCAGACTTAGACCATAAACCTTTACGCCAATCTTTTCATATTCTTTAATATGATCAATCAAATAGTTGGCATAATCTTCGTACATATTAGGATTGAGTGTTCCCCCGTGGTTAGTCTGGATGTTTGGATCGGGGAATCGTTCGGCTTTCTGATCACCAGCCCAGGAAAAAGAAGCTCCCCACTTCATGGAAGCCGGTGGACTCCATACAGTCAGCAATACTTTAATATCCACACCATACTCATCGGCGACTGATTTTAATCCCTCCACCATAGGGAGCTGTTTATTCCAGTCGGCATCCTGTTTTCTTTGCGGGGTGGCTGGTGGATGTATCTCATTTCTCCACATGGTTAATCCCAAATCTGAAACCACCATTTCCGCCCACTCCCGGTTCCACATCAATGATGGTGAATGCCACCATACATCATGTGCTCCAAAAAATCCAAACCCCTGAATGGTTTGATGTTGTTTCGCAGTATCAACTGAAATGGTTTGAGCATATCCTGAAAGGCTCAGACTTAAAACCAAGGCAAAAAAGATGTAAAATCGCTTCATATTTGTATAAATATTCATGATTAATTGTGGAAAATCATACTCCATGACACGCAAAAATAAACGATTTTCGGGAATAGCCAAACTATCTGAGATGAAACGATCATCCAGGTTTATCGTACCCAAAAGGCATGGATACTTATGAACATGCTGGTAGTTTTGCACTTACAGACAAACTATTATTGCCATGAATTCCGAATTATTAACATGTCAACATCATCCTTTAGCCTTTCCACCATTTTAGCAAATCTTCTGGGTTTTTGTGCCCTTAGTTCCAACGACAGATTACCAGAATTTCCTGTCACCTCAAATTTCCCCACAACGATCTGGTTCTTTCGTCCTCCATAGGCTGGCATATATACAGGTGTTATATTTTTACCGGAAAGTTGTTTGACTTTTGAATAATGGATGGTAAAAAATCCCTCCGGTTCACGAATAAAAAATTGTTTTTTGCTGCTGTGATAGCCCACCTGCAACCGGCAATCCAGGTTTTCACGTCCTCGCATGAGTTTGCCTGATTGTTGTGGGAGGGTTATCTTAATACGGTACAAACCTCCCTGAATATGTGAAAAAGTAACCTTCCCGTTATGCCCGGTTTGCATAAACGCAACAGGTTTTTCACTTCCTTCCTGTTCAATATACACCTCGGCTCCGGGTACCGGCTCTCCAGGTGAAAATATCCATCCAATAATGGTAAGGACTCCTAAAATTAAGGACACGAATAATGCTTTCATTTTATTAAATTTTATTAGTCAAATATCTGTTTTTTTATCAAACCATGCACAATGAAAACCATAAATTCAACAAAAAGTTTATAAGCATATGATAAAAATGCTCATTTACTATCACCTGGCTGGTTGATTAGAACTGGTTTTGAATCCATACCTGTTTCCCCGATTATTCCTTTATCTTTGCAGTAAACAATCAGGTATGAAGGAAAAGCTTTTTGGCAAAACACTTATTGATTTACAGAAGGTTACAAAGGAATTACAACTTCCCGGGTATACAGCTAAGCAAATAGCTGACTGGTTGTATAAGAAAGATATTTCAGCTGTTGGGGAGATGACTAATCTTTCCAGGAAAGCAAGGGAAGTCATAGAGGAAAGGTATGAAATCGGACGAAAGGATCCGGTGAAGGTACAACAAAGCATTGACGGCACGAAGAAATACCTTTTTCCTGCCGAAAAAGGAAGGTTTATCGAAACAGCTGTTATTCCCGAGCGTGGTCGCATTACGGTATGTGTAAGTTCTCAGGTAGGTTGCAGGATGGGATGTTTGTTTTGCCATACGGGCAGTCAGGGTTTTCAGGGACAACTCGAAGCAGGAGAGATTGTCAATCAAATAAAAAGCATAGAGGAATCAGATCAGGTTACCAATATTGTTTATATGGGTATGGGAGAACCATTTGACAACCTGGAAGAAGTGCTAAAAAGCATAGAGATTATGACATCTGACTGGGGTTTTGCCATGAGTACACGACGAATTACCGTTTCTACCGTTGGAATGATTCCCGGGATGATTACATTTTTTGAAAAGAGTAATGCTCATCTGGCTGTGAGCCTACATACCCCATTCCCAGAAGAACGGCGGAAACTGATGCCGGTTCAGGGAGTTTACCCCCTTGAACGGGTAGTGCAGGAAATAAAAAGTTGGGATTTTGGCCGGCAGCGTAGGTTATCGTTCGAGTACATTCTTTTTGAGGGGATGAACGATACTTCCCGCCATGTGCGTGAGTTGGCCCGCATGTTAAACGGTCTGAAATGCCGGGTCAATCTCATCCGCTTTCACCCGGTACCCGGGACGACCTTTAAAAGTCCGTCAGATGAAACGATTCAATGGTTTAAAGATAGCCTCAATCAAAAAGGGATACTCACCACCATCAGGGCTTCCCGCGGGCAGGATATATATGCAGCTTGTGGATTGCTGTCCACGAAAGAGGTAAACAGTTAAGCCAGCATCATTTTTTCAATATAGATATCCTGAAAATCCGGGTCTCCTTCCAGGTTCAGGTGCCGGGTCAGTTGTAATGTTTTCTGGATAAACGACTCATCTTCAAACAGGAACATCTTAGCACCAATCAGTGCAGTGTTGCCCATTTTCACAATTTTCTCTTCTGGAACTTCAAGAAGCCCGGTTTGGATCACATGTTTCAGGTTCAGAAAGTTTCCAAAACCACCTGCAATAAAAACATTTTCAACCTGATCATAAGTAACTCCGAATCTATTCAATAGTATTTTCAATCCGGCTGCAATAGCAGCTTTTGCCAGTTGAAACTCCCGGATATCCTGTTGTGTGAGGTACACATCCGGGGCAAGTTTGATCTTCTCATCACCAGATGCAATTTCTCCAAAAGGTCCAATTTCACCCTGGTGCAGCAAAACAGCCATGGCATCAATCAAACCGCTGCCGCAAATACCTTTAGCATGCACATTCCCAATAACGTGGTTCTTGAACTCTCCTTCATCCAGGTCAATAGAAGAAATAGCTCCTGAAACGGCTCTCATCCCCTGGCTGATCCGGGCGCCCTCAAATGCCGGGCCGGCGGCTGTTGATGCACAAATAATTTTTTCGCGATGGCCCAAAACAATTTCACCATTGGTGCCCAAATCAATCAGCATGGTCATTTTTTCCCGCTCCGCCATATTGGTGGCAACAATCCCGGCAAGAATGTCGCTCCCGACAAAACTCCCGATAGAGGGATAAAAACAGATAGCTGAACAACCGGGAAATTTCCAGTTGAGCTGCTCTGATGAAAAAAGCTGCATACCCAGGTTTGACGACTCAAATGGATAATATGAAAGCGGTTGCAGATCCAATCCTGAAAAAATATGATGCATTACTGTATTCCCTACCAAAACCACACGTGAAGCTTCAACCTGCTGCTTTTCAGTGATATTCCGAATCATTTCACCAATTTTCACACGAATCAACTTCTGCATTTCCTCCTGTTTCCCATCCAGGCAAGCCTGGATACGCGAAATAAGATCCCCGCCAAACTTAACCTGAGGATTCAAAGATGTTATCGCGTCCATGACGCGACCTGTTTTCAAATCGAGAAGCTGGGCAACCAAGGTGGTTGTTCCTACATCTACAGCAATTCCAAATCCTTTCAGAGGATGAAAACGAAATGGAGAGCTATCGGCCAGGATGATCTCTTCAAATTGAGAAATCTCAATGGTAATATCCGAGTCAACCCGACAAAAACAAGCCAGCCGCCAGTCCTTTTCAAGACCAAACGTTGAAAGTCTGCTCAGCTGTTCAAAATCCAAAGGAAGTGTCCCTTCAAGCAGCCTCACTTTGCAACGGCCACAAATCCCTTTTCCTCCACAAGGAAATTCCACACCATATTCGTGAAGAACATCCATCAAAGGAGTTCCTTTATTAACCTGAATTTTTTTACCCAAAGGGAAGAGGGTAATGGTTACATCTGCTGGCATAATTTGAATTTTCTCAAAAATAACCTAAAAAATAGCTTCGGGAAGTATAGATTAGATTTTTTAACACCAAAATTATTGCCCGGTCAGTAAACAATTTATAATTTGGCCGCCTATATGACGATAAGTCAATTACGAATGACAAATGAAAAATGACGAATATGGAGTGAGGGAAATACCTTTAAATATTAACAATTAGATTCAGATGAAGATAAAAATAAAGATACTTTTTCTTCTCCTGTTTTTTTGTGCAGCCTGCAGCAATCCCCCCGTAGAAAAGCCAAAAGAACTGGTTGAGGAGAAAAAAATGATCGACATGCTGGTGGACATTCATCTGGCTGAAGCAGCCTACAATCACCTCAGGAATCGTGATTCTTTGGTGGAAAGAAGCAATTCAGAAAATTTTTACTATTCTATACTTAATAAATATCAGACTCCGGATTCGGTATTTGAAAAATCATTCATCTTTTATGCCAGTCGGCCTCGAAAATTTGAAAAAATGTACCGACAGACTATGAACAAGCTGAATGAAATGGAACAGGAATACTCAGGCCGGAATGTTGAATTGCAAAAATTAGAACTTCAGAAAAAAAAGGAGTGAGAAAGCTTTCGGCTACCTACATTTTTCCCGGAAACCGGCCTCCCCTGAAAAATGGGATATTAGTCTGTGACGATGACGGATCAATCCTCGATGTTACCGACACAGGAGGCATTGTTATGGAGCAACCAGGTATGGAGTATTACAGTGGCATCCTGGTACCCGGATTGATTAACACTTATGGTCGTTGGGAGCATTCGCACCTTAAAGGGAAGACTCCGGAGGAACCAGGGTTAGATAAATTTCCGGGACACAATGATGAGCTGATCAATTGCTGGCAGGGGGATATCCGGAAGTTTAAAAACAGGCCAGATTCTGCTCCTGTTTTTTTTGTGCTCTGTCCGAATGCCAGAGGAAACATTGAATCCCACTTACAACAAGTATTGCTTTATCAGCGGAAAGGAATAATCATTTGCCTGGGGACAGACAATCCGGATCCCAATCATGAGCGGTCTGTTTTAAAGGAAATGATCACCATTCATCAATATTCTCCTTCCATCGCCATGCAGGACTTAATTGAGTGGGCTTGTATAAATGGAGCACGAGCTCTTGGCCTGGAAAAAAAGCTGGGAAGTTTTGATCGCGGGAAAACCCCTGGGATCAATCTGATTACCGGCATGGATTTAAAAAACTTAAAACTAACCAGCATCAGCAGGGTAAAAAAAATGATTCATTAGGATGGATGCATGTTGTCAACATCCTTTTCTTCAGTTGAAGCAAAAAGTATAGTCACAATCGTGTTTCAACTCCTGCAGAATGGTATTCCGTCATCCCCAAAATGCACAGGTATTTCGCCTGTCGCAGAATATGCAGATTCAACAAAAGCCGGCAGCTCACTCCCTGATTATTTTACTGTTTACCTGTTACTTCTAAATCGTCGGCCACGCTGAGGAAGTCTGACATCTTCATCTTTATGCAAAACCGACAAGAATAATTCATTGAGTCTTTTTTGTTGATCCTCATCACATACCTTCTTCATAGCCAGATAGTAATTGATAGTTTCCTTTTTCAACTGTTCATGCAATTCACCAATCTCAGTAGCTATAGTATCCAGGCCCTTTTCTTCAGGGATTTCTCTGCCCAGTTCATTGATCATTTCTACTCTCAGGCTCTCCAAACGACGATTTATTTGCCAGGCAACCCGGTTAAAATCCCGGTTCAGTTCTCTAAAAACATCTACCTGTTGAGGAGTAAGGTTCAATTGTTCCCTAAAGAATCGGGTTCGCTGTTGTGCCGGCATCTCGACACCTTCCTGCTCAACCTGTTCTAACTGTTTTTTATCCTGCTGTTTATGATAAAGGAATGAAATTGCCATCGATAAATTGGTCGCCACAAGGATGACGACAATCCAGGTCAGTATACGATATTTATGGTGTACTTCCATTTTCTATTCCATTAAAAAGGCTTCAAGAGGTTCTGCCTCCATTTCGTTCAGATAAGGAATGAGTTCCTGTGCGGCATAATCAATTGTTGACTCACCGCCAGAAACTGGCTGGCCAATTTTTATGCCGGTATAAATACCAATCAGTAACAACATGGAGAATAGTGCAGGCTGCAATACTTTTCCCCACAACTGAAATCCGGCTGGTTGTACAACACCCTCTGCTTCTTTCTGCATCCGTGCTTTAAGACGGGTATAAAAAAATGGATTCACCGCCGGTAATTTTTCCAACTGCACAATTTGCAGTGTTTTTTTTAAATCTTCAGCAAACGCAGCACATGTCGGGCATTGAACCAGGTGTTTAGCAATTTCTTCCGCTTCGGGCTCCGGGATATCGCCTTCCAGGAAAAAAACCAGTCTTTTATGTATATTCCTGCAGTTCATTTCAATTTACAAATTTATTGGTTTGACACATAATTGGTTAAAAACTTGTGTTTAAATACATTTTTTTTTAAAACAATGGTACAATTTTTTCTGTAGATTTTTTTTTGCACGATGAATCAATGACTCTACGGAGGACACAGAAAGATTCATCACATCTGAAATCTCTTTATAGGACAGATCTTCGTATTTATTTAAGGTAAATGCCACTCTTTGGTTTTGGGGTAACGCGTCAACAGCTTCATGCAGAATGATTTTACGCTGATTGTTCTCCATATCGGATTCGGGAGTATCAGCACCTTCCTGTACCTGTTGATTCAGCAATTCTTTTTTTGATTCCGACAACTCATTGTATGAATGAAACTTACGTTTTTTATTGTCGCGTATAAAATTAAAAGAGCGGTTCACGGCAATCCGGTATAGCCAGGTTGAAATTTTTGAGTCAGCCCTGAATTTATCTACAGAGCGAAAAACTTCAATAAATACTTCCTGGGCAACATCTTCCGCATCACTGATATTGTGCAGCAACCCAAAGCAGGTATTCACCACGATCTGCCGGTGGCTATCGACCAGTTCTTTGAAAGCAGCTTCATTTCCCTGCTTCAATCCTGCTATGATCTCCGTTTCATTCATCCAACTTATTATTCCATGGAGTTTTGAGATAAGACACCATGAATAAAAAAAACTTGCAGATAGAATTAATAATTTTCCGGTAAAAGCTTCATGGTAAATCGGGTTCTCTTCATCACCTCATCGCGGGTAAATGGATCCTGATGGTAATTATTTTCGATATACAATGGGGTTTGGTCCATATAAAAATCGCTGGCTGGAATTCCGCTGGTGCCGGTAGGGATTACAGTTTTGGAATTATTCCAATTAGCCAGGTCAAAAATATGCCGGTGTGAAGCGCCATGATTTACATGGTACAGGTTGGTATACGAGTAGGCGTAAGGTGTAGCGGTATGGTAGCTTCCAGGAACTCCAAAGGGACCCCTGTTCAATCCAAAGATCCGGTTGAGTATTTTTTTTACTCCCAAAGGATGATTAAAAGTGATTGTGTGGAGTTTTTCCCAGCTCCAATGGTCTACATCAGGGCCCAATTGTTTGATCAGTTCATCCAGCGTCTCCTGAAATGTTCTACTTATCATGTCATTCCAGGATTCATGTTCCGGGGTATTCAGATCATCAATCCAGGGTGAACTTTTATGTAAAAGCACATGGTTCATTAAATTTTCGATGATAATCCGTTCTCTCATCACCAAATGGAATAACTTTCCCGGAAGCTCATCCCGAATCAGGGATTCAGCAGTTTTTCGAAACAACACTTCAAAAATGGATGCAGCCTGACTTTCACGACAAAGGGTATAGTCCCAGTCCTGCAATTTTTTGAGTGCATGTTGCTCTGTTTCATTTTTTGCAGATTCCTGGTTCAACACTTCCAGGAATGCTGGAACAAATCTTTCTGCTTTTTTCGATTTAAAATCATTCTGCATCCGGGCAAAACTCTCCACGTTGTGATATTCAGTATCATCCAGCATTTCACGAATCCGGTCAATCCGGTCGGGTATAGCAAACCAGGAACCGATATAGTATGGATAATCGTCAGGAACTGTTTTGTTGTTTGCTGAGGACACATATCCCCTTTCCGGGTTAAACTCAAAAGGAAGATTTTCAAACGGAACAAACCCCTGCCAGTCCCAAAGGCTGGTGTCTCCCCTATATACTCCTACACCCCTACCTTTTCGGACAGGTACACCTGCGCAGGTCTGTAATCCAATATTTCCATTTACATCGGCATATACGATATTCTGGCTCACCGAATGAAACGTTTTCACGGCGCTGCGAAAATCGTCAAAATTGGCTGCCCGGTTAAGCAGATATACCGATCGCATTTCGTTACTCATTTCATTCCCGATCCATCGCATGGATATGGCAGTTTCATTTTCTTCTTTAAACCGGTTTATCAGTGGTCCCCTGTGAGTAAATCTCAACACTTTCCTGACAGGTTTTTCACCTTTTATATGAATCCATTCCTCCTGAACAAGAAGGTCTTTCCAAACTCCGTCCAACAGATATGCTGTTGAATCCCTGTTCAGTGTTTCGGCGTAAAAATCGATGTCATCAACCGCTACATTGGTCATTCCCCAGGCAATTGAGTCGTTATGACCAGAAATAATAAAAGGCTGCCCGGGAAGCACTACACCGGAAACATTCAGGGAACCTTCAACCACATGATGCATTTGGTACCAGATTCCGGGAGAAAACAACCCCAGATGCATGTCGTTGGCCAGTAAGGGTTTCCCGGATTTACTCTTTTCTCCTGAAACAGCCCAGTTATTGCTTCCTTGAAAAACCTCCACACCAAGTTGATGAAGCTGATCTGCAGCAGATAAAAGTGTTTCATCCATCTGCACCTCATCCAAGTGAAAATCAGGGAATATAAATGTAGGATGGTTACTCATATCAGGCATCAGTGCGGCAAGGTACTCACTGGAAACTTTCCTGGCAACCTGATACAACAACATTTCAGTACGCCAGCCGGAGGTAAGATCCCATGAAAGATAGCCGATGAGATTTGCGGAATGAACCGGTTCCCAAGCCTCTGGTTGATACCCCAACACCTGAAATTCAAAAGGAAGCGGATGGTTAACCATATAGCTGTTTACTCCTGCTGAAAAAGCGGATAAAGCATTCCTAATTTCCGGACTACTTTGACGCAACAACCATTCTGATTTTTTCCGGATTCGTAACGAACGCATCAATAAATCTGTTGAGACCTGACTTTCACCTAATATTTCGGATAAACGTCCTTCTGTCACTCTCCGCATCAGATCCATCTGCCAAAGACGATCCTGGGCCATGGTATACCCTACAGAAAAATAGAGATCCGCTTCATTTTTTGCATAAATATGCGGAATTGCAAACGAATCACGCAAGATAGATACCTCTTCTGTCAATCCGGCAATTGAAAGTTCACCGGAATAAACAGGCAACGGTCTGTTTCGTACCCGGAATACAATAACGCATGCTACTATCCATCCCGCGATGAACAATAAACCCAATATTGCCAGAGTTCTTTGAATAATCTTCATAAGTATTCCTGTTTATTCTTTCAAATAAGTATTTTTTAATCTACTGTATTTCATTCACATACATAATAACAATCACAAAAAATTTCCATAATCTCATAAGACGTGCCAGTGATTCACTTATTCCTTTTGTATTCATTCAACATGAGTCGTTTCATTTTAAAAAAACATCTATTGTATAAATGTTAATTATTTATACATTTATGACCTATAAATATAACGATCAATCGCATAGGATAGAGCTAGAATATATAAATAAAAAAAATGAAAAAAATTTCAATTCTTTTTCTCCTGAGTATCTTTTTTATGGCAGGGATAGCCCAGGAAGCGGACAAAATATCCGGGATCTGGTGGAACGATGAAAAAACCACGAAAATAAAAGTAGAGAAAAAAGATGGGAAATATATAGGTACCATCTTTTATATGATCCCGGAGAAATACAAGAACGGTCAACCTCCGAAAGATGATAAAAATCCGGACGAGTCGTTACGCAATCGTTCGCTGATAGGGTTACAGATATTGAGTGGATTTGACTATGATGCCAACAAGAAGGAGTGGATAAACGGAAAAATTTACGATCCTCAGTCGGGTAAAACATACGACTGCTATGGCTGGCTGGAGAGCAACGACCTATTGAAGTTAAAAGGTTTTGTTGCAGGCGTCCGTTGGCTAGGCCGAAGCTCGGAATGGTACCGGACTGATTAACTCCAGGCATTACAAACTATAATCCCCGGAGGCCTCAGGTTGATATACTATTTCATCAATCCGGATTTTGGTGAGACCAGCCGGAACAATCCATTCAATCTCATTCCCTGCTTTATAACCGATCAGAGCTGTGGCTATAGGAGAAAATATCGATATTTTATTCTCTTTCAGGTTTGCCTTTTCCGGATAGACAATCTGAAACTGAATTTGTTTGTTATTATTTAAAAAACTCACTTTTACAATTGAATTCATTGTAACCACGTTGGCAGGTATCAATTCTGGTTTAACTATTTCTGCATGATCCAGCTCCACCACTAATTTTTCAGCTTCTGTGCTGCTTATTGATCTGATTTGTTTTGCATCTTCAATGCACCTCTTGATCCGTGCATAATCCAGTCGGTTAATAATTAATTTCTTCATTTGAGTAAAAATATTTAATGTTTGTTCATCTATTTATTTCATATTCAACTATCATGAAAAATTTCAGGATTGTTGGTAACATACAAAATTTAAATATGCCTATTATCTTTGATAAAATTACGTTTTTTCAACCAGATTGAAAAAAAAGGTTTTAAAGATTTCTCAATGTTTCTGCGATAGTGACAGCAGCGTCGCCCTGGATGATCCACACCCCCTCTTTCCGGTTATAGATTGGATTTTCCACTCCTGAATATCCGGGTTTCAGGTCATAATTAAAGATTAATATATATTTACACTGGTCCACATTCAGGATGGGCATGCCATAAATGGGAGTGCCGGTCGCATTTCTGGCTGCGGGGTTAAGGACGTCATTGGCACCCACGACAACTGTCAGGTCAGCAAGTTTAAACTCATCATTTATATCCTCCATTTCAAAAACATCGTCAAAGGGAACACCGGCTTCAATAAGCAATACGTCCATGTGGCCTGGCATACGACCAGCGACAGGGTGAATGGCATATTTCACCATTGCGCCGTTTGTTTTTAACCACTGGGCAAAATTATTCACCAGATGTTGGGCATGTGCCAGGGCCATTCCATAACCCGGAACAATGATTACATTTTTTGCCTTTCTGACCATTTCCAATGGATCAGTATTACTTGTTCCGGGTTCAACAGGATCTGTTTTCTCCTCTTCTGTTTTCTCGATTGTCAGGCCTCTCCGGAGGGATGTTTTTCCCAGCAATATATCCACCAGATTACGGTTCATCGCCCGACACATAATCCGGGTAAGAAACAATCCTGAGGCACCAACAATTCCACCAACAGCAACCAGAAGAACATCGTTCACGGCAAAACCGGTGATTGCCGCCGCCACACCGCTCATACTATTCAGAAGTGATATGGTTATGGGCATATCAGCTCCGCCCACGCGAACAGAAAATACAATTCCAAATGCTGCAGC
>Ga0265293_10004288_pt1 | contig 25313 bp, 26 predicted proteins | sample Munlanlewell138R_FD_192505 | JGI IMG/M metagenome (GOLD analysis project Ga0265293, IMG submission 192505) | Leachate microbial communities from a municipal landfill in Southern Ontario, Canada - Leachate well 138R | ecosystem: Engineered > Solid waste > Landfill > Unclassified | place: Canada...
ATAACTTTATTATTAGTAATAGCATTACCTTTTATATTTAATTTAACAATAGAAGTACAAAATAAGGTGCTTGATGTACAACCTGATCCAGAAAATCCAGGAGAATTAATGATGGGGGATGACAATTTAATAAGAAAAGTCATTCTGCCTATTATGCCTGAGTATAAATTATATACATCTACTTACGGTTATGAATGCAAATATCAACTTGCAAATTTAATTGAAACAACTGATCCAGTAGAATTAACCGATGAACAAGTATTAACAAATTTATTTTATGGTGGTATATATGCAGTTTATGTAAAAGATGCTAATGTGAGAAATGATGAGGTGTATATTTCTCGTGAAGAAAAAAACAAATGGTTAGACTTAGTTAAATTAGATAATGGAGAATATGATATTTATAATTATCCTCAAATAGATGATACATTAGAAAACGAAAACATTACAAGGAATAGCGTTACTCTCCCAGCTTTCGTTGAATATAAATCGAGTACTGTAGATAGGGGTTTAGGAGAAGTGATAGTAGAAATAGTTCACGGCATATTTTATGATGAGAATACCAATTATTGGTATTCCAAAGGATCTACATCTTCTGATCCTGGAGTTGAAAAAATCTTAGGCTTTGGTTCTAAACCTTTATCAGGATCTACATATAACTTTGGAGATGCTCCATTAAAAACTAGTTGTTTACCCTATTTTTTTACTGTTAATAGTATTGAAAGAAGTCATTATGATTGGGATATAGTTGCAACATATGATTATGATTTTATAAGAACAACTTATCTTTTTGTATTACATGATGAAGATAATGATCTTAATAATTATAGTTTATATGAAAATTTATCTGATTATGATTTAACAGAAATAAATGGGTTTCCCTACTATACCTTAGTTGAAGCAAAACCTAATATATTAGAAGAATACCCTCTTGAAGGCGGTAAATTAATAGTATCATATTTGATGCAAACATTTATGAAGAGTAATAATGCCGAATATAAAGAAGCAATAAAAAGTGGAGGGTATGTAACTTTAACAGAAACAAAGGCAATGGATGAAACAAATATATCTTCTGATAAATATATAGAATATACGCCATTTATATCAACAATATTAATATTAGGTGTGTTAATAGTAATTGCATCAGTAACTTTAGATATAGCATTACGGATAGTAAAATTAGGCTTTCTTCAAATAATCGCACCAATTCCAGTAATAACAAATGTAGTAGAAAAAAACTATGCAAATTCAATGTTAAAAAGATGGGTAGATGAATATATAAAAACATATGTAGATCTATTCTTGAGATTAGCTATGATTTACTTTGTAATGTTTTTACTAGACGTGTTATTAAAACTAATAGATACAATGGAATTCACGCTAATAAATATATTCATCCTAATAGGAGCATTAATGTTTTTGAAACAAGCACCAACATTAATAGGAAATTTATTTAAAATAGAGGGAATGGCAGATGGAACATTTAGTTTAAATCCAATGAAAAAGTTAAGAGGAATCCCAGTGGTAGGAAAAGCAACAGCTTTCGGATTAGGAACATTAGGAGGATTAAGACAAGGATTATTTAAAGGGAAGTTATTTGGTGGAGCGCTAAAAGGAGGGTTAGCAGGAGCTAAGACGGTACCATTTTCTGGATTAGATCCAAAAGCAGATTATAAAAGGTCAGCATTTAATGTTGGACGAGATAGTGTGTTACAAGAAATAACGGGGAATGAAAAAGCGAAATCAGGATTTATGAATAGATTAGAAAATAAACTAGACGATAGTTTGGGTGGCGTAAATAAAGCAAGAAGAAAAGCCAAAAAAGAATATAAAGCGGCTGGAGGAGCCCAAACATCAGCACAAGAAGTATATGATGTAGCAAGTAAAAGAAGAACAAATGCACAGGGGGCAACAGCAACAGCAAAAAGCACATTAGCAGGAAGTGTAAAAGTAGCAGATGCAGCGACTAAAAACGCAGAAGCAGCCAAAGGGGTAGCAGCCACAACAGAAACGTTAGCACAGTTAGCTTCAGGGGATTTATCATCAAAAAGATCGTCATTAAGAAGCGCAAGGAGTGCAACAGCCGCAGCAAGAGCAAATAGAGAATCATTAGAACATAATTTAAGCGGAGCACGGGAAAATTATGAGATAGAAGCAGAAAAAACAAGAAAAATAAATGAAGGAATAGGAAGATATCAAAGACAATACGAAGATGCAAAGAGGGCTGGAAATGAAGAAGATATGAGAAAGGCAGAAGAAGGACTTAGTGCTTTAGATAATGAAAAAATAATACAAATGCAAAAAGAAGTGCAAGCTAAAGCATCAGTAGATAAAATAAGTGAAGAATGGGGAAAAGCATCAGAAGAAGAAAGGGAAAGAATACAAGAAGAAATAACAGCAGAAATTTTTGAACAAGAATCAGCAAAATATGCAGATAGAAAATGGGAAGAAGCTTATGAAGCATATAATGAAAAATATGTAGCTGAGGATGAAGCGCAAGATGCCCAAGAAGAAGCCTTATCAGATTTTAATGCTGCAGAGAAAGCTCGAGAAAAAGAAACTGCATCAGAAAAAGCATTAGAAGAGGCATCCAAAGCAAAAGCTGCTGCGGATAAAAGAGCTCAACAAGCAGAAGAACAAGTTAATAAAACAGATAAATAAATGTTAGGTATTAATAGATAAAAGTAAAAAGGGGTGATATAATGAATGTTAAGGTAAGTAATAAAAAACAAATTAATAGTAAACTTATTATTAATTTAAAAAAAGGGGTGGTAATTAATGATAGAAGAGGTTAATAGTAATAACCAGGCAAATTATTTGATCCCGGCAAATTCGAAAAGAGGATTGCTAATTATGGGGAGTTTCTATATAAAAGATCTTATATTATTTGGTTCTGGCGTTTTACTTACAGTAATAATATTAATATTATTTGAACCGGGGAATCTACCAATGATTATAGTTACAATTTTACCGGCTTTAATTACAGGATTATTAGTAATGCCAATACCAAATTATCACAATACATTAACTGTTATATTATCTATAATTAATTTTTATTCAAAAAGAGAGAAATTTAAATGGGAGGGGTGGAGTTTCTATGAAGAAACCAACAGTACGAAGTAATTCAAAGTATACAGAGGATTATATTACAGTTAAATCTATATCTAATGGAATGATAACTCTAGATAATAATTTAAAAATAACTGGTGTAAAAATAATGCCTAGAAATATATTTATTCTAGATCAAGATTCCCAAGACGCAATATTAATAAATTTAAAAAATTTCTATAATACAATTGATTATGAATTTTGGATAATATGCGCCGATCGTCCAGTTGATATGTCAGTATATTTATCTCAATTACAATTACTTTATAATTCGACACAAAGCCCTGTAGTGAGAAAATTAGTTACTGAAGATATTCAAAAAGGTAATTCTTTTATGCAGAATAAAGTTGTTGATACCGAATTTTATTTATTATTTAAAGAAAAGGATATAGATTTAATTCAAAAAAGGATTAGAGGATTAATAAATGGTTTAATAAATTGTGGGTTAAATTCATCTCAAGTCACTAATGATGATTTAAGAGTAATATTAGACAACTTTTTAAATGGTGGAGTGACAACTGAATTTGGGACGGTGATGGTATCATGAATATAAAAACACAAATTGCTCCTAAAGGGCTCGAATTTAAATCTAGCGAATTTATTATAAGTGATAAATATGCTACTATTTTATCAGTAATAGCATATCCAAAAGTTATATCACCAGGTTATTTATCAGCACTTACTAATATGGCGGGGATAAAAATAGTTATAAAACATATACCTATGCCTTTTTCAGCAATTAGTAAAATGCTTAATAAACAAATAGCAGATCTTCGTATTAAATATCAGGAAGAAAAAGATAAAGTAGTCCAAGAAAGAATAAGATTAGATGTTGAATCATTAGAATATTTTGTAACCATGTTATCAGCAGATCAATCAAGAATATTTGATTTCCAACTCCATATAATGATAACTGCTGATAATAAAGAAGAATTGGATAATAAAAAGATCCAAGTAAAAAATTATTTAGATGCCATGCAAATGAGAGCCTTAGCTCTCCGTTTTGAGCAAGAAAATGTATTTCGCTCAATGCTTCCTATTTTTGAAAAACAAGAAATTGAAAAGAGAATAGGGACACCGATACCTTCTATAACTATAGCTGGTATGTATCCATTTATTTTTGATAGTATCAAAGATGAAGGCTTATCAGTTCTACTAGGTGTAGATTTTTCTGGCGGGGTTATTTTATTTAATCAATTTTTGTATCAAATAAAAAAGGAACATAATCGCACTAATGCAAATTTGATTATTTTAGGTACAAGTGGTAGTGGGAAATCAACTACTGCAAAATTAATTATCCGTTCCCATATTAGAAATGGGCATCAAATTGTATGTATAGATCCAGAAGATGAATTATACGAAATGTCAAAATTATATGGGGGAGATACTATTGATTTAGGCAAGGGCGGAGATTTTGGTATGATTAATCCCCTTGAAGTAATAGTAGATGCTGATGATGAAGAACTACAACAAGGACTAGGTTATACTGTGTTAACTCAAGCATTACAACATTTAAAAGCTTTTATGAAATATTATGATCCAAGCATAACTGAAGACGTGCTTAATTTATTTAGTGAAGTAGTACAAGAAACATATCAAAGATATAATATTAATTTTGAAAGTGATTTTTCAAAATTTACATCACAAGATTTCCCTACATTTAAAGATGTTTATGCTACTATAAAAGGTAAATTAATGGCTGGGAATTTAGGAGTAAAAGAGCAGGAAATAATGGAAGCATTAGAATTAAAAATAAGACCATTAGTAAAAGAGTTAAAGTATTATTTTGATGGACATACAACTATTACTGCACAAAGTGACTTTATAGTATTTAATATAAGAGAGTTAATGAACTCTGCTGAAAACATCAGAAATGCATTATTCTTTAATATATTAAAATATGCATGGGGACTATCATTAGATAAAAGTGTTAATACTGCTTTTTATGTCGATGAAGCTCATGTACTATTAAGTGGTAATAATACATTGGGGGCTGAGTTTTTAGCTCAAATTCAAAGAAGAGCTAGAAAATATAACACTGGTACAATAATTATTACTCAGCAACCTAGTGATTTTAGCGATAGTGCTGTTATTACTCAAGGTAAAGCTGTTTTTGATAATGCTTCATATTATATTGTTATGAATTTAAAGAAACAAGCAACTGAGGATTTGGGTAAATTAATTGATCTAAATGATAATGAAAAGAATAGCATAAAACGTTATAACCAAGGGGAAGCTTTATTTGTATGTGGTAGTAGAAGAATGAGAATAAATATAGTAGTAACTCCTGAAGAGCTAGAATCATTCGGTTCAGGTGGTGGCTTATAAGATTTAAGGTGATTTAAATATGAAATTTACTAAAGATTTTTTTACAAAAGCAAATAGAAAAGTTTTAATCGCAGTTATAGGCACAATAGGTTCAATAATATTAGTGCCTATAATAATATTGTTATTTTTTACCGGCGTAACGGTTTCTTTTTTCGATATTTTTTCTATGGATAAAATGGCATTTACAAGCATGGTATCAGATCCAAACAATACTTGTCGTAATCCTCAAGGAGTTATTATGGCTGCAGAATGGTTATATACCGTTGGTGGAACTCAACCCAATGGCAGTAGACCACAAAATCATATTGAGTATGCAAGAAGTTTCAGAAAGACAAATAGTAGAGGTCGTGAAATTGTAGGATATCATGGAAAAAGTTTTGTTTATGGTTGGGATTCAAGATGGAATCAAATAATTTCTCCCTATTACAATAGAGGTGAAAAAATATGGCAAGATCAAAGAGAAGGACTTGATTGTTCAGGTTTTGTTAGTTGGGCTTTTTGGAATGCAGGGTTTAAGGAGGTGAAGCCTGCTACTTCAGCTGATGGAACAGTAACAAAATGGGGAATATTAAGAGACCCAGTCACTTCTGTGGAACCAGGTGATTATGCACATAGATCAGGGCATATAGGTATAGTAGTAGAAGTAAATGAAGAGGGAGTATATGTAATAGAATCTCAAGGTCATCGTCAGGATTTACGTAAAAATTTTTATTCCTTTGAAAAAATAAAAAATAGAAAATCAGGTTTTACGGATTTTTATTATTCTAATTTATATGATACTGGAGATAGTTCCTGTAATTGGAATATACCATCAATATATGTTAATAGTAGTAATATTTTTGTGGATGTAAAAAATACTCGAATAACCTTAGAAGAATATATTATGGGAACTTTAAAAAACGAATTGAATTGGGGTGAAAACATTAATGCTGAGGCATTAAAAGCTCAAGCGGTTGCAGCTAGAACCTATGTTCTATATCATGCAATCAAAAATGATTTTCCAAGAAAAGTGACTTTAAAAATGGAAAAGAATAATAATTCTAAAGCCGATGATCCCAATGACGATTATAATTTAATACTAAATGTTTTAAATACTACTACAACATTTCAATCTTATAGTAGTCCTAATTCATTTAGTGATAAAGAAAAGACACGGTTACTAAATGAAGTAATAGGCCCAACCGCTGGAATGGTAATGATTTATAATAATAAACTTATAGATTCAGAATATTCAGCTTGTGACAAAGATACAGATTATCGAGTAACACCTTCAACTAAAGAACATGTACCAACGGTACTTACTAGAGAAAACTTAGCTACTGGCAAACAGATGAAAGAAGATGGAGAATTACCAGGGCCATATAATAGAATATGGATAGGAGAATGTGGTGGTAAAGCGAATGCTCATAATAGGGGAATGGAACAAAGAGGAGCTGTATTAATGTCTTTAATAGCCGGTTGGACTTATACGGATATTTTAAATTATTATTATGATTATGATAATGATGTATTAATAAATATTAACGATTGGTTAAAGGCAGAAATGCCAAATCTAATACAAAAATATGGAGAATAATATGAAAAAAATAAAAAATAAGATAAAAATAATATGTATTTGTATTTTCCCTTTATTGTTATCTGGATGTAATGTAGATTATAGTATTAACATATCAGAAGATGGAACTATTTTTGAAAGTACGAATTGGTTATTAAATTTTTCAGAATTAAATGATGATGTTTCAAAATATCTTTATCAAAAAGAAGCAGAAATTTTATATAACGAATGGATATTTAATTTAGATTACTATGATTATGATATAAATCAATTTAATAAATACGAGAAAGAGTATATTAATAATGAAGACCAGGTGGGTATGAATATTAATAATAGATATGATAACTTAGATGAATATAAAAAAATATCTTCTATCAATTTCTTTGCAGATGTTTTGAAAACAAGGACTACATCTAACAAATTTATTATTGATATTAGTCTTGATAATACACTATTTCCTTCTGATTTTATTTTTATAACTCCTGAAAAAATAAATGTAACTATTACTGCCCCTTTTGATGTGATTGAAACAAATGCTCAAAGTATCGATGAAAACACAAACACTTATAAATGGACTATAGATCCTAATGGTAAAGAAACACAAGTAAGAATTGTTTTTGATAAAAATACAGGAACCGTTTTTGCTAATAAAAACAAAACAATATTAGGTATTATTATTGGAATAGTATTATCTGTTATAGTTATTGTTATTTTTCGTTATAAGAGATATAATAGTTCTATGAAGTAATATTGAGGTGGTATAATGAAAATCAAAGCTGATTTTAAAGATTTTATTATGTTTATAGTATTTGCTGTCGCAGCTTTTTATGTAATTGCTATGGCAATGGTAAATATTTCTTATTTTGCTCAAACACAAACATTTTATGGTTTAAATCCATTAATAGCCTTTTCAAAGGATTATTTTGCCTCTATTATGGCTATATATTTATTATTTATGGTAGTTATTATTGCTAGTGTCAAATCTCATTTTTTTGAAAGAGAAAAAGGGATAGGCTTTTCTACTAATAAAAAAACTAATGGATACTCAAGATGGGCTAAGAAAAAAGAAATAAAGAAGGCTGCCAAGAAAATAAATATTCTTGATTCTGATGTTCCTCATTCTGGATTGCCGGTTTATTATGAAAAAAACTTTTTATATGTAGATGACGATAATCATCATAGTTTAATTATCGGGTCAACTGGTTCTGGTAAAACTTGGGGTCCTATTGTCGCTATGATTAAAATATCGGCTAAAGCAGGGGAATCAATGATATTAACCGATCCCAAGGGTGAGTTATATAAAAATACTGCTAATATATTAAGAGATAAGGGATATAAAATAGTTGTTTTAAATCTTCGTGATCCTAATCAAGGTAGTGCTTGGAATCCTCTTCATTTACCTTATAAATTATATAAAGAGGGTAATACTGACAAAGCCACAGAGCTTTTAAATGACCTTGCTATTAACATTCTTTATGAGGAAAAACAATCAAATGCTGACCCTTTCTGGGAAAAAACTGCAGCCGATTATTTTTCGGGACTTGCCCTTGCTTTATTTGATGATGCTGAAGAAAATCAAATAAACTTAAATAGTATTAACTTAATGTCAACAGTTGGTGAGGAAAGATTTGGTGGATCAACATATATAAAAGAATACTTTGATGCGAAGGATCCAAGTAAACCTGCTTACATTCATGCCGCAAGTACAATAAATGCTCCGAATGAAACTAAGGGAAGTATTTTATCTGTATTTAAACAAAAAATAAAATTATTTTCATCTAAAGAAAATCTTTCAGAGATGTTATCCCATAATGATATTGATATGGCTATTATTGGTAAAGAGAAAACTGCTGTATTTATTGTTATTCAAGATGAAAAGAAAACATATCATCCACTTGCTACAACCTTTTTAAAACAATGTTATGAAACACTAATTGATGTAGCGCATCATAATGGTGGAAAATTGCCAATCAGAACTAATTTTATATTAGATGAATTTGCAAATATGCCACCTCTTACTGATGCTACGACTATGATAACTGCTGCTCGTTCAAGAGCTATTAGATTCACTATGGTTATTCAAAACTTTGCTCAATTAAATCAAGTATATGGTAAAGAAAATGCTGAGACTTTAAAAGGAAACTGTCATAATATAATCTATTTGTTAACAGGAGAATTAACAGCTCTTGAAGAAATATCTAAATTATGTGGTGATAGGAAAATAAAAAATGGCGATAAAGAAGAAACAAGACCATTAATTTCAGTTACAGAATTACAAACTCTTCCTGAAAAGACAGCTATAGCTATTAGACAAAGATTATATCCTTATAAGTTTAAATTTACTTATGTTTTTGATATGAATTTTAACGAAAAGAAACTTGGTAAGGCAGAATTTGTTGAAAGAGATAAATTAGAAGTTAAGGTTTTTGATGTTAAAGAATATGTAAAAACACAAAAAAGAGAAAAACTATTTGAAACATTAAATCAAAATAAAAAAGAAAATCCAATGGAAGAAAGACCTATAGGAGAAAGACCAATAGGTCCAAAACCAGATATGAGCTTTAATGTTGATGATTTAGTAAAAAGAATAGATGCTAAAATAGCGGCCCTTGAAGAAGAAGAAAGATTAGAGAAAGAAAAACAAGGAAAAGACAAAACAACTAAAGAACCAGTTGAAACTAAACCTGAAGAAAATAAACAAGAAAAACAAGCAGAAAACCCTGAAAAAGAACCAAAGCATACAATTAGTGATGATCAGTTCTTTGATGATTTCTTTAGTGATGATGAATAAGTATTGGGGCTTTGCTGCAATACTTTTTTATTGTATAATAGTAGTAGAAAGGAAGAATATAAGTGGACTTATCAGTTATATTATTGATACTGGTATTATTAATATTACTTTTTGCTTCAGCATTCTTCTCTGCTAGCGAAACAGTGTTTTCAACAGTTAATATTATAAGATTGAAAAAAGATAAAGAAAAAGGTAAAAAAGGAGCTAAAGAAGCTTTTGAAATAGCTAATCACTTTGATAAGTCTTTATCAACTATTTTGGTAGGCAATAATTTAGTTAATATAATGTTTACTGCTATTACTACTACTATTTTTACTAATGCTTATGGAGTAAATGGAGTTATAATAAGTACTATAGTTGTTACTTTAGTAATTTTATTTTTTGGAGAATTTTTACCTAAAAAAATAGGACGTAAAAATCCTAATAAATTAGCTTTAAAGTTTTCTAAGTTTTTAAAAGTTTTAAGTATTATTTTATATCCTATAACTAAGATAATTTTATTTTTTAGCAAAGGTATGACCAAGGTATATGATATACCATCTGACAATAATCCTTCTGTTACTGAAGATGAATTAATTTCAATTGTAGAAACAATTGAAGAAGAAGGAGTGTTAGAAGAAGCTGAAAGTGATTTGATAAAATCAGCTATTGAATTTGATGATCATACTATTAACAATATCTATACTAAAAAAGAAGATATAGTTACAATAAATGTTAATGAGAATAATAATAGCATTATTAAAATAATGGTAAACAATCATTATTCAAGAGTTCCTATTTATAAAGATAATCCTGATAATATAATTTGAATATTATCAGAAAAAGATTATTTAAGTGAATATATAAAAAATAAAGAAGTTGACATTAGAAAATTAATGAGAAGGCCTACTGTTGTTAGGAATAATATGAAGATATCTAATTTATTAAACTTATTAAAAGAAAAACAAGAACACTTGGCTATTGTTAAAGATACTAGTAATAACTTATTAGGGATAATAACGTTAGAAGATTCAATTGAATATCTAGTTGGTGAAATATATGATGAACATGATGAAATAGGCACTAAATAGTGCCTATTTTTATATCATATATTAGGTGATTATATGAATTCTGATATAACTGTTAAAAAATTAAAAGAATTAATATCTACTAATATACAAATAATAGACATTAGAAGCGAAGAAGATTTTAAACATGGCTTTATACCTAATGCTCTTAATATTTCTTTATATCAATTAAGACTGTTTCCTGAACATTACTTAAATAAAAATAGTGTTTATTATCTTTATTGTAATGAAGGAGATAAGAGTGACAATCTTTGTAGAGAACTTACTGAAAAAGGTTATAAAGTAATTAATATAATAGGAGGTTATAGGAAATGGATTATAGATAATTAATAAGATTTAAATATCTTATTTTATTATTCGTTAATTTATATTATAATAAGTATGAAAGGGGTACAAAAATGGAAGTGTTTGTGGAAGATATTATAGATATAGTTCAGAATCTAATAGAAAATTTTGGCCCCTTTATTGGGATTATTGTTATTATATTTGAATCAATGTTTCCAATTGTTCCTTTAGCGATCTTTATTGCCCTAAATATATTAGTATATGGTCCTGTATGGGGTTATATATTATCATGGATGGCTACTATAATAGGATGTATGTTATCATTTGTTGTTTTTAGAAATTTCTTTCATAGATACATTAATAAAATATTTAAGAATAAAAAACGATATCAGAAATTGAGAAGGTGGATATCTAATGTCAGATTTTCTCATCTAGTATTATTGGTTGCTTTACCGTTTACCCCAGCTTTTGCGGTTAATATATCAGCTGGATTATCAGATATAAGTAAAAGAAAGTTCTTTCTCGCAATATTAGTGGGTAAGCCTTTCATGGTTTATTTTTGGGGTTATGTAGGATATAATTTCTTTGAAATATTTTCCCGCCCTAGAGTTTTATTAGATGTTGTATTATTATTAACTGTGGCTTATATCGTATCATTAATTGTTGAAAGAAAATTAAAGATAAAATAGGAGGTTATTATGGAGTATATAATTATAGGTTTATTAATATTAGTGATTATATTAATTACTATATCATTATTTAAAAATATTAATGAATCTAATATTACAGAAAGATTAGGAAGATTTGAAACAAATATTACTAAAGAATTAGGTAATTTTAGAACAGATATAAACAAAGAATTAACAGATAATTTTATTACCCTTAATGAAAAGATAGAACATCGTCTTAATTTAATTAACGACAAAGTAAATGAAAGATTAGATTATAATTTTGAAAAAACTAATAAAACTTTTTCTAATGTATTAGAAAGATTGTCTAAAATAGATGAAGCACAAAAGAAAATAGATAGTTTATCAAGTGATATTGTGTCTTTACAAAGTGTTTTAACTGATAAGAAGAGTAGAGGGATATTTGGTGAGGTTAATCTAAAACATATATTATCTAGTGTATTTGGCGAAAAAAATGATAAGATATATCAGCTTCAATATAAGTTAAGTAATGACACTTTAGCCGATTGTGTTTTATTTGCCCCTGAACCGCTAGGTACTATTGCGATAGATTCTAAATTTCCTTTAGAAAATTATCGAATAATGGTTGATAAAAATAATAGTAATAATGAAAGAGAACAAGCAGAAAAATTATTTAAAAGTGATATGAAAAAACATATTGATGCGATTAGTTCTAAGTATATTATTACTGGACAAACAACAAATCAAGCAATTTTATTCTTACCCGCGGAAGCTATTTTTGCGGAAGTAAATGCCTATCATCAAGATTTAATTGAATATGCTTATAAAAAAAGAATATGGATTACATCTCCTACCACTTTAATAAGTACTTTAACTATCATTCAAATGATTATAAAAAATATGGAAAGAGATAAATATACAAGTATTATTCATACTGAGTTAAATAAATTAGGAGAAGAATTTTCTCGTTATAAAAACAGATGGGACAAGCTATCGCGCAGTATTCAAACAGTAAATAAAGACGTAGAAGACCTTAACATTACTACTGAAAAAATAAGTAAGAGATTTAATTCTATATCAGGAGTTGAAATAGAAGAAATAGAAACCAAATAAAGAGCTAAGCTCTTTTTTGTTTCTATTTTTATTATTAATAAATATTATTTAATAGGTGATAATATGTTTTATCGTATCTTTTTCTTATTATTAGGCTTTGGATTCATGATAATTGGTTTTATGTATATAATTTCATATATGAATTTAATGACAATTGGGTATACTTTTAATGAATATATTAATTTTATTTGTAAAAGAATTGAATGTATTATTGCCTTGATAGGTTTAATAATATGTAGTATTACAATTTATATCCCAGGAGGTAGAAAAAATGACTTATATATATGATATATTACTTAATTGGACAGATGAAAAACCATATGAATTTTATGAATGGCAAATTAATGATATGTTGGAGCAAATAAAGAAAATACCAGTTATTAAAGTTGAAAAGGATACTTTTTGTCACTTAAAAAATAGTAATATTATAATACCATATTCTATATTACAAAAAATAAATAAAAAAACTATTACTGAATCAAGTAGAATATCCACATATTTAGATTATGTTTCATTATTTACCGATGGATTAGACGTAATAGCAGTAGAATTTAATAAAAAGGGTAAATCATTAATGAAAAGTAGTCTATTACTAGATGAAATGGAAGAAATATTAGAAATATCAAAGAGATTAGAAATAATACCATTTGATTGCAAGGTTGTAAAAACAAATAATAAAGATGAATTTTCAACAAGATTAGAAAAAGAATACAAAAGATTAGTTATAAAAGAATTAAATAGTATCAATAGTAATAAAAATATTGATAAACTAAAATATTTATACTATGAATGGTTCAATGAAATAAGTAATGATTTTAATCATATGTATAATAAATTAAAAAACATTTTTAATAATGAATGGACTAAAAAACATATTGAATTATATAATTTAATTAAATTATCTTACATAAAAAAATAGAATTATAAACCTAATCCTATTCTTTCTTGTACTATTTTAAATTTTTCTTTTGCTAAAGGAATTACTTTTGCTATTCCTTTAGTTAATGTTTCATCAATAATGTCTGATTCTAATATTTCATGATATTTTTGTTGAATTGGTTCAATTGTACCTACTACTACATCAGCAACTTTTTTCTTAAACTCACCATAATTACTATTTTTAAATTTTTCTTCTACCATGTCTATACTTTCACTAGTTAATGATACATAAATATCTATTAAATTTGTTATACCTGCCTTATTATTTTCATCATATTTAATCTTATTATCACTATCAGTAACTGCACTCATTATTTTTTTTCTAATTAGATTCACATCATCTAGTAAAAATATTGTCCCTTTGTCATCCTCCGGAGCCGATTTACTCATTTTTTTTAATGGATCTTGTAGATTTTTTATACGGGCACCAACTTTTGGAATAATTGGTATTGGTATTTTAAATAATCCCCCATACTTTTTATTCATTCTTTCTGCAATATCCCTTGTTATTTCCACATGCTGTTTTTGATCATCACCAACAGGAACTGCATATGCATCATAAATAATAATATCACTAGCCATTAATACAGGATAAGTAAAAAGCGCTGTAGAAATAGATTCTTGTTTTTGATTTTGTGATTTATCTTTAAATTGTGTCATTCTGGAAAGTTCCCCTATATAAGTATGACATTCTAATATCCAACTCAATTGTGTATGATACGGATTATCTGATTGAACAAATATAGTGTTTTTTTCAGGATCTAATCCACATGCCAAATAAAGAGCTAATAAACTCCTAATTCTGTGTTTTAGATTCTTATCTTGATTAACGGTAATTGCATGTAAATCTGCGACAAATATAAACATCTCATATTCATTTTGAAAATTGATAAATTGTTTTAAAGCCCCTATATAATTACCTAATGTTAAATTACCAGAAGGTTGTATTCCGGATACTATTCTTTTCATATATAACACCTCTTTTCAATATTATCATAAAATAGAGAAAATAAAAATGCCCTAAGGCATTTTATTTTTTAGATTTTTTGTTAAAAATAATTAAAGCGGCCTCATATCCTACTCTTATAAGGATTAAACTAAATATAAAGTTAATTATAAACCAAATAACATCAAAAAAACCCATATATTCAGCATAATCAAAAAGCCAATCAAGTTTTCCAATCACAAAAACAACAAGCCAGGCCCAAAAAATATATTTTAAATATTTTCCTACAGTGATTTTTTCTGAACAAAAAAAGTTTTTTAAAAATTTATCCATGTCATTACCTCCTAATAAAATTATATAAATAAAAATATGTAAAATCAATAGTATTATATAGAAAAAAATAAAACATGTAAACTTTTTATTTCTTCAATTTATCTAATTCTTCCTTAAATAATTTAACAGCTAAACTAGGATTAGCTTTTCCTTTTGTCTTTTTCATTAATTGTCCTACAAAAAAATCAAGCATTCGTCCTTTTTCAGGATTATATTCTAAAGCTGTTTTTTTATTTTCTTCTATTACTTCTAGTATCATATTTCTAACTGAATCTTCATCAGTAATTTGTTCCATATTATTTTCTTTTATTATTGTATTAGGCATTTTCTTTTCTTCTAAGCATTGATAGAAAATATCTTTAGCTTGCTTAGAAGAGATAGTACCTTTTTCAATGAATGTTAAAAGCTCTATTAAAAATTCAGGGTTTAAGAAGAAACTATCAATATCAATTTCATATTTACTTAAATAGCCTATTACTCTAGTATTAATCCAGTTCGCAATAATTTGAGGATCAATCTTACTTTCTAAACATGTTTCAAAATATTCAGCTATTTTTTTATCTTTGACAATAATATTTGCATCATATCTAGTTAATCTATACTTATCCACATATAAATTAGCTCTTTCAAAAGGAAGTATTGGAATAGATGCTTTAATTTCATCTAAGAACTCCTTATTTAATTTAATAGGAGGAATATTAGGTTCAATGAAATATTTATAGTCAATAGCTTCAACTTTACTGCGCATACGAGTGGTTTTTAATTTCACATCATCAAATCTTCTTGTTTCCATTACTACTTGTTCACCTTTATCTAAAATTTCACTTTGTCTTTTTATTTCATAAAGAATAGCTTCTTTAACATTATTAAATGAATTGATATTTTTCATTTCAACCTTTGTACCTAATGTTTTGGAACCAGTAGGAGCTAAAGATACATTAACATCACAACGCATTTGCCCTTTATCGGTTTTTGCTTCCGACACTCCACAATATAAGAAAATACGTCTTAATGATTCAAGAAAAGCAACTGCTTCTTCAGCACTATGTATACAAGGTTCTGTTACTGTTTCAAGTAGGGGAATACCAGCTCTATTATAGTCTATTAAACTATAATCATCATAATGATCAAGACTAGCGGTATCTTCCTCTAAGTGACTATCATGAATAGTTATTCTTTTTACTTCATCTTCTACATAGATATCTAAATAACCATTAATACCCACTGGTTTATGCATTTGTGTTAATTGGAATCCTTTAGGTAAATCAGGATAATAATAATTCTTTCGATCAAATGTTATTTCATTAGGTAACTCACAATTAAGAGCCATAGCCATCTTTAATGCTTTTTTAACTGCTTCTATATTAACTACTGGCATTATTCCAGGAAAAGCTAAATCAATAGCGGATATATTATTATTAGGTTTGGCATCATAAGTGTTAGGAGCTCCTGAAAACACTTTAGAAGTAGTAGATAATTCACAATGAACTTCAAGTCCAATAGTAACTTCATATTTCATTATCTGTTGCCTCCCTTCGCAATAATGCCTTTCATATTTAATTTGCTTTCAAGGGCATAAGCTATATTTAATACCTCTAAATCTTTAAAAGCTGGCCCTGTGATATTTACTCCTATAGGCAATTCATTAATTAAATCAGTTGGTATTGTGATACTAGGATATCCTCCAAAATTACCAATAGCCATATAATTTTCTAATACTAGTTCCCTAAATGATAAACGATCAATATTTTCTGATTGAACCTTAGGCGCAACCCTGCTTGAACAAGGAAGAATTAAACCATCATAAGTCTCAAATAACTCATTCATTTTTTCTACAATCATTCTTCTTATTCTTTGAGCATTTAAAAATAGTCTTTCTTGATTTTCTTTTTGAAGAACATAACTACCTAGCACAAATCTTCTTTTAATAAGCTCGGAAAAGCCTTTTGTTCGTGCATCAAACATTATTTCATCAGGAGTATTTCCTTCTCCTCTAGGCCCAAAAATAATTCCCGTTAGATTTGAGTTGTTTGAAGTTGCTTCGGCACAAGAAATAGTGAAATAAGTAGGTAAGATTGCTTCTAATAATTCCATTGGAAATGATATTCCTTTAACAATCATTCCTGTTTCTTTACATTTTTGGATAGTTGTATTAAAGATATCAAATATCATTTTTAATTCTTCATCCATATCATCTTTATAATTATCTTTATCTAATATTTCTTTTATATAAAATAATTTTTTACCTTTAACATTACCATCTAATAAATCTGCATATCTAATATCTTCATCAGGTAAGGTAGTCATATCTTTTTCATCTTTACCTTTTATCGCATCTACTACATAAGCAGCATCTTTTACTGTCCTAGTAAGTACTCCAACATGATCTAATGAACACGCAAAAGGAAATAATCCATATCTAGATATTCTTCCCCATGTTGGTTTAAACCCTACAACACCACCAAAAGCCGCAGGTTTTCTAATAGAATCCCCAGTGTCTGACCCTATCGCAAAAGGAACAACTCCGGCTGCTACTACTGCGGTGCTTCCTCCAGAAGATCCTCCAATTAATCTATTTTCATCCCATGGATTTTTTACCATGCCAGTATGTCCAGTTGTAGATGTTGCGCCCATCGCTAGTTCATCAAGAACTGTTTTACCTACGCATATTGCTTTACAATTATTTAACTTTTCTACTACAGTCGCATTAAAAAATGGTACATAGTCCTTTAATATATTAGATGATGCGGTAGTTAGAATATCTTTTGTTGAAAAGTTGTCTTTTAACCCATAAGGGATACCATAAATTGGATTATCAATATTATTGTCTAATTTAGTAATAGAATCTAATGCTTCCTTTTCAGTAATAGTGACATACAAATTAAATTTATCTTGATATTTTTTACTTAATTCTAATGCTTCTTTAGTAAGTTCTAAAGGTGTAACTCTTTTATTTTTTAAATCTTTATGTATTTCTTCTATTGATTTATTCATATATCCCATTATTCCACCACCTTAGGAACTTTTATTTCATCATTAACAAAGGCTTTACAATTATTTAATGCTTTATTTACTGTAATCGCATCTTTAATTTTATCTTCCCTAAAAGATACATTAGGTATAGGAAAAGGAAAAGTCATTGGCTCTACTTTTTCAATATCTTTCATTTGTTCTATTTTACCCATCCACCCTAATATGACTTCAAATTCTTTTTGAAGGGTTAAATATTCATTATCAGTTAAATAAAACATTAATTTACCCGCATAATCTTTTAATTTTTCAGTACTAATAGTAGTTTCCATAGAATCACTCCTGTTTATAATTATACTATATATAATAAAACTTTTAAATAAAAAAAGCGATTTACATCGCTAAATTCATAAATGGCGCCTAGTGTAGGACTCGAACCTACGACCCATCGGTTAACAGCCGATTGCTCTACCGACTGAGCTAACTAGGCATATCGGTAACAGATACCTCTATATTTTATAATATTTTTATATTTTTTTCAAGTCAAATTGGTTAAAAAATAAAAATATGTATATATTTACTTTAAATATGGCATTATAAGAAATGAAGGAGGCTGGTTATGAAAAAAATATTTTATATCTTTCTTTCTATAATTTTAATTACAGGCTGTAGTTGTACGATGTTAGGTAATAATCCTACTAAAAGAGTAGAAGAATTTCTAGGTAAATATCAAGATTTAGATAATACTATTGTTAATCAAATTGATACTGTTGTAGCAGATAATGATGGCTATGGGGCAGCTCAACAAGACAAATATCGTGAGATTATTAAAAAACAATACCAAGATATGACCTATACTGTAAAGGAAGAAACAGTTGATGGTGATAACGCAACAGTATCAGTAGAAATAGAAGTATACGATTTAGATAGTGCTGTTGATGAAGCAGTAGCATATCGCGCAACAGATCCTGATAATTTAAAAGATGCTCAAGGTAATTTTCAAGAGAGTTTATATACTGATTATAAATTAGATTTGATGGAAGATACCACTGAGAGGGTAAAATATACAATAGATTTTGCTTTAAATAAAACAGACGGGGATTGGCAACTAGATGATTTAACTCAAACCCAAAAAGAAAAAATACATGGCATATATAATTATGATTAAAATAGGTTTAGCCTATTTTTTTTATTTATAGTATAATATAAATAAATAGGTGGTGATCAAAATGGAAAAAATTTTATTTTTAATCATAATTATATTGTTATTTACAGTGATGAGTTTATATTCTATTATTATAAAAGCGAAACATAAAACGAAAATTATTAATCGTGATATCTTAACAGGTTTAAATAATATGTACTATCTAAAGAATAACTTTAAAGACTATATATTAAAAAACAAAGATGTATTACTATTACTTATTGACTTTAGACAATTAAAGTATATTAATGATAATCATGGGCATGAGTCAGGAGATAAATGTTTAATATTATTTTCAAATTATATTAAAAAATATTTTGCTAATTCTCTTTTAATAAGACGTAGTGGGGACGAATTTATTATCGTTACTAGTAATAATATTAGTAACTTAAAAAAGCTACTTTATAAAGTTGAGAATGAAATAAGTTTAAGTTATCAAAAAAATAATATACCTGTTTTATTTAAATTTAATATCGGTATTACTAAAGTTTCTGATAGTAATTTGTTAAATAAGTACTTAGAAGAAGCAGATATAGCTATGTATGAGGCTAAATCTAAAGAACAATTATTTAGAGTTTATGATAGAAATCTTCATCAACAAATTAAAGAAGAAGAAGAGTTAATCATTAATATTGAAAAAGCTTTAAATAATAAAGAAATATATTATGAATTTGAACCAACATATAAAGATAATAAAAACATATTAAATATAGAATGTTTACTTAGGTTTAAAAATAAAAGAAAAATATATGAGGAATCAATATTAAAGGTATTAAAGAAATCTTATCTTTTAGAAAAAATAGATTTATATACTATTGAATATATTTTTAACTTGTTATCAGATAATAACGATATAATAAAAGATAGTTCTTTTTCAATTAATATTAGTCCACAAACATTATTAAGTAAAACTGTTGATTTAATAAATGAAATAAAAGAATTATTAATAAAATATGATATAAGTACTAAAAATATATATTTTGAATTATCAGAAAATATTGTGATAGAAGATATTGATATAATAAAACATAAATTAGAATTATTAAAAGATATGGGTTTTAATATTACTTTGGATAATTTTGGTGATAAATATACTTCATTAATTCATTTATCATTATTTCCTGTGAATCAAATAAAAATATCTAAATCCTTATTGATAAAAGCTATGAATAACGAAAAAAACGAAAAAATATTACAAGCTATTACTAAATTGGCTAAGGATTTAAAAATAATGATTATTTTTTCGCAAATAGAATCAAAAGAAGAAGTTTCTTATATTAAAAAATTAGATAAGAATATCGGGATATCTGGTTTTTACTACAATAAACCAATGTCATTTGTTCAATTAACAAAAGAAATAAATAAATCATCTATCTAGATGATTTTTATTTAAAGTAATAATTTACGATATTTTCATATCTTTGTACTAGTTCTTTGTTATGCTCCTTATTACTTTTAAATATATTTAATAATTCTTTATAGAACCATTTATTTTCATCAATTGAGAGTAATGATCTATTCCATATTTTATTTTCTATTTGTTGAAATAAGTTATAATCCGAAATTAAATTATGTAATTTATCAGCACATTCAACCATTAATATATTTATATCTGCATTTTCTAATCTTTTTATAATGTCTTTCTTTCTCTCTAAAGGGTTTTTAATATTTTTGTCTTCTGAAATAAATAATACATTATTCGCAATCTTTTCTCCAAATTCTTTTTTTATGTCTTCATAAGAATAATTAGTATCTTCAATAATGTCATGAAGAATACCAGTAATTATAATTTCATCTTTAAAATTATATTCTTTTAAAATCATTCCTACAGAAATAGGATGGAAAGTAAAGTCAATATTCTCATTTTTTCTTTTTTGACCCTTATTAGCTATAAAAGCGAAATGAATAGCTCTTTCTATATTAGTATACATATTATCACCATATTTATTATAGCATGCTTTTCATTTTTATTATAATTTTTTCATAATATAAATAAGGTGATACTATGAAAAAATTATTAGTACTATTATTTGTATTATTGTTTCCTATAAAAGTATTTGGACTTTCAACATCAGCTCAATGTGTTATTTTAATGGAGCAAAACTCTCATCGCACCCTATATAGTAATAACGAACATCATCAAAGATTAATAGCGAGTATTACTAAAATTATGACAGCTGTCATTGCGATAGAATCAGGAAAACTTGATGATAAATTAGAAATAAATGATTCAATAAAAGATGCTTATGGTTCTGGTATTTATATCGAAGTAGGGGAAAAAATGACATTAAGAGATTTAGTATATGGATTACTACTTCGAAGCGGTAATGATGCTGCTCTTGCGATTGCGGATTATGTGGGGGGTAGTGAAGAAGGCTTTGTTCAATTGATGAATGAAAAAGCCAAACAATTATTAATGCGGAATTCTAAGTTTCAAAATCCACATGGTTTAGACCAAACCACAAAAAACTATTCTACTGCTTATGATATGGCTATTCTTACTAGTTATGCGATGACATTAGATGAATATAGAAAAATAATCAGTACTAAAAAATATACTTTAAAAACAAATAAAAAAAGTTATATCTGGTACAGTAAGAATAAATTGTTAGATTCTTATGAATATGCAACTGGTGGTAAAACTGGCTATACTGATACAGCGCGACGAACTTTAGTTACTACCGCTAGTAATGATAATTTAGATTTAGTAGTAGTTACTTTAAATGATCCTAATGATTGGAAAGATCATAGGAATCTATATGATCATTATTTTGAGTTATATAAAACATATCGTATTTTAAACAAAGACAACTTTAAAGTGGTAGATGATTATTTTTATAAAGATGAATTATATATTAAAAAAGATTTTAAATATCCTCTTCAAAATAATGAAATAGAAAAGATATATACAAAGGCACAATTAGTAAAGTTAAATAATTATAAAAATGAAGATGTAGTAGGAACTATATCAGTATATCTTAATAGCAAAGTAATTCATACCCAAAACATATATGTAAAAAAAGAAAAATCAAAGAAAAATTTGTTTCAAAAAATAATAGGATGGTTTAAATAATGGTTAATAAGATATGGGGGTTTTTTATTATAATAGGAGTCGTCTTTGGTTTAATAAATGGTAATATAGAAATAATTAATATAGAAATAATAGAAAGCACTAAAACAGCTTTAGAAATGATATTTAGAATGTTTCCTATTATAACTCTTTGGGTAGGAATTATGAATATTGCGAAGGTTAGTGGATTGATAGGGAAACTAACTAAATTAATATCTCCTTTATTAAAAAAGTTATTTCCAGAAATACCTAAAGATCATGAATCATTTGGGTTCATTGCCTCTAATATTATAGTTAATATGTTAGGATTAGGATCAGCTGCTACTCCCTTTGGTTTAAAGGCTATGAAATCTCTTCAAACTTTAAATAAAGAAAAAGATACTGCGACTCGTAGTATGATTACTTTTTTAGTATTAAATACTAGTGGTGTTACTATTGTTCCAACTACTGTTATATCTCTAAGAATGATGTATGGGAGTGTTAATCCTACTGAAATAATAATAACCGCATTACTCGCTACTATTTGTTCAACTATTGGTGGTTTAATAATAGATAGAATTCTATATAAAATTTCAAGGTGATAATATGAATATTGTTTCTATTTCAAATATGATAATACCTATTATAATTTTAATTATAATATTTTATGGTTTTAAAAAAAAGGTAAATGTTTATGATACTTTTGTAGATGGGGCTAAAGAAGGTATGGAATTAGGAGTGTCTATTTTTCCATACCTTTTAGGGATGATTATTGCGATTAATATATTCTTAAAGAGCAACATTTTAGAATATACTTTTTCCCTTATAAAACCTTTTTTTGATTATATAAAGCTACCTATTGAAATATTACCTATGGTAATACTAAGATCTGTATCAGGTTCTTCTACTTTAGTTATAATGACTAATATATTTAAAGACTATGGTCCTGATTCTTTTTTAGGAAGACTTGCGAGTACTATTCAAGGATGTACTGATACTACTATTTATGTTTTAACATTATATTTTGGTAGTGTTGGGATTAAAAAGATAAAACATGCTTTATGGGCAGGGTTATTTGCGGATTTAATAGGCATTATTGCGAGTATTATATTTGTATCACTCATTTTTTATTGATATGATATAATTAAATAGGTGATAAGATGGAAAGACTACAAAAAGTTATCGCAAGTAGGGGATATACATCTAGAAGGAAAGCAGAAGAACTAATAAAGCAAGGTAAAGTAAAAGTAAATGGAACGTTAATAAAAGAATTAGGTACTAAAGTGGATAATAATGCCTTAATTGAAATAGATGGCGTAACTTTAGGTAAAGAAGATAAAAAGTATTATTTATTTTATAAACCAGAAGGAATAATATCATCTACTAAAGATCCTAAGGGAAGAAAAACAGTATTAGATTATTTTAAAACAAATGAAAGAATATATCCAATTGGAAGACTTGATTATGATACCTCTGGTATTATTTTGCTTACTAATGATGGTGAATTTGCGAATAGTATGATGCATCCAAGGAATGAAATAGATAAAGTATATACTGCTAAAATAAAGGGTATTATTGATGGCTATTCAATAAAGAGATTAAAAGCGGGAATTGTTTTAGATGGATATAAAACATCTAATGCTAGAGTTAAATTGAAAGAAACAAATAGAAAAAATAAAACCTCTATTGTGGAAATAATAATTCATGAGGGGAGATATCATCAAGTAAAAAGAATGTTTGAAGAAATAGATTATCCTGTTATTTTATTAAAAAGAGAAAGAATAGCTTTTCTAGATTTAAAAGGATTAAAAAAGGGAGAATATAGACCTTTAACTATAAAAGAAGTAAAAAAATTATATAGTATAATAAAAAAATAACAATATATGAACTAATTAATAAAAAGTAAACACGGTTTTTTATGTGTCTACTTTTATCTTACAACTTAATCATATTGTTATTTTTTTATTCTTCTTCATCATCTATTTCTATTGCTCCTGTAGGACAACTTTCTACCGCATCTAAAACATCATTTTTCATATCTTCAGATAGCTTGGTGACTTTCTTTTCCACAATGCCCTCATCATTTAATTCAAATACCTCAGGTACTATTGCTTGACATGCACCACAACCAATACAAGCATCTTTTATTATATTTATTTTCATATTATCACCTCTTATAAAAATTATACTTTATATCCTTTACAAAATCAAATTAAAAAAACTATCCAAATTTATTAAAATATGTTAATATCTTGGTATAGAGGTGTAATTATGGAAGTTAATGAAAATTACAATTATGATGAAAATAATAGAAAAAGTAGATTTAATAGAAATAAAGACTTATATAAAACAATTTATGATGGTGAAAATTACAATACCAGTGAACAAGTATCCATTGAACCTAAAGAAGTAGGCATTGATTCTATAAGAGAAAAACATTTATCTAGGGAAGAATATCAAAAAACTAAAGATTATAAAGAAGCTATTAGTGTTGCGACTGTAGATGAGGAACCTGTTATTGAAGAAGAAGTAATGGAAGAAAAAGTATATGATATTAATAGTATTATTGAAAAAGCCAAACAAAATAGAGAACTAGATGATAATGGTAGGTTAAAAAATACTTCTTATGATATATTAAGTAAGTTAAATATATCTAATACTATTATTCAGGATACCGATGAGATAAAAGAACAAAAAGCTGAAACAGAAAAAGAAGAATTAAAAACATTAATAGATACCGTAACTAGTCATGAACATACGAAAACCGCAACTCTTTTATCTGATTTGTTACCAGATAATGATAATACTATTGTTACTGAAGCATTATCAGAAACTGTTACAACTGAAACAACTATTGTTAAAGAAAAAGAAGAATTCTCTAATGATGAATTAAAAAAGGAAAAAGAAGATTCTATTAATGAGGAATTTAAGGAAGATAAAATTGATAAATCATTTTTTACTGGCAGTTATAAATT
>Ga0265293_10004290_pt1 | contig 25304 bp, 28 predicted proteins | sample Munlanlewell138R_FD_192505 | JGI IMG/M metagenome (GOLD analysis project Ga0265293, IMG submission 192505) | Leachate microbial communities from a municipal landfill in Southern Ontario, Canada - Leachate well 138R | ecosystem: Engineered > Solid waste > Landfill > Unclassified | place: Canada...
TGGTGGTCAGCATTTGCAGTTCCCTGATTCCGTAGTTATTACCCGACGAGATTTTGGGTAATAGCCAGGGGGGTGACAAATGTGAAACCCACTGCGACCACTTGAGACTTACTGCGATGGTTCGGTGTAGAAGTCATTGATTTCTATGTTGATTTTGAGTCTCGCTAAGTTGCAATGGAACTCAAAAAAGAAATCGTTGGTGGCCTGGGGCTCCATCCCAAAAGGGATGTAAACCAGCATAAACATTAAACCTTTTCATAAGTGGTTGGTGTTCAGGGAACAGTTTAGGGAACAAGGCTGCAGTAAGCAAGTTACGGTGTGTTTTCTTTTTCGAGTATTTCGATAGTTTCGAGTTTTTGTTAACGTGCTAACTATGACTTCCAAGCAGATAACTTCTTCCTCGGGCGAGCGGCGCACCGCTCCGGCGCCTCGCCGGGCGGCAAGGAAACGTGCGCAGGCCGCGCTGCCAGTGTTCGAGATCTCGTTCGACGTGGAACCTGTCGTGTCCATTGTGCGTCGTCACGTCAAGCTCAGTAAAGCGGCTGACGCGGCTATCACGAACAAACTGATCGAAATGTTGGGACGCGCTACAGTGCAATTGCGGACCACAGATCACAAAGCGGCGGTTCGTGAAGACGATGAGGTTCTCACCACAGAGCAGGCGGCGCAGTTGGCCAACGTTAGCCGGCCCTACATGGTCAAGCTGATTGATGCAGGTACAGTGCCGCTGCACCAGAAGGTCGGCAACCAGCGCCGCGTGCTGCGCAGTGCTGTGACGCAATGGCAAGAGGATGAGCGGCAGCGCCAGGCCAAGGCGCTCAAGCGCTTGTCCAAAGATCTCGACGAGGAAATCCTCTCGTCGTGAGCACGCCTGTCGTTGCCGATGCCGATACGCTGTTTGCCGCCACGACGCGTGGGCTGTTGATCTATCTGGATTATCATGGACCCATCAAGTTGCATTGGTCGCCCTTAATACTCGATGAGGTCAGCCGGGTGCTGGTGGATACCGGACGCAAACAGACGCCGAAAGATGCCAAGGCGCATGAAGCACGCATGTGCGACGCCTTGCCCAACGCGCTAGTGTCGGCAATCGATGTGCAGGTTCAGTTCGCGGCTGTGGCATCTGCAGTTCGCTCCGTGAAGGACACGCATGTTGCGGCCTGCGCGCTAACATCAATACTTCATTGCTCTATCCGGCTGACTGGGCCGAGATACATCAATTGCTTTGCACCCTCAAATTGTGGCAGCCATTCAATATCGCGATCCCCTATGGGATGGCGATACTCCGTTGCCGAGAGCAGAATCTGCGCATGAAATTTGTCGCAAACTTCCTGCAGTGCATGGAGGAAAGCACCTAAGTCTTTGCTATCGAGTTCCTGCTGTTTAGGTGTGTCTAAGATAAGGAATCGGAACGGTCGTTTGGGGTCTTGCAGATAGTGCTCAAAGATGGCAGCGTGAATAGCTAGTATTAAGCGGCTTCGAGTGCTACCGGTGAATACTTCTATTGGTTCCGAACCAAATTTGAACCTGAAATCCAGGTCAATCTGAATTTCGCGTGAGGCATTTGGTGTATTGAGAATGTCCATCCATTTGACTATTAGCTCGCGAACCCGCAACCTCAGCTTATTGAACTCCAAATCCGAACGAGTATTGTTCGAAAATAGCGCAATACGATCTTGAATCCGAGAGCGTTCGTTATCCAGTGCAATGTATTTTCTTTTTTCCTCTGTTAGTTGTTCAAGCAGGGTAAGGCTTTGCTCAGTTTCCAAAAGCTCTTTCGTCAATGTCTGGATAGACGAGATAAGCTGATGGGTCACATTTTGCCGGTCTGGTTGAGTGACCTTGGAAGCAATGAAATCACGCTCACGCTCTTGATCGACTAGCTTGGTCTTCAGTATCTCCAATTGCGTTTCTGCGCGTCCAGAATTCGCCTCCAAATCCTTAATTTGATCTTTAAGATACATAAGGTTTTTAGCGTAGGACTCGGTGCTTGTCATAAACAGGCCACAATCTGCTCGCCCACAGATATCAAAAAAAGACTCAAGCGCTCGCTTGGATTCTTCGTTTAGGGATAGGGTTTGAATCTCCCCTTCAATCTCACCGCGAATAGAGTCTATACCAGCAAGACGTGCTTGAATATCAGCCTGTTGGCGTCGAGTTAATCGAATTTGCTCCTCTTTGGCTTGAAGCAGGTCTAAGACGGCATCGTTCGCCGCTCCCGCAGCATCGACAGAGTTCTTAATTTCTTGGATTTGCTCAGTTAGCGTTGTGGATTTTTGATTTAAACGTTCGCGCGATAAGGGAGAGTCGTCGATCCTTGCGGACATGTCTGAAACTATCTTCTGTTGGGCGACAAGTCGACGTTGAGCAGAATCAAGCTGTTCCCTTGCGATAATGAGATCCCTCTGTGCGGTGTATGAGCGCCTCGGGCCAAGGTCGAACGCAAATCGGATCATTTCGACGAATTGACCAGAGATGAAACTGGCAGGAGCTCTGTAGGGTTCGTTATATCCACCGTCCTGACGCACATAGAAAATCGGCAATAGCGTGGAAATATACGGTGTAGCAGACTGTTTATTCGTTCCCACTAGAATGGGAACGGACATTCCAAACTCTTGGAAAATGGCCTTGGAAAACTCTCCTTCGCTAAAAAAATCTTTTTCACCGCCGTCGGTTTGAATGTTGATATGGAAATCGTTTCCCAAATTCCGACGAAGTGTATAAATGCATTGATCGTGCTCGAAGGTCAAGATAGCTGCTTGGCACTTTTCCCGAATGTCCTCCCGAAATTGACTAGCAAACCCGAGGCAGTAGGCTACTGCTTGCAAAAGCGGAGTTTTGCCGCTTCCGTTGGGGGCGTGTAGGGAGGTGGTTCGTGCACCGAAGGTGAGGTCGGAGCTTTCCCAACCATGAATTCCACGCGCAACCAGCTTAAGGGACAAGAGCTTCATCACACCTCCGCTTGAATGCGCCTTTCCATTCGGATATTCTCAAAACTGCGTTCCACGATGAGCAGCGCGTTCGAGAGTGGCGAATCTTGGTTAAGAACTTGCTCAACGACTTTCCTGCCCGCGCTCGTTGTGATGACGGCAGATGCGTGTTGATCTATTTGGGCAAAACCTGCGCGCTCAAGAAAAGTCAGGGCTTTTACTGTGCGTATTCGCAGATTTGCGGACCAGCCAATATCTTGAGACGATCCTTTGAAGCCAGAAACGGTTCTCTCCAGGCACTCGCCTACTAGTTGTCCCAGCTCCGACAATTTAGGTTTGCTCGAACCCTTCCCAAGAGTCAGAATGACCATCGCAAGAAGCGGTAAATGAAATAGGGCTTCATTGTCGAGCGAGGAGCGAAAGACAGCTAGCCGGGCGGGAGGAGGAGGCTGTATCTGTCGTCGCTCTGCCTCCATAAAAAATTCTTCGTAGTTCACTTTGAATGCCGCCTTACAACTACGGCGCAAACAGCGCCGAACAAGAGCTCTCGATTCAGTTCGTTAAATATTTCGATTGTCGCGTCGCCGTCAAGTCCGTGCAATAGGTCGTTGAGAAACGTAAATCCTAGTCCGCTTTTGGCCCAGCGATCATATAGACCATCGATGAGACCGAGTAGCGCGTGTAGGTCAAGCGGGGTATAGATGTGCCGAGCGTTGCGCAACCAAATATCCCAGTTGACCTTCTGCTGCGAGGCATACTCAACCATATCGTCGTTCGCGCCAGCGCCCTCCAGCCATCGTTGGAGTACCGAAGCGGTTTTTAGCGCCTTAGGGTCGGATCCTTTCAGAAGAGCAGCGTAGGCAGAATGTGAAATACTGAGAATTTCTAGCAAGTCTTCTAGGCCAACGCCGATACGGTCTGGTAGCTCATGGGGAGCGAGGCCTTGTAGAGGGGTTCTCGATTTTCGATAGACCAAATCGACAAGGCCATTGGAAAGCTCAGACGTTTCGTAGAAGCTAAGGTCTATCTCGCTGTATTTGTATATGGCAGTGCGTGTGGCGCTTGCGAACACGTCCCTTTCCTTGCTGATATAGCTTACCGAAGGACGCAGAGACAGCTTGCAGAGGGTGTCTGCTATCTGGGCATCGTTTGCTGCTTCAATAGAGAAGATGGCGGAAAAATTGTCTGCTAAGAACTTGGCGTGTTTGGATTCTGGGGATCTTCGGCGGAGTTCGTCTACGACGCCCACAACGTCATCGTCGAAATAGATGTTGGATAGTAAGGTTACTTCGCTGCATTCGGCATTAAAGATGATGCCATGCATAATTAGCTTTCCAGCGAAGCTGCTGCGTATAGAATCTAAGCTGTCGATGTCATTCTTCTGGCCTCTCTTTTTTAGCGCAAATATCTCTCTGAGATTCCATTGCGCATTCATTTTATTCTTTGTTTTGACTTGGAAGAAGTGATATGTGGTTTTCCCATTGTCGTTGCGGCGCACGACGAAATCGTCGTGATAATCGCAATATACACAGTCAACACCTTTCCCTTCAAGAATCTCTAAGGCAGCATAAGCAGCAGCTTGGAACTGCATATCGAATCGTGAAATGGTATCGCGGCCGACGTCCTCGGCTGGAGCTATTGCTGCTAGCGTAGACACGTTGACGGCCCTCCCTCTCCTTTAGCCTTGAATTTGTATCGCTTTGTGTATATTTTGCGATATGGTAACAAAAAGAGCATGGGGGGTGGCGAGAAAGCGTCTACGAGTGCCAACACCCATCACTTTGTTTGCGTGGTTGATTGGCTCTAAGCGTTTGTCCGGTGCTCTCTGCTGTGCTGTTAGGCTACTGATTGGGGCTGAGAAACGGCGTGGCGTAGCCTAGAAATTCAGCGTGAGGCGTTCTGTTTTCCTTCCACCTGTAAGGGTTGGATGGTGGGGTGTCTCGGCGGTCACTAACAGTCAACATCAATCGTTTCTTGGCCCGGGAAACGCCAACAAAAAAAGCACAACGCTCCGCATCCTCCTCCCCCCAGAAGGACTGATTTTCAACGCCGAGAATGACAACCGTATCGAATTCAAGCCCCTTGCTCTTGTGGATGGTCAAAAGGCGCACAGCCTGATCGTCGGAAAAACGTTCCAGTGCCTTGGGCAAATTGGGTTCTGATTTCAGTAATTCATCAATGCGGGTCTTGGTATCATTGACGACTTGGACGAGTCGCGCTTTTGATTCGTAATCATGGGAAAGTGCAGACAGGGTCACCATGCCCACTGTCTCCAGGAAGGTGTGAACAAAATCCCACCAGCCCATGAATGGCTCAGCCAGTGATGCGACCTGCGCCACATTTCTCCGCTGTTCGGCAATAAAACTCTGGTAATCCTGTCGAATACTGGACTGCACATCGTCGTCAGCGAAAGGAATGAGCTGTGCCATCAATCGAATCCAGGCTTTGGGTTCGCGCTGTCCATAAAGAATGGACAGATAATCAACGATAAGCCTTGCGGCCGGTTCGGCAGAGATATCTTGGAGTTGTTGCTCATTGCGAAAGGGGATGCGCCGCCGTTCCAACGCTTGGATCAGGTGGTCACCATAGAGGTCAGGTTGCCGGACGATCAGGATTGCGATTTCCGAAGGTGGAAGCTGCTCATGGTTAATCCATCTGCTGATTGAGTCGGCCAGATACTCGGCCTCTTCCTGACTGCTCAAAAATTGCCACGCGAATATCTGACCTTCTTCACCAGCGAGTTGTTCATCAGGCATGACAGAGGTAGGGTCCATCACTTTAATGATTTCGTTCTGCATACGCAGTAGGCGAGGCTTAGAACGGAAGTTGCGATACATGTTGAGCGGTTCAGCAGCAAAGTCCGCTGCGAAGGTTTGGAAGATGCCATCAAGCGCACCAGCCCATCCCATGATCTTTTGCTTGGTGTCGCCGACTGCCGTCAGACGGATAACTGTGCCTTGGAACGCGAGTTTCACTAACGCGTATTGCTGGTCGGTGCAATCCTGGAATTCGTCGAGAAAGACATCGCTGTAGGTCTGACGGACGGCATTGCGTGCCGCAATGGATGTATTGAGGATCTGGATGGCCAGGGGTACTAGGTCGCTGAATTCGATCTGCCGTCCCGTCACTCTTCGGTCGCCAATCTGGTAGTTGACGTCGAGGGCATCCCGTCCGGTCAGCACCGGCCGGAAACGGTCGATGATCCGCTTGGCGAAAGCATGGAAGGTGTAGCTGTCGAAACGTGCAGCCAGATCGGAACCGCAACGGCGTTGCACGCGCACCTTCAGGTTTTTGCTGGCATCGACCTTGAAGGAGATGGCCAGTATCCGTTTCGGGTAGCGGCAGGTTCCTGTGCGCAACAGAAAGTCGGCGCGCTGTGCAAGCATTTCTGTTTTGCCTGCACCCGGCCCGGCTGTCAGCGCAAGACAACGCTCTGTTTCCCGTGCGGCACGCAAGGCATTGGGTTCGAGTGTCAGCCCATCCGCCGGTTGCCAATCGGCTACGGCGATCATTCGGGCAACTCCTCCAGTTTGGCGATCACAGCTTCCGCCAGGCGCGCCAGTGATTCAGGCATGTCGTTGAGTAGTTCTTCATCACTTAACTGGGCCAGAGCATCGATATGGGCCGCTGGTTTGCTACCTAGCTTGAAACGCTTGTGATAGGTTCTGAAAAGTGCGCGCTCGTTATCATCGTACTGTTCCTCGTCGAAGTGACTGTTGCCGAGGACGGCTTTGACTGTGGCTTCACTCGGCGGATTAAACGTGGCACCATACTCATCGGGAAACGAGAGCAACATCGCGAAGTCGAGGTCAAGCGGATAGGAAAAGAAAACGTCTCGATTTTCAAAGGCTTCGATATAGCCGGGGTACTTTCGAACCCTATATTTATCTGAGTTCCAAGCGGGAATATTGTGATCGTCAGGCAAAACATCGTCAGGGTGGTATGCCAAAATCTGATCATTGGCATATTTGAACCGTCCCCATCCCCCTTGATGCCTGGCGACATCCAAATCGAGCAAAGTGAGATAGGGGATTTTGAGGGCTGAGAGCAGACGCCAGAAGTGATTGACATGGCGACCGCCCAAGGGCGCGACGGTCACAGCAGATTCATCGACTGGAACGCCTTTGGCACGTAGGATACGGGGCAGAACGATTTCCTCGCTATCACCTTCTCCAAGGATGACTAACCGAGAAAAGTAGATTTCGGGATACGCCTGTACGGCTTCTCGGATAAACTTGTGGGCTTCATCGGTTATTTTTGGCAAGCGAATGCGTGTGGTCTTGGTGATTCGCTCGTTGGTAAGTCTCAAGTAGCGGATGTGTCTAGGGTTGACTCGCCGCAACATGGAGGGTGCATGGGTAGCAATCAGAGCTTGAGCATCCTCGTTACCTGCCATGGTGACTAGAGCATTCACGATTCGTCCAAGATAGTGCGGCGAGAGGCTGTTTTCTGGCTCCTCAAGAGCGACTATCGTAAACACCGGGGGACGCAACTTGTCCGGGTCGAAAGTATCGTCGTCACCGGCAAGGACCGCACGCCCAATTGATTGCGACGAAAGTACCAGTGAGAGATAGAGCATGGACTTCTGGCCATCACTCAGCCTGGAAAAATCGACTAATTCCTCATCATGTCCAGGAGAAAATGAGACGGAAAGGTGTCGCAAGAGGGCTTCGATCTCGGATGCGACGAAGGTGATTTTTGGGTCGGCGAAGAAGCTGCCTTTGAATCGGCCAGACTTTTATAGACAGTTCGTTGCCTCAGAAAGGTACTGCCGTTCGTAGTTTACCGGCGAAAGGTTCGCGGCATGGCCATGCCGACGAATCGGGTTGTAGAACAGTTCGATGTAGTCAAAAATATCTTGACGTGCCAGCTCCCTGGTTTTATAGATTTTTCGTTTGATGCGTTCGCGCTTGAGCAGCTGAAAAAAGCTTTCTGCAACGGCATTGTCGTGACAGTTACCGCGGCGGCTCATGCTCGGTTGTAGATTATGGGTAGCAAGAAACGCTGCCCATTCATAGCTCGTAAATTGGCTGCCCTGGTCTGAATGCACCATGACACTTTGCTTTGGCTTGCGCCGCCATACTGCCGCCAACAAGGCCTGCAAAACCAAGTCTTTGCTCATACGCGAATCCATCGACCAGCCCACGACCTGGCGAGAGAACAAGTCGACAACAACCGCCAAATACAACCAGCCTTCGTACGTGCGTATGTATGTGATATCAGTCACCCAGACGATGTTCGGTGCGGCGACATCGAATTGCCGGTCCAGAATATTGGCCGCCACGTTATGCGGGGCACCACCATGCAAACCTGGTCGACGACGGTACCCGACCTGAGCACGCCAGCCGTGGCTGCGCATCAAGCGCGCAATGCGATGGCGGCTACAGTGTTCGCCCAAGGCGCGTAAATCGTGGTGCACCTTACGGTACCCATAGACCCGTCCGCTCTCCAGCCAAGACGGCTTGACCAAGGCCAACAGTCGCTGGTCTTCATGATGGCGCTGACTGTGAGCGTTACGCCTCCAGGCGTAATAACCGCTGGGGTGGACTTCAAGCACTTGGCAAAGCCGGCGCACAGAATATTGAGTCAGATGTTGCTTAATAAACGCGTACTTCAGCCGGACTCCTTGGCAAAGTACGCTGCGGCTTTTTTTAATATATCCCGCTCTTCGGTAAGCCGTTTGACCTCTGCCCGTAGGCGCCGAAGCTCAACGGCCTCAGCACTGTCTTGCTCGCGTTGCTGCGCGGACTTGCCGTACCGTTTGACCCATACGTACAGGCTATGGGTCGATACGCCCAACCGTTTGGCCACTTCGGCCACCGGGCGCTGATGTTGGGTGATTTGCTTCACCGCTTCGAGCTTAAATTCTTCCGTAAATCGGGCCGTGCTCATAATGATCTCCTGAATGAGTATTATGAGGCTAAAAAGTGTCTAGCAAACCCTGGCCGATTCACTTTGTGCAAGGTGCTCCAGGTTGTCTTCAGACTTTCGCTAAGTGTCGCGATCGATGGATTACCTGCAAGGCTGTCGCTAATTTTGTCCGTGAAGCATTTGATTTCTTCTCGCTCGTCGTCCCAATTTACGGCTCGCAGCATGCGGCCTAGCAAAGCGTTGGCGCTATAAGCGATGTGCTCGGCGGGATCTCGTCGGGCGGGCAGGTAATGGACTTGTATATAGTTGCGTTCCGCTCGTGTAATCTGTGCCGTCGTGAGAGGAGAGCCATCGGCATTGAGGTCCAGTACATGAACCAGTGTTTCTTCGATGTCGCCACTCACCCCCATCGCGGCGTCTAGGCGATACCGGACACGAGGCAGGTCATCGGCGAAGTCTAACCGCATATGACCAAAGTGGGGAGCTATCGTCGCCACATCATCGTCATCTTCAAGTTCGGGAAAGATAAAGTCGGCTTCAATCCAGAGCTGCCTTTCCTCAGGAACTTCCTCTTCGTCGTAGGGAACGTGGAAGTCGGACCGTCGGATGCGCCGTAGTGAGGGATCGAATGCAAACAAGCGGCACAACGCCTGAAGTACCGCTGTCTTGCCTGAACCGTTCGGGCCGATCAAATAGGTGATGTCATTGAGAGTCAGCTCGGTTGGCTCCGACCCAAACGACTGAAAGTTGGACAGCCGAATACTTTGTAGTTTCATGTGGCGCTTTAGTTCCTTTGTCTTGGTGCAGCATCTTGAATGCGCTTACCGAGCTATGCGTAACCAAACTGCGGGTTATCGCTCGCTTGTGGCAGACTTCAACTATCGACCGCCACTGACTATTTACAGTGAATGTATCAAAAATAAACAAAACGGTGTTGTGAGCTATGGGATGCAGCACTTGGGCAACCCATAGCGTCTCTGCTACAGCAGACCGCGCTGCTCCACGTTCGCTAACCGCTCATCCCTGACGGGACTGGCATTCGCCAGCCTTCCACATCCCTGACGCCTACGGCCCGGCTTCCCAGCTTCGGGCCTGCGCGCTTGCGCTTGCGTGCAGTCTGCACACAAAGATCTGGCCGTTGCCTGCTTAACCATCTTTCCTGACTTCATCACCTTGTCCGCGACTGTAGCCCGTGGCCGCGTGCCGTCAAGGCGCGTCAGGCCGTGTCCTCGGCTGCGCCTGCGGGCCGCATCAACCTGACGCTTTTCTCCTTGACGGCCCACGTTCGTAGGCTCCTGACTGTCGCGGGCGACGAACTCTGGAAAGACGGTGGCAACGAGGCCAACCGGGTTCTTCGTGCCGACCGCACATCAACAGCTCAAAAGCGTTGGGCTTCCGAATCTTGGAATCCGGTGTGCGGTGAACAGCAAACCCTTTCTTTGTCAGGAGAAACATCATGCTTGCATCCCGCTTCGGTTCCCATTCCCCGGTGCTTCGCAGCGACCGCCCGCTGTCGGACGATCAGATCAGGGCCGTTGTTCCGTCCATCTATGCCGATGCCCCACACGAAAGCCGTTCAGAACGCTATAGCTACATCCCTACGGCGGCGGTGCTGACGGAGCTACGGAAAGAGGGGTTTGAACCTTTCATGGTGACGCAGACCCGAGTGCGCAACGCAGACCGGCGCGAACACACCAAGCACATGATTCGGCTGCGCCATGCCAATCAACTCAATGACAGCATTGCCAACGAAATCATTCTGTTGAATTCGCACGATGGCACGAGCAGTTATCAGATGCTGGCCGGGGCGTTTCGTTTCGTGTGCAGCAATGGTCTTGTTTGCGGCGATACGGTGGCCGATGTTCGCATTCCCCATAAGGGCGACATTACCGGGCAGGTGATTGAAGGCGCTTATGAAGTGCTGGACGGTTTCGAGCGGGTTCAGGAATCCCGCGAAGCCATGCAGGCCATTACGCTGGACGCAGGCGAAGCCGAAGTATTTGCCCGCGCCGCGCTGGCCCTGAAATACGACGACCTCGACAAGCCCGCGCCCGTCACGGAAAGCCAGATTCTGATGCCGCGCCGGTTTGATGACCGCCGCCCCGATCTATGGATGACCTTCAATCGCCTGCAAGAAAACCTCATCAAAGGCGGCGTGCGTGGCCGCAGCGCCAACGGTCGCCGCCAGAGTACCCGAGCGGTGCAAGGCATTGATTCCGACATTCGCCTGAACCGTTCCCTGTGGCTGCTGGCCGAGGGTATGCGCCAGTTGAAAGCCTGATTCCCCTACGCGGCAGGGGCTGGCAGCCACTCTTGCCGCGTTTTTCATGGCTGCACTGCAAAACCTCAAGGAGTTTTCACCATGAACGCGATCAACACAATCGAAACCCAAGCCATCGACACCACTACGCAGGAAGTTGCCACCCCGGCGCACAACCTGATTGTCGTGCCACTGTCGCAGCTTCGCGCTTCCAAGCGCAATGTACGCAAGATCAAACAGTCTATTGATGCCCTGGCCGAGAGCATCGCCCGCGTGGGGCTGCTGCAAAACCTCACCGTCATTCTGGCCCGCGACGGCGAGCATTACGAAGTCGTGGCCGGTGGTCGCAGGCTCGACGCGCTCAAGCTGCTGGCAAAGACCCGCCGCATTCCGATGGATTGGGCGGTGCCGTGCCTGCTGGTGGCCGACGCCAGCGCCCGCACCGTCAGCTTGACGGAAAACGTGCAGCGCGAAGCCATGCACCCAGCAGACCAGTTTGAAGCGTTCGCCGCGCTGGTGGCCGAAGGTCGGCCCATTGAAGACATTGCGGCGGATTTCAGCGTGACCCCGCTGGTGGTACAGCGCCGTTTGAAGCTGGCGAATGTATCGCGGCGTCTGCTGGCCGACTATCGTGCCGATGCCGTCACCCTTGAACAGTTGATGGCGCTTGCCATCACGGACGACCACGCGGCGCAGGAAGCCGCATTCTATGAAGCGCCCGAATGGCAGCGCCAGCCGCACGCTTTGCGTGACCGGCTGACCGAGCGGGAAATTGACGCAGGCCATGCGCTGGTGCGTTTCGTGGGGCTGGACGCCTACGAAGCCGCAGGCGGTGGTATTCGCCGTGATCTGTTCGCGCAGGATGATCGCGGCGTGTATGTCACCGACGCGGCGCTGTTGGAAACGCTGGTACGCCAAAAGCTGGACGAACACGCGGCCACCGTGAAGGCCGAGGGGTGGGCATGGGTGGATGCCACGCACGCCGCCACCTATGCCGACCTGCAAGCCTTCCAACGAGCCCCGCGTGAGCGGCGCAACCCTACCAAGCGGGAAAGCGACCGCATGGACAAGCTGGAAACGAAGATGCAGGCCATTGGTGAAGCGATTGATGCCGCATTGGAAGATGACGACGAAGAAAAGGCCGACGCGTTGCAGGAGGAAGGCGACAGCCTGGGCGACCAATTGCAGGTGCTGGAAGATCGCTTGCTGGACTACGCCCCGAACGTCAAAGCCGCCGCCGGTGTCATCATCACCCTTGACCGGCAGGGTGAAATCGTTGTGCATCGCGGCCTGATGCGTGAAGCTGAAGCGAAGGCGTTGCGCACCTTGGAGCGATTGCGGCAGGGATTCAGCGGCGAGGATGGAACGAGCGACAGTGCTGGCGAGGAAAACGATCAGCCCAAGGCCGCTTCAATGTCCGATCGGCTGGCGCAACGCTTGAGCGCCCACCGCACCGCCGCGCTGCAAATTGAGCTGGCGCGGAATCCGCACGCCGCCCTGACCGCTGTGGTGCATGGCATGGTGCAGACGGTCTTGCAAAAGGGCTATTACTATCGTGATAGTTTGCCGCTGGAAATACGGTTGACCGTGCAAGACCGGCTGGAAAGTATGGCCCCGGACTGGCCCGAATCCCCCGCCGCCGTTGCGCTGGTCGAACTGCAAAAAGCCTTAGGTGAGGCGTTGCCGATAGACAGCCCTGATCTGTTTGCCGTCTTGTTAGCAAAGCCGCAAGATGAACTGGCGCGGCTGCTGGCAGTATGCGCGGCGGTAACCGTAGATGTCACCACACCCCGCGCTACGGAGCAGCAACCGGGCGAGAAACTGGCACAGGTCGTAGGGTTGGACATGGCTGCATGGTGGCAGCCGACCGCCGAAAGCTATTTCCAGCACATTTCCAAGGCCATGATTCTGGATGCCGTGGGCGAGTTCGCACCTGACCATATTTCCCGGCTGGCGAAACTCAAGAAGATCGACCTTGCCAGCGAAGCCGAACGGCTGGTGGCCGGTACGGGATGGATGCCCACCATCTTCCGGGTGGAAGCCCCGCAGGACATGGCAGCAGAGGAGGACGGCGCAACCGCCGAGGATGGCGACATGCCCACTGAACCGGCTGATGCTGTAGCCGCATAGGCTTGACGATAGGCCAGCGCCCCGGTTTCAGCCGGCGCGCTGGCTGTTTCATGGATTCATTTCGCACCGGCCCCAACGCCGTTGCGCCATTGGGGCCGGTGGTCAAAAATCCGGGCGCTGCATCGCCGCGCCCGGGGCCAACAGCCAAAGCAGAAAGCCAAATCAGCCGGTCGCCGCCGATAAGGTAAGCGGCGAGCGGGCATGTGAGACAAGCGCCTGGGGGCGGACGGCCATCGTTGCGCTGGACAAATAGCAGCCCATCCAGGCGCAAAGCACGGAATGACAAGGGCTATCATAAAGTCTTCATCGCTTATGCACAGGCTTGCGCACAGAATCTGTGGATAAAGTTGAGCGTGTCGGCGCAAGCGCCGCCGGGCTGTCGGACTTCGCCCCATGCCGGCCTTGCCGTCACGTCCATTCGGCTTCCATCCCTCACGCCTTCGCGCCAGAGGCGCTGCGCACACCTGTTTGCGGATTGCGCGATGCGCAATGATTCAAGTCTTGCTGCGTTTCACGCAGAGGGTTCCAACGCAACACCCAGTGACACGGTGGGGGGCTGTTTTGCTTCCGGTCATTGTGCCATGTCGTTCTTATTTTCAAGGGCGGCGCGTCGCCGTGGACGCCGCTTGCGGCCGCTGGCCGTCTTCGACCCTTGAAACCTGCGCTGCGCCATGCCTTCCGGGTTCCGGGCAATCCCGCCCTGAACACTGGAGAGCATCATGAATAACACCATCGCTGCATTGAGCTATGACAACATGGATGCGACATGCGCCCTGTATGTACGCAGTCCCAGCGGCCGCTATAAGCTGGCCAGCGACGAGCAGATCCTGGCGGCGGGCCGTACGGCTGCGGAAAGCTTGGTTTCCCAATCCTCGCCGGTTGATCAACCGATCAAGGTGAAGCAGTTTTTCCAGGCCAAGCTGGCTGGGCTGGGCCACGAATGTGCCGCCTTCCTTTATTTGGATTCACGTTTCAAGCCGATTCGCTATATCGAGCAGGGGCCGGGCACGTTGAGCCAGGCCAGTGTCTATCCTCGCGAGATCGTGAAAACCGCCCTACGTCTGAATGCTGCCGCGCTCATCATGGCGCATAACCATCCGTCGGGTTCAACTGAGCCAAGCATGGCTGACCTGAATCTGACCAAACATCTGAAAAGCGCGCTGGCGCTGATAGATGTACGGTTTCTCGATCATGTCATCGTGACGGCGGCAAGTACGACCTCACTGGCAGAGCAGGGGCAGATGTAAGCCCCAACAACACAGCAGGGCGCGAAACCCTGCTGTGTTGTCAGATCGGCAGGGTTAAATGTTTTCGGCTTCTTTCTATATGGCGCCCCGCCAAAGGCGGCACGGGTAAGTGCTACGCCTTGGCTTGCTGGCGCAGGTTGTGCGCAAGCGTGCCGTCCTCGATGCTGGCGGTTATCTGTCTGGACATCACGAGGGGCGGTTCACCGACACACCGCCAAGCCTGGTTTATGTAACTTCCACACCGCGTTTTCAAAGACAGCGCCGCTGCGGGCGGCGGGTGCATTTTTGCCCAATATTGGCAGCCTGACGCTTGCCTGCGTGATAGCGCTTGCGGGTCGAGCGTGTATGCGGCGAAACCGAGTCAGCCCTCTCTCTTTGCAGGACGGTCGGCCTGTACGTCCTTGTCTTGTCGTGAATCCTGGCGGGGGACGGCAAGCCTTGGGCTCATTGGCCGCAACCGTCCAGCACAAACAATTTCCCCGCCGCCTTGGGCGGCTTCCTCGCGAGACAAATTCTTTGTGCTTCCCGGCCCTCCACGTTGTTACGGCCGCTTGCGCGGTGCGACCAGCCCACCCCCACCGACCGGATCACAACAAGGACGCACTGGCGCGACCTTGAATTCCTGAAAGGAGTATTACCATGGCTAACATCGGAACCTTCACCGCAGACAAAGACGGCTACACCGGCACCCTGCGTACTCTGACGCTCAACGTCAAGGTCAAGCTGGTCGCCAACGATAAGGGCGAAAACGACAAAGCCCCTGATTTCCGCCTGCAGGCTGCAGGCAACGACATCGGAGCGGCGTGGAAGAAAACCAGCGAGGCAGGGCGGGACTATCTGTCAGTGACCCTGGATGACCCCTCGTTCCCGGCTACCGTCTATGCCCGCCTGATCGAAGGCGAGGACGGCACGCATGACCTGCTGTGGACGCGCAGCAAGCCGCAAGCGGCTTAAACCAACGCGCTCCGCCTTTTGGCGGGGCGCTATGTTGGCTGGTGTAGTAGTGCCAGTCAACATTCATGAGATGCATGCCTTGCCTTGAACTGTTATTGGAGATTACGCGCCGTTCCTGACGGATTTAATGTCGAGAAGATTGATCTGATCAATCTTGTCTTTGTGAATCACGATAGTCAGCTTCGCAGGATATTTGAACCGCATCTCGCTGATTCTAAACGTCCACAGCATTATCTTCAGGAGATCCTCATCAGAGATATTCTTGTGTCCTTTGATTCGCGTGATCCCCGAGCCGAAGATGGTGGTCGATACGCTTTGTTGGGCGTAGACGTTGTTTACCTTATCCCAGAAATTGATGAGAAATTCAAGGTATTCCGGCATCGTTAGCAGCGCTTTGTTGTTCTTGTCGAACTTGGAGAGCGCGGTCAGGAGGTAGTCTTTATACAGGCAGATCGTGCCTATCTGATACCTTTTTTTCTTCCCCTGTTTCCTGGCCTCGTTTTCATCTAGAACTTCGCTGTCATCAAAAGAGTATTCCTCAATGTGGCGATCTAGTTCCGAAAGAGGAGCGCCGAGATGCTTCTGGATGAAAATTCCATTGAGGGAGGTTTCGCTAATTATCCTGTTGTCCACCAAGGTGTCGAAATATTCATTGAAGGCGATGACCTTCAATCCCTGCTGCTGGAAAATATCGCCGGTCTTGATTGCAACATCGCTGCCTTCAATATTGATGTTGATACTGTTCAGGTTGTTCGACCGTAACCATGTTACTAGGTAGATGAGCGTCAGCAGTGCCAAGAAAGCCACGCCGGCCTTCAACTTCCACTCGGCAGGAATGTCAAAAAAAATAACTGCGAATGACAGCGTGCCGCTGATGACAGAGGTGGTCTCAAGGAATTTTCTGACAACTCGTTTGTCAAAAAAACTGACTTTCGCCATAATATTTTTCGCTTATATTAAAGATTCTTTGCTTACGGCTTGTACCAGTAAAAGTCAGGGTTCCCCTTGCTCCCAATCATGAATTCCTTGTTCTGCAACGCCTGTTTTATGAGGTCTTTGCCCATCGGTACGTGAAGCGTGGGAACTTTCCCCATTGAGTCCCTAAAAATAGGGAGGTTATCCCAGAGATTTTTCACTGCCTGATTTAGAGAGCCATTGGCCAACAGGCTCTCTTTAGTACTGTACTCAGGGTAAATGACAATGACTGGCAGACCCTGATTATTAATTCCGTAGTCGATTTCTTCCCGAAGTGCGCGAGAACTTAAAGTGACAGAACTCAAGAAGAGGACAATGTTTTTCGAGTTCCGAATACGCTCCCTGAGTCTCGGCTTTAGAGTGTATTCCCAATTGCTGCCATCACGGACACTGTATGTTTTGTCGTGTGCATCAACGAAGGGGAACGACGCATCAGCTCCTTTCCACATCCGTAGAGTGTTGTAATACTGAAAATCCTTCGTTGCGTTGGCGCCCAGGGAACTAGGATTGAATGGCTCTGCAACGTAAAAGGCAGTGTAGTTTCCGTTCCGATATGCCATTTCGTTTCTTACTCTCCATCTGAGTTCAGGACCTCATCAAGCTCTTGGCGCACTTGCATCAAGAGTTCGTCAGCCTTGCTTGTGTTACCGCCGGCATAGGCCAGCGTCAACAATGTGAGGGGGTGAATTTCCATGACCTCGCACAGCTCGGTCAGCTTGTTGAGCGTCGGGCTTTTTAGATTGCGCTCCAGCGAACTCATATAGGTACGGCTCGACACGTCAGAAAACGCTTCCTGGCTCAAGCCACGCGCTTTCCTGACAATTTTTAATGCCGTCGCCAATGAGTTTTTTGCTGTCATCCAGTGGTTTCCTTGAAACCATAGATGACATTCGATTGCGCTCTATAGGGCTACAATCTATAGTGTTCATTTTTGGCGGGTAGGCGGCTTTCGTGCTTTTACGGAAATCAGCTTGTGAAGATTCCACCAGAACCGGAGAGGCGCATTTATGCTTTTTCTGACTTCCACAAAGTCGTTTTTACGCTTTCGTTCTATTGCGGATGTGTGGGCGTACTTATCCGCGTATCTGCACGAAGGCACATACACGGTTCGGCGGTTCTACGTTTGACCGTATAAGTGCATCCCTGAATCGCCAGTTTCGTGGGGTTTCCGATTATGACCCAACCACTCATCACCGACGTCGAACGCGCACAATTGCTCGCCCACGGGCAGGCTCGTGCCGCAGGCCAGAACATTGACCCGCTGCCTGTGGTGCGGATTTTCACGCCAGACGCTCATGCGACCTGGCTGCTGGCCTGCCTTGACCCCCAAGACGGCGATACGGCCTATGGCCTGATCGACCTGGGAATAGGGATGCCCGAGCTGGGAACGGTACGGCTTTCCGCCTTGGCGTCTATCGTCGGCCCTCGAAAACAGACTGTGATGCGCGATCTTTATTTCCAGGCGGTACGCCCGTTATCGGAATATGTACGCCTGGCGCAAGAAAACGGTTCGATCACGGACTGAGCGTCGGGACTGCAAAACAGGCCCGCAGTCCATCTAATCAAGGCGCATTAAGACTATTTCAGTCATATTCAAGACCAGCAGCGTCTGAATCATGGGCCTTGCATAAATACGCGACGGCCCAGACTTAAAGAGTCATGATCTTTTGCAGGATATGGGGCAGGGTGATAGACGCTGATTGATGATTTTTCAGCGGAACCCTCGTCGCATTCTGATTGTCAGCGCAACGGTTAAGACGCAATCGGACTTGATATTTTCAGTTTCATTTGATGCGATTGGTAGTCAAATATTAACGCATTGAAACTGCGCTGTGTGCACTTTGCGATGAGGTGGCCCTGCTGAATGAAAGGGGGTTTGCCTTATGGTTGATTTGCGCCTCAAGCACTGGCATCCGACTGCTGCGTATCTCTACATCCTGCATTTGGATAGACCCGCCCTGGCCTGGGAATATCTGCGCCGTCATCCCGATTATCGGCACGACTGGTTGCGCCGTCTCCAGCGGCCAGGCGCGGCGCAAAATTGGGGCTTGCGTCTGCTGGAAGACCCCGCCTTGGATGCGCGGGATGCGCATCCCATCTGGTTCCCTGATTCTTATGGCGTTCATCTTTACCCGGATGCCGACCCCATGCCGGATGCCGTGCGGTTCACGCTGTGGCGAATCCCGGGCGACAAATACCTGATTCACGATGGCGTACGCCTGGTGCTGCAGGTGCGCTGGCCGGGTGGCTGCCTGCGGCTGGCGCTTGTTCCAGGTCTGGCCGATGGCATGGCTTATGTTTATGCCGTGCGCGCCGGCACCGACCTTCTTGCGCTTGAGCAAGCGCTCACGCTGGAAATGAACAAGCTGGCCCTGGCCAGCGACGCCATTCCCATTGCTGTCGTGAGGCCCCGGCCTGCTTTATCGGCCCTGCAGGAGATGCACACCTTGCAGGCGCTCGATGCCACCCTGGCGGGGGCATCCTTGCGCGACATCGCTGAAGGGTTATTTGGCACCAAGGTGGTGGCCCGAGATTGGCATGCCGATGGCGCTTTGCGCGCCCGCATGCGCCGCTTGGTGCGCCGGGGTGAAATGCTGATGCGCGGCGGCTACCGCCACTTGGCACAGCTTTCCGCGCCGGTACAGGGACGTTCTGCATCTCTCGCAAAACGTCCCTGAGCAGGTCGCCTGACTTTCTTGAGACTGTCTCCATCCGGCAGCGCTGGTGCCACCGGTTCTACCGAACGATGGAGGTATATCTCATGCGACCCGCTCCCTTACGGCCCGCTGCCGCACCCGTTGCCATGCCCGCGCAGCCCCAGCGCTATCTGACCAACGACGAAGCCGCTCAGTACCTGCGCCTGTCACCACGCACGCTGGAAAAGCAGCGTGTGATCGGCGGCGGCCCGAAGTTTCGCAAATTCGGCCGACGTGTCATGTATGCAGTTGCCGACCTGGACACCTGGGCCGATGCACGCAGCTATGAGGCGACTTCAGACCCCGAGTATGCCGAACGCCATGCGGGTGACTGCCGTGACGGCCGCTGACCGTTCGTTCGCCGGCGGCCATCATCATGTCCCGTTTGCCCGCCGCGCAGCCACTGCAGCAGCAGGAGCAACTTGTGCTGTTCCGTGCCTTGCCCGGCGATATGGCGCCGCGCGACGCTCAGGACTTGATGGCGTATCCCTTTTTCTCGCTGGCGAAGTCGCGCCGCCTCAAGCCCATCGACTTTCGCAATGGGAATATCACCATCCGCGTGGAAGGCACGCAGGAGCATGGCATTGCCACGATCTGGGATGCAGACATTCTGATCTGGGCCGCATCGCAAATCGTGCAGGCACGCGATGCCGGCATTCCTCCTTCACGCTGGATACGCGCCACACCTTACGAAATCCTGCGTTTTATTGGACGTGGCACCTCCCTGCGCGACTACCAGCGCCTGAAAGCGGCACTCGACCGGCTGCAATCGACCAGCGTGGCAACGTCCATCCGCGAAACCACGGGGCGGCGGCTGCATCGGTTTTCGTGGATCAACGAATGGAAGGAGCTGGCCGATGCTCACGGCAAGCCGCTGGGCATCGAACTTATTTTGTCAGATTGGTTCTATGCGGGCGTGCTCGATGCCGCCCTGGTGCTGACCATCGACCCGGCGTATTTCCGCCTGACCGGCGGCATCGAACGCTGGCTGTACCGACTAGTGCGCAAGCATGGCGGCAAGCAGCCGGATGGCTGGCAATTCGACTTCAGGCATCTGCACCGCAAGTCCGGCAGCACCGCCAGATCCTACGACTTCGCCTGCGACCTGCGCGCCCTGGTAGCCAGGCAGTCGTTGCCCGGTTATGTGCTGGGCATCGAGTTGATTCCCGAAGATGGACGCGAGTTGCTGACCTTTCGGCCCGTGCCGGATACGGCACGGGGATAAGCCTGTGGATGAGCTGTGAATATCCTGTGGATAGTGTCGTGCTATCGGGCGTGTCCGGTATCGTGCTATCAGGCGTGGGGCTATCGTGCTATCAGGCGTGCAGAATGGCTGCAAAGCCGCGCCAATACTGGGTTTGCGCGTCCCTTAACTTATCTAACTTAACTACTCTAACTATTGATAAAGACCATCCACCACGATGGATAGGTTCTGAAAAGAAACACACCCGGTATCTTGAAGGGCAAAATCAGCCGAAAAACCCACTCGATCCGGCAAGGCAAAAACAGCCTGGTTTTCCAGATCGGAGGGCTGCGCCATGATCGTTGCCTTGCTCAACCAGAAAGGCGGGGTGGGCAAGACCACGCTTGCCACCCATATCGCGGGTGAGCTCGCGCTGCGCGGTCAGCAGGTGGTTTTGCTGGACGCCGACCCGCAGGGCTCATCCCTGGATTGGACGCAGCGCAGAAGTCAGCAAGGCTTACCACGGCTTTTCAGCGCTGTGGGTCTGGCCCGCGAAACACTGCATCAAGAAGCGCCAGAACTGGCCAGGCGGGCCGATCACGTCATCATCGACGGGCCGCCACGCATCGCCGCCCTGGCGCGCTCCGCGCTTCTGGCGGCTGAATACGTGCTGATTCCGGTACAGCCCAGCCCGTACGACATCTGGGCCAGTGCCGAGATGGTGGCGCTGATCCGCGAAGCGCAGATGTTCCGGCCCGTGTTGCGGGCTGCCTTTGTCATCAACCGGCGTGTTGGCACCACCATCATTGGCCGCGAAGCCCGGCAGTCGCTTGCTGAACAGCCGGTGCCGGCGCTGCGCGCCGAGGTTGGGCAGCGGATTGTCTTTGCCGATAGCGTCGCCGCCGGGCGGCTCGCCCGAGAGTCTGCACCCGACAGCGCGGCGGCGCGTGAAATCACCGAACTGGTTGATGAACTGCTGCGGTGGCCGACATGAGCACGAAACTCACACGGCCCAAGCGTGTCGGGATCGGCGCACGGCCGCCGGCGAATCCTCACGCTGAGGCGTGGATACGCCAGGGTGATGCCGCCACGGTGCAAAAAGCCGATCTCTACACCGCCCGCCTGACGCTCGACATCACGCCTGCATTGCGAGCGCGCATCAAAGTCTCGGCCTTCACGCAAGGCGTGACAGTGGCCGAACTGCTGCGCGGTATGCTGGAACGGGAGTTCCCGCCGGAGAACACGCCATGAACACACTCGTATCGTCTTCCAGGGTTCGCCTGGATAGCGTGGACAGGGTAGCGCCCGCAGTGCTTGCCGTTCCTCCGGCTCGTCAGCCGCTGACCCGCGTATCGCTCGCCTATATCGAAGCCCGTCTGAAGCTCTATTTGCGTTTCGGTGAACCGGCGCACACCGTTTCCCTTGATCATTGGCGGCGTTGCGCGGTGTTCCTACCCGCTTCTATGTTCTGCCGCATTCTCTGGCAGGCCAATGATTACGGCACCATTCGCTGGCAGTTGATGGTGATGCAGGCATGCACACCGCTGGACGCGTTGCAGCGCATCCCCGGCGTGCAGCCTGGGGCGCGTCTGCTTTTGAATGCCGAAGGGAAGCAGGCCGTGCAAAGCGTGCTGCATCGCATCGACGCCATTGAGGCGCTGGGGCTTGCGCCCGTCGCCGTCTCGCCCGCGTACTGGCGCACGCTCGCCAACCGGCTCGCCGCCCGTTTGCCCTTGCCTGATTACAACCTTGAGCGGCATGCGGCCTGGTTGGCTGGGAGGGGGCTGAAATGAGCCAGGTTCCGGCTTCCGACAGCGTGGCGGAGAAAGCCATTCATCCTCGTTTGGGCCTGTGCGCTCGCATCGCATGGGCTACGCTGTCTGCCCTCGGCCTAGCCGCGCTGGCCTGGGCGTCCTTTGTGCAGCCCGTGCCGCGTCTGGTTTACAACCCATCCGACAGCGTGCCAGTCGGCTGGTATCGCGTTGAACCGCTCCACCGCCATCTCGGTTATTTACCAGTGGGCAGCATTGTTCTGACCCAGCTACCCGCTGATGCGGCGGCACTTGCCGCCCGTCGCGGCTATCTCCCGGCCCGCGTTCCGCTGCTTAAACGTGTGGGCGCGGTCGCGCCGCAACACGTTTGCATCATAGGTGACCAGCTACGCATCGACGGCGTGCCGGTGGCCGCCGTATTGTCTGCGGATCGGTTGGGCCGGGCATTGTCGGTCTGGCAACCATGCCGACCGCTGGCCGATGGGGAGTTGTTTCTGCTGAGCGCCACCCATCCGGCATCGTTCGATAGCCGGTACTTCGGCCCGACCAGTGCGTCCGCCGTCATCGGCGTTGCGCATCCGGTCTTGCGTGGGAAACAGCCATGATGGGCGCTGATTCATTGCACGAATCTGTGCATGGGGTCGTGCTATCAGGCGTGTCGATCAGGCGTGTCGATCAGGCGGCCATCATCATGTCATTGCGCATGCAGTGTGGGTGGCGCTACGGCGTCCCTGACGCTGCATTTCATGTTCTCTCCGGCATGGCTATCCCGCATGCAATCGTTCCGCATTGCGCATGCTTGGCCTGCGGCTTTCGCCGTGCTCTGCGGTGTGCTGGCTGCCTACACCGCCGCGCTGCCATGCCGCCGGAGCCGGGAGCGTCAGCGACAGGCAAAGGCGGAAGGCAAGACAAAAGGGCGCGGCACCCAGCCGCCAGTAAAGCCAGTCTGCACGTGGGGGTGGCGCGGCACGATGCGGCTTCGCCGTCGTGCCGCTTGGGGCGCGTGGCCCGCGCCGATGCTGACATGTCCGCGTGCTTCGTACGCCAGGACACGCTATGACTTTCTGAGGGAACGGCAATGAGTGACCGCCGCGATGATGACTTCCGTACGCGCCCCAGCGCCCCGAAGAGCCGGGGCCAGGGCTTTGTGTCCAAGGTGCTCAAGCAGGTCGGCAAGGCGGGCGGGAAATCGGCGGTACGGCGGCCTGCGCTGACCAAAAGCCAAGGCCAGCGAGCGGGTCAACGTCCCGGTTCACGCCTGGGGCGCGGCCACACAGCGGCGCGTTTCGCGGGGGCATCACTCACACCATTTTCGCGGCGCGTCACCATCAAGACATTGTTGGTCAATCAGCGCCAGGCCAGCCCTCAGTCCTTGTCCCGACATTTACGATACGTTGAGCGTGATGGAGCGGGTCGAGATGGTGAGCCTGGTCGAGCTTACGGGCCGCAGGTAGATGAAGCCGATCTTGATGCCTTCAAGGAGCGCTGCGCCAATGACCGGCATCATTTCCGTTTCATCGTCTCGCCCGAGGATGGGGTCGAACTGGATGATTTACGCACCTATACCCGGCACCTGATGGGCCGCATGGAAGCAGACCTGGGTACACGGCTGGATTGGGCGGCGGTCGATCACTGGAATACCGATAACCCGCATACGCATGTCATCGTGCGCGGGCGCGATGACACAGGGCAAGACCTCATCATTGCGGGCGACTACATCGCCGACGGTTTCCGTCATCGTGCTTCAGAACTTGCAACGGAATGGCTGGGGCCGCGCACCGAACTGGAGATCCAGCAGACCATGCAGCGCGAGGTGGAGCAGGAACGCTGGACGAGCCTGGATCGCACCCTGCAACGGGAGATCAGCGACGATGGTCGGGTACATATCGCACGCTTCAATGAGCCAAAGCTGCAACGGCAGCGCCTGCTGTTGATCGGTCGCCTGCAACGCTTGCAGCGCATGGGGCTGGCCGATGAAATGCAGCCTGGCACCTGGGCCATTCATACCGATGCGGAAAAGACCCTGCGCGCCTTGGGCGAACGTGGCGACATCATCCGCACCATGCAGCGGGCCATGAGCGGACAGCAGCGTGACCTCGCGGTGTTCGAGCCGTCCGATGATGGCCGCACCATCGTCGGCCGCGTAGCTGCCAAAGGCTTGGCCGACGAATTGCGCGATAGGGGCTATCTGGTCATTGACGGCGTGGATGGCAAGGCCCACTATGTTGCACTCAATGCTCATGATGAACCAGCCAACTATCCCACGGGTGCCGTTGTAGAAGTGAAGGGTGCCGCCGACATTCGGGCCGCCGATCGTAAGATCATGACGCTGGCAAGCGATGGCTTGTACCGCACGGATCATCATCTGGCGATTGAGCAGGGTCAGACCAAGGCCGGGCGCGACCCTCGGGAAGTTGTCGCCTCTCATGTTCGACGCCTGGAAGCCCTGAGACGCGCCGGCATCGTGGAACGTGTGGCTGAAGGGCTTTGGAAAGTGCCGGGTGATCTGCCTGAACGTGGCCGCCAGTATGACGTGCAGCGCATGGGCGGTGTGGCAGTAGAGATGAAGTCGCACTTACCAATTGAGCGACAGGCCCACGTGATCGGTGCCACTTGGCTGGATCACCAATTGATTGGTGGCGGCAAGGGACTGGGCGACCTGGGCTTTGGCGGCGAAGCCAAGGACGCTTTGCAGCAGCGTGCCGACTTCCTGGCCGAACAGGGGCTGGCCGAGCGGCGCGGGCAGCGTGTGATCCTCGCCCGGAACCTGCTGGGCACGCTGCGCAATCGGGAACTGGCACAAGCCGCGAAGGACATTGCCGTCGATACTGGCCTGGAGCACCGCTCAGTGACGGACGGGCAGCGCGTGACCGGCATCTATCGGCGCTCGGTCATGCTGGCGAGCGGGCGCTACGCTATGCTTGATGACGGCATGGGGTTCAGCTTGGTGCCGTGGAAGCCGGTGATTGAGCAGCGGCTGGGGCAGCAGCTTGCCGCGACCATGCGCGGCAGCGGTGTGTCGTGGGAGATTGGGAGGCAGCGCGGGCCGTCGATGGGTTAGCCTGCCTATGCAGATTGCATTCGCAGATATCTTTCCTGTAGTTGAACGACAGCAGTGGTAGCCGCCATGATGTGTAGATAGCTGACCAGTAGCCCGCTTCATAGCGCTCAGCGACACAATGCGCGAAGCACGTTCGCGAGTTTCTTGACGGCAATTTCCATTTCGTGGGGGGCGTGAGCGGCGAACCCCATGAGGAAGCCAGCCTTGTGCCGACTCGACGCATGC
>Ga0265293_10004291_pt1 | contig 25301 bp, 21 predicted proteins | sample Munlanlewell138R_FD_192505 | JGI IMG/M metagenome (GOLD analysis project Ga0265293, IMG submission 192505) | Leachate microbial communities from a municipal landfill in Southern Ontario, Canada - Leachate well 138R | ecosystem: Engineered > Solid waste > Landfill > Unclassified | place: Canada...
AGACGGTGATCGCGATCGCGCACCGCCTCTCGACCATTGCCGCCATGGATCGCCTGATCGTGATGGACCAGGGCCGGATCGTGGAAGAGGGCACGCACCAGGCGCTGCTGGCCAGGGGCGGCATCTACGCCAAGCTCTGGGCGCACCAGAGCGGCGGCTTCCTGGCCGAGCAGCACGACCCGGCCACATAGCGGGCCGGGCTGGCGGGCAGCGCTCAGTTGAGCGCCATGCTCAGCTTGCGGCGGTAGCGCGAGACCAGCTCGGCCTGCGGGTCTTCCTGCATGGCCGCCTTGCCCGACAGCGCGATGCCGCCGCTGCTCTTGCCGGCCGCGGCCGGGTCGGCCTTGGGGGCGGGGGGCGTCATCAGCTCGAGCAGGCCGATGTAGGTCTTGCGCGGCGCCTCGTCGCCCCATTGCTTGTCGCGCATGATGATTTCCAGCAGTTCGTCGAGCGCGGCGGGCCACTCGCCGATGGCGACCAGCAGGCGGCTCTTGGCGAAGCGGGTGTCGAAATCGCGCTTGTTCTGGGCGATGAGTTCGTCGAACTGCTCCAGCGGCCATTGGCCGCGCGGGTCCTGGCCGACGAACTCGAGTGCGGCGAGCCAATGCGCGAGCGCCTCGAAGCGCAACTGCACCGGAATCTGCGCCAGCGCCGGGGCCAGCGCCTGGTGCGCGTCCTCGAAGAGGCCGTGCGAGATGTACTGCTTGACGAGTTCGAAGCGCAGGTCGTTGTTGTCGGGCGCCTGGGCCACGGCACGGGCGAGTTTGTCCAGGGCGTCGCCGGCGTCGGCGCCATCCTGGGCCAGCAACTGCTGGGCTTCTTCGGCTTCGGCCTGCGCGGCCAGCTCTTCCTCGCTGGGCAGGTGCTTGTCGAGGAAGGCCTTGATCTGACCCTCGGGCAGCGCGCCCATGAAGCCGTCCACGGGCTGGCCGCCCACGAGCAGCACGCAGGTCGGGATGCTGCGGATGCCGAAAGCGGCCGCGAGCTGCTGCTCCTGGTCGGAGTCGATCTTGGCCAGTTTGAAGCGGCCACTGTATTCGGTTTCGAGCTTTTCCAGGATCGGGCCGATCACCTTGCACGGACCACACCAGGGCGCCCAGAAATCGACCAGGACGGGGGTGTGCATCGAGGCGGCGATGACTTCGGCTTCAAAATTGGCGACGGTGACGTTGATCATGGCTTCGGGGCGGCGCGCGGCGCGGACAAAGGGGAAAACCGACAGGTCGGGGCACGGATCGTAAAATCAACACTGTACCGGAGTGTTGGCCTGGCGCGATGCCGGCCCGACGGCGGTTGTCTGCCGGGCGACGCGGGTCGCCGGCCCCCCATAGAAAGCCTTTTCCCATGAGTTCCATCCAGGTCGGCGTGGTCATGGGTTCCAGCAGCGACTGGGACACCATGCAGCACGCGGTGCAGATCCTCCAGGATTTCGGTGTCGCGCACGAGGCCCGGGTGGTCTCGGCCCACCGCATGCCCGATGACATGTTCGCCTATGCCGACGCCGCCCTGGGCCGGGGGCTCAAGGCGATCATCGCCGGTGCGGGTGGCGCGGCCCACCTGCCGGGCATGATCGCGGCCAAGACGGTGGTGCCGGTGCTGGGCGTGCCGGTGCAGTCCAGGGCGCTGTCCGGTGTCGATTCGCTGCATTCCATCGTCCAGATGCCCAAGGGCATTCCGGTGGCCACCTTCGCCATCGGCGCGGCCGGTGCGGCCAACGCGGCGCTGTTCGCCGTGGCCCTGCTGGCCAATGAAGACCCGGCCCTGCGCGAGAAGCTGCAGGCCTTCCGCACCGCGCAGACCGAGGCGGCGCGCGCCATGACGCTGCCCGTGTGAGTGCGATGAACGCTTTTCCCTTGTTGCCCGGTGCCGTCAACGACCGCGGCCAGCCCGTGACGCTGGGCGTGATGGGCGGCGGCCAGCTCGGCCGCATGTTCGTGCAGGCCGCGCAGGCCATGGGTTATGTCACCGTGGTGCTCGATCCCGATCCGGCCAGCCCGGCGGGCCTGGTCGCGCACCACCACGTCTGCACCGCTTACGACGACCCGCAGGGCCTGGCCGAGCTGGCCGGGCGCTGCGACGCCATCACCACCGAATTCGAGAACGTGCCGGCGCAGGCCCTGCGCGCCCTGGCGCAGCAAAGGCCCGTGGCACCGTCGGCCGACTGCGTGGCCGTGGCGCAGGACCGACTGCAGGAGAAGGCCCATTTCGTGCAATGCGCACCCATCAGTGGCGTGCATCCGGCGCCGCACGCGGCCATCGACAACCCGGCACAGCTCGCGGCGGTGCCCGAGGCGCTGCTGCCTGGCATCCTCAAGACCGCACGTCTGGGCTACGACGGCAAGGGCCAGGTGCGGGTGCGCACACGCGAGGAGTTGGCCGCGGCCTGGGCGCAGCTCGGTCGTGTCTCCTGCGTGCTGGAGAAGATGCTGCCGCTGCGCAGCGAGTGCTCGGTGCTGGTGGCGCGTGGTGCCGACGGCCAGGTGGTGACGTTCCCGGTGCAGAAGAACACGCACCACGACGGCATCCTGGCGATCACCGAGGTGCGCGAGGGCGCGGTGCCGGCCGAACTGGCCGCGCGCGCGCAGGCGAGCACGGTGGCGATTGCGCACCACCTGGGCTATGTGGGCGTGCTGTGTGTCGAGTACTTCGTGGTCGACGACGGCCGGGGCGGGCTCGATCTGGTGGTCAACGAGATGGCGCCGCGTCCGCACAACAGCGGGCACTACAGCCAGAATGCCTGCGACCTCTCGCAGTTCGAGGCGCAGGTGCGCGCCCTGGCCGGCCTGCCGCTCGCGGCGCCGCGCCAGCACAGCCCGACCATCATGATCAACCTGCTGGGCGATCTCTGGTTCAACCCCAACGGTGTGCGCGCGCAGGCCGCGGCGCAGCCGGTGTCGCCGCCCTGGGCCGAGGTGCTGGCCTTGCCGGGCACGCATCTGCACCTGTACGGCAAGCTCAGCGCGCGCCGGGGCCGCAAGATGGGGCACCTGAACATCACCGGCGAGACCTTTGGGCAGGTGCACGACACCGCCGCGCGTGCCCTGGCCCTGCTCGGGCTGCCACCCCTGGAATGAGCCGGCCATGGCGCTGATCCTGCCGGCGAGCGACCCGGCGGCCATCGAGGCCGCCGCGCGGCGGCTGGCCGAGGGCTCACTGGTGGGTCTGCCCACCGAGACGGTCTATGGCCTGGCTGCCGATGCGGCGCAGGCCGACGCGGTGCGCCGCATCTTCGCGGCCAAGGGCCGCCCGTCCGACCATCCGCTGATCGTGCACGTCGCGCCCGCCGATGGCGGCGACTGGCCGGCGGCGGTGGCCCCCTTCGCGCGCGAGCTGCCGGATTTCGCGCTGGCGCTGATGCGCGCCTTCTGGCCCGGCCCACTCACGCTGATCCTGCCGCGCCGGCCCGAGGTGGCGGCGGTGGCGGCCGGCGGCCAGGATTCGGTCGGCCTGCGCTGTCCCTCGCATCCGGTCGCCCAGGCCGTGCTGCAGGCCGCGCGTCGGCTGGGCGTGCAGGGCGTGGCCGCGCCCAGTGCCAACCGCTTCGGTCGCGTCAGCCCGACCACGGCCGACCACGTGGCTGGGGAGTTCACCGCACTGTCCGACGATGAGCTGCTCGTCCTCGACGGCGGTGCCTGTCCGGTCGGCATCGAATCGACCATCGTCGACTGCTCGCGCGGCAGGCCGGTGCTGCTGCGTCCCGGCATGATCACACCGGCCGCGCTGGAAGCGGTCGCGGGGCTGCCGGTGCAAGGCCGCGACGAGGCCGCGCCCAAGGCATCGGGCACGCTCGAATCGCACTACGCGCCCAGTGCGAAGGTGCGCCTGATGGACGTGAAAGCGTTGCAGGCGGCGCTGGATGTGCTGGGCAAGGATGCACGCCACATCGCCATCTATGCGCGCACGCCGGTCAAGACCGCGTCGGGCGTGGTCGTGCGGCGCATGCCCGGCGATGCGGCCGAGGCCGCGCGCGCACTGTTCGCCGCCTTGCGCGAGCTGGATGCCACCGGCGTCCGGTTGATCTGGGTCGAGACACCGCCCGAGGGCGCCGAGTGGGATGGCGTGCGCGACCGGCTCAGCCGCGCGGCGGCCTGATCGTCATTTCAGGGCCGCCGCCCACTCGACCAGGGCGTCCAGTGCCGGGCGCGCCGCGCTGGCGTTGTCGTGGTTGACAAAGCCGATCACCACGTAGCGGCGGCCGTCGAGCGCGTTGACGTAGCCGGCGATGCCGCTGACGTCGCGCAGCGTGCCGGTCTTGAGCCAGGCGTTGCCGCGGACCAGGCTGTCGGCACGCTGACCGATGCGCGCGGCGGTGCCCTTGATGCCGGCGACCGAGAGCGACTGTACAAAGGCATCGCCGCGGGGATGGGCGGCCGCGTGGCGCAGCAGGTTGGCCAGGGCCTCGGGTGTGATGCGCTCGGTGCGCGAGAGCCCGGAGCCGTTGTCGAGTACCGGTGGGGCCAGCTTCACACCGAAGGTGCGCACCCACCAGTTGCGCAGCGTCTCGCGCGAGCGCTCGAAGCGCCCGGTGCGCACAGGCCGCAGCGAGCGGCCGCTGATGTCCGTGGCCGTGTCCAGGGCCAGCGGCGGCAGGCGCCCCAGCGTCAGGAACACCTGCTGCGCCATCACGTTGTTGCTCCACTGGTTGACGTCGGTGATGATGTCCGACAGGGGCAGCGAAAGCGCCTCGTGCAGCAGGTGCACGCCGGGTGGCGTCTGCCCGCTGCGCACACGGCCGGTGATGGCGCCGCCGCTGGCCCGCCACATGCCCTCGAACGCGCGCACGGCATAGCTGCCCGGGTCGTGGTAGGCCACGGACCAGGTGCGCTCGCCGCAGGCACCGGGGTAGCGGCCCTCGAAGCGGATGGCCTCGGGCCGGTCGAAGCGCGCGCCCAGCGCGGCGCGCCAGTCGCCACAGGCGCCCCGGGCCAGCGGCACCCGTGTGTCGATGGTCAGGCCTTCCATCGGTGGTTCGCTGCCCACGGTGGCCATGCCATTGGCGTGGTCGGGCGTGAAACGCAGGACGATGGACTTGAAATTGAACAGCAGCGCGTCGGGCGCGGCGTTGTAGGGGCGCAGGGCCTCGCCGTCGAAGGCGCCGGGGTCGTGCGCGGGCAGCTCGAAGGCGCTGTGGTCGAGCACCATGTCGCCGAGGATGACCTGGACGCCGCGCGCCTGCAGCGCGACGAAGGCCTCCTGCAGGCGCTCCAGCACCAGCTTGGGGTCGCCGTCGCCGCGCACGTACAGGTTGCCGTGCAGCGCGCCGCCCCGGACGCTGCCGTCGGTGTAGAAGCGCGTCTGCCAGGTGAAGTCCGGGCCCAGCAGGTCGATGGCCGCGTAGGTGGTGACCAGCTTCATCACCGAGGCCGGGTTGACCTCGGTCTGGGCGCGCAGGCGCAGCCGGTCGGGCTCGCGCGGATCGACCGGCACCACCAGCGCCGACAGCGCGGTGACCGGAATGCCGGCGCGTTGCAGGGCCTGGGCGACGTCGGCAGGCACGGGATCGTCCCTGACACGGGACGGCTGCGCACAGGCGGGCAGGGACAGCAGCCCGGCCAGGCCGAGACCGATGGCGAGGCGGCGCCCCCACCGTGCTGTTGAAATGCCCCGGATGACCATGGTCCGGATTATCGGTCCGGGGGCTCGCCGATAATCGACCCATGAACGAGCCCCTTCGCCTCCTGTGCATCGACGCCAGCACCGACGCCCTCTCGGTGGCGGTGGGTTCGGGCCTGCCCGGCGCAGCGGTGCAGGCCTATCAGGGGCCGGGGGCGGCCCAGGCCTCGACCACCTTGCTGCCCGTTATCCAGGACCTGCTGGCGCAGACCGGTTGGCGCCTGGCCGAGCTCGATGCCATCGTGTTCGGGCGCGGGCCGGGCGCGTTCACCGGCCTGCGTACCGCCTGCGCGGTGGCACAGGGCCTGGCCTGGGGTGTGCGCAGCGAGCGCCACCCGGCGGGCCTGCCCGTGTTGCCGCTCGACACCCTGGCCGCCGTCGCCGAGGAAGGGCGCGAGCGCCGCCGCGCCGCCGGCCTGACCGTGCCCGACGCGGTCGTGGCCATGCTGGACGCGCGCATGGACGAGATCTATGTGGCGATCGAATCCGGTGACGGGCGGGCGATCGCAGAGCCGCGCCTGTGCGCGCCCGAGGCCATGGCCGCGCATGTGCAGGCGTGCGTGCCCGACGGCGCGACGGTGCTGCTGGCGGGCAATGTGTTCGACGCCTACGGCGACCGGCTGGCCGGGGTGCCGGGCGAGCGCCAGGTCGCCGTGCCGACCGCCGCCGCCCTGCTGCGCCTGGCGCCCGCCGCCTGGCACGCCGGCCGCGCGGTACCGGCGCACGAGGCCCTGCCGCTGTACGTGCGCGACAAGGTGGCGCGCACCACCGCCGAGCGGGAGGGCCGATGACCACGGTGGTTCGCCCCGTTCCGGTGGCCGGGGACCGTGCCCGGACCGGCGCGTGGCCGCTGCCGGACGAGGCGGTCGCCGGCGAGGGGCGGCGCCTGCGCTTCGTGCCGATGGGCGAGGCCGATCTGGACGCGGTCCACGAGATCGAGAAGCAGGCCCATTCCCACCCCTGGTCGCGCCGGCATTTCGCCGACTCCATCGCCGCCGGTCATCCGGCGGTGCTGCTGCTGGGCGAGGCCGATGCCGGCGGTCCGGACATCGTGCTGGGTTACCTGGTGGCCATGCCGGGCTTCGAGGAGGTCCACCTGCTCAACATCACCGTGGCCCCGGGCTACCGCCGCCAGGGCTTTGCGCGTCTGCTGCTCGACGCGCTGGTGCTGTGGTCGCGTGGGCAGGGGGCGCACCAGCTCTGGCTGGAGGTGCGCCAGAGCAACGCCCCCGCCCGGCACCTGTACGAGCGCTACGGCTTTGCCGAGGTGGCGGTGCGCAAGGGCTACTACCCTGTGTCGAGCCATCAGCGCGAGGACGCCATCGTGATGTGCCTGCCGCTGGACGGAGCGCGGCCATGAACTGGACCACCCGGCTCGATGCCCGCCAGCGCGCCATGCTGGCCGAAATGGGTGTGCAGGTGTGGGCCCCCGAGGCCAAGGCCGTGCCGGCGACCGCCCCTGTCACCGCTGCTGTCGTCGAGCCGCCCGCCGCACCCATCCGATCCGAGGCGGCCGAAGTGCCGGCCCCCCGGGTGGCGCCACCGCCGGCAGCGCCGGCGCGTGAACCGCAGGCGCCTGCACCGGCCACCGCTGTCGTCGGTGCAGGGGCCGGGGCCGAAGAGCCGGCAGCGGAGGCGCCGGCCGTGTCCGCCGCCGGCGTGCTGTCCGACACCCGTGCCGGCCAGATCGCGGCCATGGACTGGGATGCGCTGCAGGCCAGCGTGGCCGCCTGCCAGGCCTGCGGCCTGTGCAAGACACGCCGCAACACCGTGTTCGGTGTCGGCGATCGGCAAGCCGACTGGATGGTCATCGGCGAGGCACCGGGCGAGCAGGAAGACCGCCAGGGCGAGCCGTTCGTGGGCGCTGCGGGCCAGTTGCTCGACCGCATGCTGCAGGCGACCGGGCACCGGCGCGATGGCGCCGGGGGGCAAGGGGTCTACGTGGCCAATGTGCTCAAGTGCCGCCCGCCCGCCAACCGCAACCCGCAGCCGCAGGAGGTCGTGCGCTGCGAACCCTATCTCATGCGGCAGGTGGCGCTGGTCAAGCCCAAGGTCATCCTGGCCATGGGGCGCTTTGCCGTGCAGTCCATCCTGCGCACCGACGAACCCATCGGCCGGCTGCGCGGGCGCGTGCACCACTACCAGGGCGTGCCGGTGATCGTCACCTACCACCCGGCCTACCTGCTGCGCAACCCGGCCGACAAGGCCAAGGCCTGGGCCGACCTCTGCCTGGCCATGGATACCGCGGCCAAGGCGGGTTGAACCGCCGAACTCAGACCTGCTTCGGCCAGAGCACCAGGGCGATGGCAGCGATCACCAGTGCCACGGCCGCCCAGTCCTGCCAGTGCAGCACCTCGCCGAGCCACCAGGCACCGCTGAACACGCCCAGCACGGGAATGAACATCACCGACAGTGTCGAGGCGATGGGGGGCAGGTCGCGTGCCAGGCTCAGCCAGGCCACCTGGGCGAAGGCGAACACCGCCAGCCCGTTGTAGACGATGGCGGACCAGACCGGCGGTGAAGGCCAATGCCAGTCGCTGCGCTCGAACATCACCGACAGCAGTGTCATCCACAAGGTGGTGATCAGGGTCATCCAGAAGCTGATGGCCAGGGTCGAGGCCGGGATGGTGGTGCGCCGCATCCGGTGCGTGCCGACGGCCCAGATGGCCGCGGCCAGCAGCATCATGGCCACGCCCAGCGGGCGACCGGTCAGGGCGGTGGCTTCGTGCCAGAGCAGCAGCACCACCCCCAGGGCGGCGGCGGCCACGCCGGCCCAGGCACGGGGGGCCAGGCGCTGGCTGAACCACAGGGCGCCGATCATGGCCGAGAACACCGGCATGGTGTAGCCCAGGATGGCCGCCCGCCCGCTGGACAGCGACCGGATCGCCAGGATCGCCAGTGTGTGCCAGACCAGCATGTTCAGCACGGTCAGCACCAGCAGCTCACGCCAGTATGGACGCGGGATGCGAAAGGACACGCCGCGCACGAGCAGCACAGCGGCCAGCACCGGCAGACCGAGCCACATGCTGATGGTGCGAAAGCTCAGCGGCGGGAAATCCGTGACCCCCAGCTTCATGATGGGCCAGTTGATGCCCCATACCAGGGTGAGCAGGACCAGGACGACCAGTTGCTGGCGGGTGAGCGTGTGCATGGAGCGCCATGCTAGCCGAGTCTGCTCCGGTGCGTGGTGCCCTTCCGTAGAATCGGCGGCATGACCTTCCTCGACATGCTGGGCGCGGCGCAGCGCCAGAACCAGTCCCTGCTCTGCGTCGGCCTGGACCCGGACCCGGCGCGCTTCCCGGCCGGCCTGCGCGGCGATGCCGGCCGCATCTACGATTTCTGTGCCGCCATCGTCGAGGCCACGGCCGATGCGGTGATCGCGTTCAAGCCGCAGATCGCGTATTTCGCGGCGCATCGCGCCGAGGACCAGCTCGAACGGTTGATCCGCCACATGCGCGCGGTGGCGCCCCGGGTGCCGGTGATCCTGGACGCCAAGCGCGGCGACATCGGCTCCACGGCCGAGCAGTACGCCATCGAGGCCTTCGAGCGCTACGGCGCCGACGCGGTGACGCTGTCGCCCTTCATGGGCTTCGACTCGGTGCAGCCCTACCTGAAGTACCACGGCAAGGGTGCCTTCCTGCTGTGCCGCACCTCCAATCCCGGCGGCGACGACCTGCAGAACCAGCGGCTGGCCGGGGTGGACGGCCAGCCGCGGGTGTACGAGCACCTGGCGCGGCTGGCGCAGGGGCCCTGGAACCTCAACGGCCAGCTCGGCCTGGTGGTGGGCGCGACCTACCCGGCCGAGATCGAGCGGGTGCGCGAACTGGCGCCCACGCTGCCGCTGCTCATCCCCGGCGTGGGGGCGCAGGGCGGTGACGCCCACGCCACGGTCCGGGCCGGCTACCGCGAGCGCGACGGGGTGGCGAGCGGACCCATCGTCGTCAATTCGTCGCGCGCCATCCTGTACGCCTCGGCGGGCGACGATTACGCCGCCGCCGCGCGCGCCGAGGCCTTGCGCACGCGCGCCCTGCTCGAGGCCGCGCGCGGCTGAGCGGGCCGGGGCGCGCCGGCCCCGTCGTGGTCCAGGCGGTGCAGGTCGCGGGCGAAGGCCAGCAGGGCCAGCCCGGGGGCCGGCGCCTGCAGGGCCTCGTGCAATGGCCTCATCCAGCGGGGCGAGGGTGTGGCGTCCGGCCCGGGCGGGGTGAGCCGCCGGTCCGCCGCCTGCCAGTAGGTGCGCCAGGTGGCGACGAAGGGGGCGGGCAGCCAGGACGCGTGCTGGTCGAGCGCGGCGAGCAGCCGGGCCAGGGCCGCGCGGCTGTGGTGCACGAAGGCGGCCGCGGCCAGGGCATCGGCATCCAGGGCCAGGTGTGCGAGGTTGGCCTGCAGCGTGCCCAGACATGCCCACGCGACGGTCCGAAAGGCCTGTCGGGGGTCGGTGCCGGGATCGGTGGCCGCGGGGGCGGGCTGCTGGACGGTGGGCCCACGTCCCAGGAACAGGGCCAGCCCGCGCTGGGCCTTGCTCCGGTCGGACGGCATGAGCCACAGGCCGGGCCGCACCGGGTCGTTGTCGGTCGGCCAGGCCAGTGACAGCGCCAGCTCGTACAGGGCGTGTGCCGGCCCATCCACGAGCTCGAGTTCCAGTTCCAGCAAGGGCTCGCGCCGGGTCGCGGTGCCCCTGCTGGCCATGATGTGGCCCTGGTCCAGGGCCAGCTCGATCCGCGCGCCAGCGTGCTCCAGATGCCAGGCGCGGCGCGTGAAGTCGGTGCGGAACACCGGCGCCAGCTCGTCGGCCAGGGCCGCCAGGGTCGTGGCCAGCGGGTGCTCGCCCAGCAGGGCCGGAAAGTCGGGCTGGCCGGGTCGCGTCGGCCCTTCCCATTCACCCCGCACCGAGAGGCCGCCGATGGAGGTGCCCGCCGTCTTGACGGTCAGTAGCGTGGAACGGCCGATGCGGCGCTCGCGCACCGCAATACCGCGCGCCATGAGGTCCAGGGCCGGCGTATCCACATAGGTGTTGCGCAGGCGCCGGGGGCGCGGGCGCTGCCCGCCCAGCAGGGGGTGGGCGAGCAGGGCGGGCAGGGTCTCGGGCCGCAGCAGGAGCTTGAGTTCAGTTTCTTGTGCCATGGTGTTGCGCCCGCAAGGCAGCCCATACAATGGGCCAATCCATTGTCCCAATGTCTGCACCGCGGGCCGACTGTCTATCATCATCGTCCATGCAATTACATCGGAAACTGGCCATCTTTACCGGCATCGCCATGGTGGCGGCGTCTTCATGGGCCCAGGATTCGGGCGCTTCGATCGGCGGTGATGACGAGGAGGGCTACCTGATCGGTGCCTCCGTGGCCAGCGCGATTGGTTTCATCGGCAGCGCCAAGGCCAATGTCGACCTCAAGCCCATGTTCTCGTTCCAGTTGGGGCAGGTGCGGGTGTCGCGCTCGCGCGCCAATACCTTGCTCAACTCCGGACGCAAGGCCTACGAAACCGGTCTGAGCACCGATTTGCTGCGGCGCGAGGGTTTCTCGCTCGGGGCTTCGTTGCGATGGGACAACGGGCGCCGTATCGAACACGACCCGCGCTGGGCCGATCTGGAGGATGTGCCCAGCACCGCGCGGGTGCGACTGTCCGCCCGCTGGACCATGACGCCGCACTGGACGGTTTCGCTCAGCGGCGACAAGGACGTGATGGGGCGTGGCGGCGGTGTGCGCGTGAACACCAGCGTGGGCTACCGCCACGTGCTCTCAGAAAGAACCTTCTGGGATTTCACGCTGTCGGCAGGGGGCGGCAATCGCACGTTCATGGGGACCACCTACGGTGTACCGGCGCTGGCGGCAGCCACGGCCGGTGTCGATGCCTACGCACCCGGAGGCGGCCTCGAGAGCATCCAGCTCGGTGCAGATCTGGCCCATTCCCTGAGCCGCCACTGGGTCCTGTTCGGTGGTGTGACACTGGGACGGATCGCCGGCCCGGCCCGCAACAGCCCGCTGATCGACCGCGTCTCCACCTGGGGCGCGACGCTGGGCCTGGCCTGGCGCGGGGGGTTCTGAGCGCCTTCAGCGGCGCAGGGGCGCGATCAGGTAACGGCCGGTGTGGCTGGCCTCGCAGGCGGCGATCTGTTCGGGCGTTCCCTGGGCCACCACGGTGCCGCCGCCGGCACCCCCTTCGGGACCCATGTCGATCACCCAGTCGGCGGTCTTGATGACATCCAGGTTGTGCTCGATGATCACGATGGTGTTGCCGGCGTCGCGCAACTGGTGCAGCACCCTGAGCAGCAGCTCGATGTCGGCGAAGTGCAGGCCGGTGGTGGGTTCGTCCAGGATGTAGAGCGTGCGGCCGGTGTCGCGTTTGGACAGCTCCTGGGCGAGTTTGACGCGCTGTGCCTCGCCGCCCGACAGGGTGGTGGCGCTCTGGCCCAGACGGATGTAGCTCAGGCCCACGTCCAGCAGGGTCTGCAGCTTGCGGTGCAGCGTGGGCACGGCGGCAAAGAATTCTGCCGCCTGCTCGACTGTCATGTCCAGGATCTGGGCGATGTTGCGGCCCTTGTACTGGACTTCCAGGGTTTCGCGGTTGTAGCGCTGGCCGTGGCAGACCTCGCAGGGCACGTAGACGTCGGGCAGGAAATGCATCTCGACCTTGACCACACCGTCGCCCTGGCAGGCCTCGCAGCGCCCGCCGGCCACGTTGAACGAGAAACGTCCGGGTCCGTAGCCGCGCTCGCGCGCCGCGGGCACCTCGGCCATCAGTTCGCGGATACCGGTGAACAGGCCGGTGTAGGTGGCCGGATTGCTGCGCGGCGTGCGCCCGATGGGTGACTGGTCGACGCTGATGACCTTGTCGAAGTGCTCCAGGCCCTCGATTGCTTCGTGCGGGGCGGGTTCCTCGTGAGCGCGGTACAGGTGGCGTGCCACGGCCGCGTACAGCGTGTCGTTGACCAGGGTCGATTTGCCCGAGCCCGAGACGCCGGTCACGCAGGTCAGCAGGCCGACCGGAAAGTCCACCGTCACCCCGCGCAGGTTGTGGCCCGTGGCGTTGACGACGCGGATCGCCAGCAGCCCCGGATCGGCCGGGGGCGGCGCTTCTGCCGCGGATCTGGCGGTGGCGGCAAACGCGGCTGCCCGTGGCGCCGGCCGGCCCGCAGCGGGGGCCGGGCGTGCCGGCATGGCGGGTTGCCATGGCGTGCGCCGGGCCGGCACCCCGATGCGCCGGGTGCCGCTGAGGTACTGACCGGTCAGCGAGTCCGGATGGGCCATGACTTCGGCCGGCGTGCCGGCGGCCATGACCTGCCCGCCATGCACGCCGGCGCCGGGGCCGATGTCGACGCAGAAATCGGCGGCGCGGATCATGTCTTCGTCGTGCTCGACCACCAGCACGGTGTTGCCCAGGTTGCGCAGGTGCTGCAGCGTGGCGATCAGGCGGTCGTTGTCGCGCTGGTGCAGCCCGATGCTGGGCTCGTCGAGCACGTACATCACGCCCGAGAGGCCCGAGCCGATCTGGCTGGCCAGGCGGATGCGCTGCGCTTCGCCACCCGAGAGCGTGTCGGCGCTGCGGTCCAGGCTCAGGTAGTTCAGGCCCACGTCGTTGAGGAACTTCAGCCGCTGGCGGATTTCATTGATCACGCGCGCGGCGATCTCGGCCTTGGCGCCGCGCAGTTCCAGGCGCTGGAAGTAGTCCAGCGCCTCGCCCAGCGTGATGTGGCTGACGCGGTAGATGGGTGCGCGCTGCTCGCCCTCGCCGATGAAGACGTGGCGTGCGTCCTTGCGCAGGCGGGTGCCTTCGCACTCGGGGCAGGGCTGTGTGGCACGGTAGCGCGAGAGCTCCTCGCGCACGGTGGCCGAATCGGTCTCGCGCCAGCGGCGCTCGAAGTTGCGGATGATGCCCTCGAACGGGTGCTTCTTGGTGACCTTTTTGCCGGCACGCTCGCCCGAGGCCATGGCATAGCTGAACCTGATCTCCTCCTCGCCCGAGCCGTGCAGCAGCACCTCGCGCACCTGGGCTGGCAGCGCCTCCCAGGGGGTGTCGGGGTCGAAGCGGTAGTGCGCGGCCAGGCTTTCGATGATCGCGAAGTAGTACCCGTTGCGCCGGTCCCAACCCTTGATCGCGCCGCTGGCCAGGCTCAGCGAAGGAAAGGTGACGATGCGTGCCGGGTCGAAGAAGTCAGTGTGGCCCAGGCCATCGCAGGCCGGGCAGGCGCCCTGGGGCGAGTTGAACGAGAACAGCCGCGGTTCCAGTTCGCCCATGCTGTGGTTGCACACCGGGCAGGCGTAGCGCGAGGAGAACGGGATTTCCTGCCCGCTGTCCATGTCCAGCGCGATGGCGCGGCCTCCCGCCAGTTGCAGCGCGGCCTCGAAGCTCTCGGCCAGGCGTTGCCGCAGCGGGTTGCTGGACCCCCACGCTCCACCGCTGCGCGGGTCGCTGCCCCCCGCGGGGGCTGCCCCGCCTTGGGACGGCCCGGCGGCGGGGCGGTTGGCCTCATCGCCGTCTTCGTGTGGGCGCACCCTGACGCGGTCGATCACCACGTCGATGTCGTGCTTCTCGGTCTTCTTGAGTGCCGGCAGCGCCTCGGCCTCGACGACATCCTGGCCGATGCGGAAGCGCACGTAGCCCCGGGCCTGCATCTCGGCGAAGAGTTCGGCGAACTCGCCCTTGCGCTCGCGCGCCACCGGCGCCAGGATCATCAGCCGCGTGCCCTCGGGCAGGGCCAGCACGGTATCGACCATCTGCGCCACGCTCTGCGCCGCCAGCGGCAGGTCGTGCTCGGGGCAATAGGGGGTGCCGGCGCGCGCGTACAGCAGGCGCAGGTAGTCGTGGATCTCGGTGACCGTGCCCACGGTGGAGCGCGGGTTGTGGCTGGTGGCCTTTTGCTCGATGGCGATGGCTGGCGACAGGCCCTCGATCAGGTCCACGTCGGGCTTGTCCATGATCTGCAGGAACTGGCGCGCATAGGCCGAGAGGCTCTCCACATAGCGGCGCTGGCCCTCGGCATACAGCGTGTCGAATGCCAGGCTGGACTTGCCCGAGCCCGACAGCCCGGTGATCACCACCAGGGCGTTCTTCGGGATGTCCAGGTCGATGTTCTTGAGGTTGTGCGTGCGCGCGCCGCGCACCGCGAGGGTGGCACTGGCTGGGATGGCGGCGGGAGGCAAAGAGGCGGCTTTCAAGGTGGTATCGGTCGATCGGGCCCCCCGGCGGCATCCGTTGGGCAACCCAGCATGATAAGCCGGTCGCCGCGGCGGAGGCGGCCGATACAATGCGCGCAATCCCGGCGCGGCCCTGCGCCTGCCCAGGTCCGCCGGCCGCCTGTCACGTCATTTTCCGTTTCCCTCCCCACATGAGCGCCACCCTGTCCTGGACCGAAGCGGTCATCCTGGGGCTTGTCCAGGGCCTGACCGAGTTCCTGCCCGTCTCGTCCAGCGCGCACCTGCGCATCATCGGCCCGCTGCTGCCCTCGGGGGGCGATCCGGGCGCGGCCTTCACCGCCATCACGCAGATCGGCACCGAGGCGGCCGTGCTGCTGTACTTCCGCCACGACATCTGGCGCATCGCCATGGCCTGGCTGCGCTCGCTCGCCGCTCCGGGCCGGCAGACGCCCGACAGCCGCATGGGCTGGCTGATCATTATCGGCACGCTGCCGATCGCCATCCTGGGTCTGGTGTTCAAGGACGCCATCGAGACCTCGCTGCGTCACCTGCAGATCACGGCCACCATGCTGATCGTGTTCGCGCTGATCCTGGCCTTTGCCGACCGCTGGGGACGCAAGCAACGCAGCCTGGTGCAACTGGGCTGGACGCACGGCCTGCTGTTCGGCTTCGCGCAAGCCATGGCGCTGATCCCGGGGGTCTCGCGCTCGGGCGGCACCATCACCGCCGGGCTGCTCATGGGCTACACGCGCGAGGCGGCCGCGCGCTACTCCTTCCTGCTGGCGATTCCGGCGGTGCTGGCCTCGGGCTTCTACCAGCTCTACAGGAGTTGGGGCGCCGACAGCGCTCCGCCGGCGGGCCCGACGGCGCTGGCCACGCTGGTGGCCTTCGGCGTGGGCTACGCGGTGATCGTGTGGTTCCTGCGCCTGGTGTCCACACGCGGCTACATGCCGTTCGTGGTGTACCGGCTGGCGCTGGGCGCCAGCGTGCTGGCCCTGCTGGCCGTGGGCATTCTGGCGCCCCTGTGACAGGGTGTGCGGCCGTGTCCGACAATACGCCTTTCCGTTTCTTTCCCCCGAGCGCTGGCGCGGGTAGCGAATCCCGCCGCCGGCCGTGAGCATGCCGTCCTCCCCTGTTTCATCCCCCGATCCCCAGGCCACCGCCGCGCGCATGACGCCGGACGAGCGGCGCGCCAGTGCCTCGCTGGCGCTGGTGTTCGCGCTGCGCATGCTGGGCCTGTTCATCGTGCTGCCGGTGTTCGCGCTGGAGGCGGCGCGTCTGCCCGGCGGCGACGACCCGGCGCGCGTGGGCTTCGCCATGGGCCTGTACGGGTTGACGCAGGCCTTCCTGCAGATGCCGTTCGGCCTCGCCTCCGACCGCTTGGGACGCAAACGGGTCATCCTCGCGGGCCTGGCCGTGTTCGCGCTGGGCAGTGGCGTGGCCGCCTGGGCGCCCGATCTGACCTGGCTGGCCATCGGTCGCGCGCTGCAGGGCGCGGGTGCGATCTCGGCGGCGGTCACGGCCTTTCTGGCCGACGTCACGCGCGACGCGGTGCGCACCAAGGCCATGGCCATCGTGGGCGCCAGCATCGCGCTGATGTTCGCCCTGTCGCTGGTGCTTGCCCCCCTGCTGGCGGCCTGGATCGGCCTGTCGGGCATCTTCGCGATGACCGCCACGCTGGCCTTGCTGGCCATGGCGGTCGTGGCCTGGGTGGCGCCGCCCGAGCCGCGCGAGCACCGGGGCGATCCGGTGCGCGGCAGCGGCCTGGTCGAGGTGCTGCGCCACGCCGGCCTGCTGCGCCTGAACCTGGGGGTGTTCGTGCTGCACGCGGTGCAACTGGCCATGTGGATGGCCGTGCCGGCCATGCTGGTCGCCGCCGGCCTGGACAAGGCCGGGCACTGGCAGGTCTATCTGCCGGCGGTGGCCGCCTCGCTGCTGGTCATGGGTGGCGTGCTGTTCCCGATGGAGCGCCGCGGCCGGTTGCGTGAGGCCTTCCTCATCGCCATCGGCCTGGTCCTGCTCGTGCAACTGGGCCTGTGGCTGCTGGCCGGTGAGCAGCCCGGCCTGTGGGCGCTGGGGCTGCTGCTGTTCGTGTTCTTCGTCGGCTTCAACACGCTGGAGGCCACCCAGCCCAGCCTGGTCTCGAGGCTGGCGCCGGCCTACGCGCGCGGCGCGGCGCTGGGGATCTACAACACCCTGCAGTCGGTTGGATTTTTCGTCGGCGGCGCGGCCGGCGGCTGGCTGGTGCGCGCCCATGGTGCCTCGGGGCTCTTCATGGCTTGTGCCGCACTGACCCTGTTGTGGCTGCTCGTGGCCTGGCCGATGCAGGCCCCGGCGCGGACCGGCGCAGCGGGGTCTGGCCACTGAGCCGGCACCGGGCGCGGCAAGGCACCCGCAACGACGGACGACGGGCGGGCTTCAGTGCCCGTCGGTGGCCGGGGGCGGTGCGCTGCGGGGGCGGGCGGTCGCTTGCCGGAGCATCATCTCCGCGAGGGTGCCGTAGAGCGGCCGACTGATCATGCGCGAAATCAGGCTGGCGAGCATGGCCGAGGCCATCAGGCTCAGCACCATGGGGCGGCCGTCGATCATCTCCATCACGATGATGAACGAGGTCAGCGGCGCCTGTGTGGTGGCGGCCAGGAAGCTGGCCATGCCAATGGCGATCAGGCTCGGGGCGAGGGCGCTCAGGTTGTGGCCGGCCACGAGCTGGGCCACGTCGTGCCCCACGCCGGCGCCGATGGACAGCGAGGGCGCGAAGATGCCGCCGGGCACACCGCTCCAGCTCGTGATCCAGGTGGCCATGAACTTGAGCAGCACATACAGGTGCGAGACGTCACTGTCGCCGGCCAGCATGTGGCGCACCTGCTGCTCGCCGCCACCGAAGGTGGCTCCCCCGGATGCCAGGCCGAGCACGGCCACCGCCAGGCCGCACAGGGCGGCAAAGCGGATGGGCGCGCGTCGGCGCAGGGCGCTGAGCCGGTCGGGCATGCCGGCCATCGACGCGGCCAGCAGGCGCGCAAACAGGCCCCCGAGCACGCCGCAGAGCACGGCCACCAGCAGGCCGGGCAACAGCGATCCCCAGCTCAGGCTCGGCACACTGATGGCGCCGAAGTAGGTCAGGTTGCCGAACACCGAGGTGCCGACCAGGCCGGCCAGCACGATGGCGGCGATGATCAGGCCGTTGTTGCGCGCTTCCAGGCGCTTGGACAGCTCCTCGATGGCGAACACGATGCCCGCCAGCGGGGCATTGAACGCGGCCGCCATGCCGGCGGCACCGCCGGCGACCAGCAGCGCGCGCTCGTTCATGGCCGAGCCGGGCCGCAGCCAGTGGCGGGCGTTGTGCATCACGCCGGCAGCCACCTGTACCGAAGGGCCTTCACGCCCGGCCGACAGACCGCCCAGCAGGGCGGTGGCGCCCAGCAGCATCTTGCCCGCGGTCAGCTTCAGGGACACGAAGCGTGGCCGGCTGTCGGCCGGTAGCGCCGGGTCCAGTGCCGCCATGACTTGCGGAATGCCCGAGCCCGCCGCGCCGGGCACGAACCTGCGTGTGGCCCAGACGACAAAGGCGGTGACCAGCGGCGTCCAGACCAGCACGGCCCAGGGCGCGGCACCATGCAGCCATTCGAACCACTCGAAGGCCGTGTGCGTCATCAGCGTGAACAGGACGACGCACAGCCCCGCGGCGGCGGCGTAGGCCAGCACGATGCTGCGGTCGAGCCAGGCGCGGCCGTCGGACAGCTCGTCCTGCAGGTGGCGGAGGAAATCGGGGTCGCGGGACATGGATGGGGTGATTACGCTAATTGTGGCACTCCCCTTGGGGTGGACAGGCGCATCGGGCACAATCGGCCAGATCGGTCCGGCTTCGTCCGCCGCAGCACCCGTTTATCTCGATACACCTGCAAGGAACCGTTCATGGCATCCGTCAACAAAGTCATTCTCGTCGGCAACTGCGGCCGTGACCCCGAAATCCGCTATCTGCCCTCGGGTCAGGCGGTGGCCAACGTGACGCTCGCCACGTCCAGCCGCCGCAAGGACCGCAACTCCGGCGAATTCGTCGAAGACACCCAGTGGCACCGCGTCACGTTCTTCGACCGGCTGGCCGAAGTCGTGGGTGAGTACGTGAAGAAAGGTACCCCCATCTACGTCGAAGGCCGCCTGTCCTACCGCAAGTACACCGACAAGGACGGCATCGAAAAGAGCGCCACCGACATCATCGCCAGCGAAATGCAGCTGCTCGGCGGCCGCCAGGGTGGTGGCGATGAGGGCGGTGGCGGGGGTTACGGCCGACCGGCAGCGGCCCCGCGCGCAGCGGCACCCGCTGCCCGGCCGGCCCCGGCGCCGGCCCCCGCACCCGCACCCGCGCGTCAGCCCAGTGGCTTCGACGACATGGACGACGATATCCCGTTCTGATTCCAACACGCCCCGCGCCGTGCGGATGACGCCGCGGCGTGGGACGATCCCCCCGCTGCATGGACACTCCCGCGCGCCTGTTGCCCGCCGATGAACCGCTGCGTCGCCAACTGCACGACGAGGTACATGCACGCCCACCCGCCCGGATCCGCCTGCCGGCGCTGGTGACCTATGTGGCGGTGATCCACGAGGGGGTGAGCCGCGAACAGGAGTGCGAGCACCTGCGCCGTCTGCCGGGGCAGGCGGGGCTGACGCCCGATGACCTTCAGGGCAGCTTCGTGCGCCTGCGCCTGCCCGGCGCCACGCTCAAATGGGAGCGCCATACCGAGTTCACGCGTTATTCCATCGTGCAGGCCTTGCCCGCGGGCGCGGGCCTGGGGCAGCGCGACCCCGCGCTGCTGCCCCATCTGGCGCTGCCGCCGGACTGGCTGGCCGGCATCCCGGGCCAGACCCTGGCGGCGATCAAACTGGCCATGCTGGAGGGCGATGTGGCGCAACCCCAGGCCTGTCTGGCCCAGGCCCGTACCTGGCTTGGCGAACACCCGGTCGTGGCCTCGCTCATGGGCAATCGGGGCCATTCCATCGTGGTCACCGACTTCATGCTGCGCGACAGCGGGTTCGAGCGCATGCTGGTGATCGCCCCGCCAGGTACCCCGGAGACCCGCGTCGGACGCATCTCGGGGCGTTTGCTGGAGCTGGAGACGTACCGCCTGATGGCGCTGCGAGGCCTGCCGGTGGCCAAACGGCTCGGGCCGAAGCTGGCCGAGGACGAGCGCAGGCTGGCCGGCATCACGGCGCAGATGGAAGACAAGAGCGCATCCGACCAGGCGCTGCTCGACACGCTGGTGTCGCTGGCCGCCGGGGTCGAGCGCGCGACCGCCGAACACGCCTACCGCTTCGCGGCCACGCGGGCCTACCACGCTCTGGTCAACCAGCGCATCGCCGAGTTGCGCGAACAGCCCATCCATGGCACGCAGACCATCGGTGAATTCATGCAACGGCGGCTGTCGCCGGCCATGGCCACGGTGGAGGCGTCGGCGCGGCGCCTGGCCTCGTTGTCGGACCGCATCACGCGCACCAGCGCGCTGCTGCGCACCCGGGTGGACATCGCCACCGAAGGCCAGAACCAGCAACTGCTCGAGCGTCTGACCCGGGGGCAGGCATTGCAGTTGCGTCTGCAAAGCACGGTCGAGGGCCTGTCGATCGCGGCCATTTCTTACTACGTGGTCAGCCTGATCCTGTACGTGGCCAAGGCCGGCAAGGCGGCCGGTCTGCCGGTGCATCCCGAGCTGATGGCGGGCGCCATGATCCCGCTGGTGCTGCTGGGCGTGTGGCGCATGATCCGGCGCATCCACGCGACGCTGCACGCGGGGCATTGAGCGGCGGTCAGCGCCGACCGGGTATCAGTCCAGTTTCAACTGCCTGAGCTTCCGGTAGAGTGTGCGCTCACTGACGCCCAGCCGGGCCGCGAGTTCGGCGCGCTTGCCGGTGTGTGCCGCGACCAGGGCACGCAAGGTGTCGCGTTCCAGGGAACGCAGATCGGTGGTGCCGGCGGGGGACCGGGGCAGCGGGGGGGCGGCAGGCGCGCGGCCTGGCCGGCGGCCGGTGGCGATCGCCTCCTCGACATGGGTGGCATCGACCACGTCACCGTCGCACAGCAGCGCGGCGCGCTCCAGCAGGTTGCGCAGCTCGCGGACGTTGCCGGGAAATGGCTGGACCTGCAGCAGCGCCATGGCCGATGCCGACAACTGCAGCCGGCGGGGCGCGGCGACGCGCTCGAGCAGGGCCGGTGCCAGCAGGGCGATGTCGCCCTCGCGCTCACGCAAGGGGGGCAGCGCGATCGGGAAGGTGCACAGGCGGTAGTACAGGTCCTCGCGAAATCGCCCGTCGGCCATCATGCGGTCGAGGTCGCGGTGGGTGGCCGCGACGACGCGGATATCGGCATGCCGCAGCTCGGTGCTGCCCACGCGGCGGTAGGTGCCGGTCTCCAGCAGGCGCAGCAGCTTGACCTGCATGGGCAGGGGGATGTCGCCCACTTCGTCGAGGAACAGGGTGCCGCCGCTGGCCGCCTCGACCAGGCCGGGCTTGGTGGCCGTGGCGCCGGTGAAGGCGCCGCGCTCGTGCCCGAACAGCTCGGACTCGAACAGGGTTTCGGTCAGGCTGGAGCAGTCGACGGCGACCAGCGCCTTGCCGGCGCGCGGGCTGGCCTGGTGCACGGCGCGCGCCACCAGTTCCTTGCCGGTGCCGGACTCCCCCAGCAGCAGCACGCTGGCCTGCGATGGCGCCACCCGCGCCACCAGTGCCAGCATGCGCTGGAACGGGAGGGAGCGGCCGATCAGGCCCGGTGCGTCGGGCTGGCTGTGTGCCACCCGCAGGGGTTCCATCTTCTCGACATAGAAGGCCGGCTGGCCGTCCTCACCCGGCAGGGGGGACAGCTCGATGTTGACGTATTCCTCGCCCCTGGGCGTGTGGTGCAGGTGCAGCACACGCTCGCGCTGGCCCGACTGCCGGGACAGGGCCAGCGGACAGGACTCGCCGGCGTGGTCGCAGGGGACGGCGAAGTGGTGCGATACCTCGTAGCAGTGCCGGCCGATGACGCTGCGTTGCGGACTGAACTGCCGCCGGTAGGCCGCGTTGGCCGCCAGGATGCGGTACTGTGCATCAAACAGGATGTGCGGTTCGGGCAGGCCTTCAAGAAAAGCCGTCAGCTCGGGCAGAGGTTTCACGCGGCACTCCGGAGGGTGGGCGCCACCGCTGGCGGGGCGCGACCACCGTGGTCTCACATCGGTGAATACCGGCATGGGTATCCATGATCGGATTGTACCGGCACATATGACATTTTCGTCGTGGCGACTGCCGTTATTGGCGGATGGTGCCAGGCCGTGATCTGCCAGTGATGTGCAATTCATTGATTTCAAAAGCTTTTCAGCGCCGCCGGCTTGGCATGCTTTTTGATGGTGGAATGCCAGGCGTTTGTGCCAATGGCCCGTTGCCGGCATGGCGGAGCGCCGCAGGCTGGCCAGGAGAATCCCATGACCGAACCGATGCTTCACCACATGCCGCCACCCGCCCGCCTGCTGATCGGCGGGGGCGGCAGCGGGGTGGCGTGAGCGTGCGCGCCACCCCTGTGTGCGACGCCGGGCGCGCAGGCGTGGATGCGCCCATGCCGGTGCGAACCATCCGCCCGCTGCACGGCCACGCATTGAGCTACCTGCTGGCCGATCCGCACGGGCGCGAAGCCGCGCTGGTCGATCCACAGTCCCGCGACCTGCCGCTGATCCACGCGCTGCTGGGTGAACACCGCCTGTCGCTGCGCTGGGTGTTGCGCACGCACGCCCACGACGCGCAGCCGCCCGCGGAACTGGCCGCGCTGCATGGTCTGGGGGTGCCCGTGGTGCAAGGAGGCGACGCCGCGCAGGTGCGCGCGCCCGACGATGGCGGGCGGCTGCCGCTGGGTCGGGGCATCATCCGCGTGCTGCGCACACCCGGCCACACCCCCGATGGCCTGAGCTTCGTTTGGGGAGACAGGCTGTTCTGTGGCTGCCTGCTGGACGTGGGAGGCTGCGCCTGGCAGCGCTGGCCGGCCGATCCGGCGCTGCTGTGGGACAGCGTGACCGGGAAGCTCTTCACCTTGCCGGACGACACGCTGATTTACCCTGGACAGTATCGGCGTCGCTGCAGTGTCAGCACCGTGCACGACCAGCGGCGCTGGCATGCATACTTTGCCCGGTGTTCGCGTGACGCCTACCTGGCCCGCCTCGCGGCGCACGCCGGCCCTGACCACCCGCACCCTCATCGCCCCGGGCCATTGCCGACGCCGCGTTGCTGATCGCGCCGGCCTGCATCGGCATCTCTGGGTGCAGGTGGCCTGGCGCGTCAAGCTCACCGACCGTCTGTCGGGCCTGCCGCCGGCGCCTGCTCCGTCAGTGCCAGCACCGCCTGGTGGTGGGTGAGGAACACGCGCCCGCTCAGGTGCTGCAGGAAGTCGCTGCGTTGCAGCCGGTCCATCACCGGCCCCTTGACCTCGCTCAGGTGCAGCAGCACGCCCGCATCGCTCAGGCGCTGCTGGATGGTGCGCAGGCTCTCCAGCGCGCTGGCATCGATGTCGTTGACGGCGGTGCACTGCAGGATCAGGTGGCGCATCTCGGGGTGGTTGGCCATCTCGGCCGAGATGCGGTCCTCCAGAAAGCTGGCATTGGCGAAGAACAGGCTGCCGTCCACGCGCAGGCTCACGATGCCCGGGTGCGTGATCACCGCGTGCCGCAGCACGTTGCGGTAGTGCTCGGTGCCCGGCACGTTGCCGACCTCGGCGATATGCGGCCGGCTGCTCTGCCAGATGTGCAGCGCCAGCGAGGCGACCACGCCCACCGTCAGGCCGCTGACCAGGTCGACCAGCAGCGTGGTGGCGAAGGTCAGTGCCTGGGCGGCGAAATCGGCGCGTGAAAACCGCCAGGTGCGCGCGAAGCTGCGCAGGTCGATCAGGCTGCCGATGGCCAGCAGGATGGTCGCGGCCAGCACCGCCAGCGGCAACTGGCTCAGCCAGGGCGTGAGCAGCAGCGCGGCCAGGGCCAGCAGGGCCGCCGTCAGGATGCCGGTCGCCGGCGTGCGTGCGCCGCTGTCGGCCGTCACCATGGTGCGCGAGAAACTGGTGCCGACGGCAAAGCTGCCCGTCAGGCCCGCCGCGAGGTTGGCACCACCCATGGCGCGCATCTCGGCGCTGGTGTCGATGCGCTCGCGCCGCTTGGCGGCCATGCCCTGGGCGATGGAGATCTGCTCCACGAAGGTCAGCATCGCGATCAGCAGGGCCGGCAGCATCAGGGCGCGCAGCGCGTCCTCGGGCATGCCGGTGAAGGCCTGCAGCGTGAACGAGGGCAGGCCCTGCGGGATCTGGCCCACCACGGCCAGGCCACGTTGCGACCAGCCGCCCAGGGTGGTCAGCACGATGGCCAGCACCATGATGGCCAGGGGCGCCGCCTTGGTGAGCAGGTCGGCTGCGGTGCCGCTCAGGCCCGTGGCCAGCAGGGCACGCCTGAGCCAGCGCTTGGTCGCCCACAACAGGACGATGGCGCCCAGCCCGACGGCCAGCGTCAGGCCGTGCACCTGGTCGTGCTGCAGCCAGAGGCTGCGCGCGAAGCTCGTCAGGTTGTCGCTGGACAGCCGGATGCCCAGCAGGTGCGAGGCCTGGCTCATGCCGATCAGCAGACCCGAGGCGGTGACGAAGCCCGAGAGCACCGGATGGCTCAGGAAGCCGGCCACGAAGCCCATGCGCAGCGCGCCCATGACCAGCAGCATGGCGCCGACCAGCAGCGCCAACAGCGCGCTCGCTGCGATGAATTCCGGCGTGCCCGCGGCGGCCACCGTGCCGACCGCGGCCAGCGACATGATGGAGCGCAGCGCGGCCGGACCTACCGCCAGCACCGTGCTCGTGCCCATCAGCGCATAGATGACGGGTGGCAGCATGCTGGCGTACAGGCCGGTGACGGCCGGCATGCCGGCCAGCATGGCGTAGGCCAGGCCCTGCGGGATGAGCAGCAGCGTGACCACCGCCGCGGAGGTCAGGTCCTGGGCGAACAGCGGGCGGCTGTAGCGCCGCCCCCAGGCGAGGATGGGAAACCAGTGCCGCAGCGCGGGCCTCATGCGGCGTGTGCCGGCACCGCAAAGGCTTCACCGGGCAGGTGGAAGGCGTCGCTGGTGATCACGCCGCCGCCCAGGCACACCTCGCCGTCATAGAGCACCGCGCTCTGGCCAGGGGTCACCGCCCATTGCGCCTCGTTGAAGCGCAGCGTGAACCCGTCACCGTCGGCCTCGAAGGTGCAGGGCGCATCGGCCTGGCGGTAACGCGTCTTCGCCGCCAGGCGCCCGGGCGCGGGCGGCTCGCCCGCGACCCAGCTCACGTCCTCGGCGTGCAGGCTGGGCGAGAGCAGCCAGGGGTGGTCGTGCCCCTGCACGACCCAGAGGATGTTCTTGTCCAGGTCCTTGCGCGCGACGAACCACGGCTGGTGCTCGCTGCCGCCCTTTTGTGCGCCCTTGGCCTTGACGCCGCCGATGCCCAGCCCCTGGCGCTGGCCCAGGGTGTAGAAGCTCAGGCCCACGTGCTGGCCGATGGTGCGCCCGTCGGGGCTCTTGATGGGGCCCGGTTCCCTGGAG
>Ga0265293_10004294_pt1 | contig 25294 bp, 19 predicted proteins | sample Munlanlewell138R_FD_192505 | JGI IMG/M metagenome (GOLD analysis project Ga0265293, IMG submission 192505) | Leachate microbial communities from a municipal landfill in Southern Ontario, Canada - Leachate well 138R | ecosystem: Engineered > Solid waste > Landfill > Unclassified | place: Canada...
ATATTCAGCCGGAATCAATAATCTTAAGTGCTAAAGATATAAACTGAAATATATGGACATAGATGCAAGCTAAGATAAAGCCAATGAATTTATTATCAAAAGAATAGCTCAGTATTTTGGGGGAATGTCAGTAAACATTGCCCGACCCTTATTTATAAACGATAAGGCCTGATGCTTCATGGGCTAAGATGATTTATCTTAGCCTTGAAGACTGCTAAACAAAAACTATCACCTGCCCACTACTTCCGAGGAGAAAGCGCTATCGGGAACTAAAAAAAGAAATCAAAAAAATTGCCAAGACATCGTACTAAATAAGCGAATAGTAAAAGAAGAAATCCCCGAGGTGGTAGAAGTAATCTAACAAACATAATCTATAGACCCCTTCTGGCTTTGCTTGGAGGGGTTTTTTGATTTAGAATTTATGATGTAGAATATAAATCAATTGAGAATTGAGGATTGAGAATGGGCGATGGAATGTAGAATTTATGATGCAGAATGTAAAATTAGTTGAGAATCGGCTGACGTAGCACAAGACACCGTCCTTGCGAAAGAGTTGGAGAGGACTTTTTCAGCTTTTGTTCAAAATTCTATTTGCCATCCGGCAGTGATTAGTTAGTTTATGTTTTGGAAGAGTAGCATAGCGCATAATTGAACTTCGAGTTCGGAGCGTCGGTGAAAGCGCAAATTGGACTTCGAGTCCGTCTGCCGACGTCAGCCTACTCTTCCTTTTTTTATGAGATAGAGATTTGAAGGCAGCACCACATCACTCAAAGCCGAGTTCTTTCAGAGCTGTGGGCTTTTTCCGCCAGTTTTCATTGAGTTTTACAAAGAGGTGGACATCCACGGGAAATTGCATAAAGTCGCTTAATTGAGCTTCCGAGTATTCACGGATTCGCTTGAGGTTGCTGCCGCCTTTGCCGATGATGATAGGTTTTTGGCTGTTTTTCTCTATCCAGATCACGGCATCGATCACTATCTTGTGCTCTCCTTCGTGAAAGCGTTCGATCAAGACCGCGGTGGCATAAGGGATTTCTTCTTCAAAGTAGTGAAAGATGGCCTCGCGGATCACCTCTTTGGCAAAAAAGCGCATAGGCAGATCTGAGAGCTGATCTTCATCGTAATAAGGCTCGTGATAGGGCATATAGTGCTTTATGCTTTCTTTCAGCTCGGGAAGCTGCTCGCCGGTTTTAGCGGAGATAAAGAAGTTTTTTTCCACTGCCGGAGGCAATTGCGCCTCAAGGGCAGCCGTGTCAAATTCATCTACCAAATCTATTTTATTGAATACTGCCAAGATCGGAGTTCGCACGTTTTTGATCAAATCCAGCACCTGCAGATCGTAATCCGTGGGAAAGCTTTGAATCTGGGTCATGAAGATGATCAAATCCACATCTTTGAAGCTTTCATTGATCGTTCGAGACATGCGCTCCTGCATCTCGTAACGCGGCTTGAGAAATCCGGGCGTATCAATAAAGATGATTTGCTGCTCAAATGTATTCCAGATGCCTTTGATGGCGTAGCGCGTGGTCTGCGGCTTGGGGGAGGTGATAGAGAGCTTCTCGCCCAAAATCCGGTTCATCAAGGTGGATTTTCCGGTATTGGGGCGGCCGATGATGGTTACGAAGCCGCTTTTGAAATCTGAGTTATCTTTCATATAAATAGGCGGGATTGCTCCCGCCTCTCATTATCTATAGTTTACAGGGCGTTAAATACATCTTTGATGATCTGCACGCATTCGACAAGCTGCTCTTTGGTGATTACCAAAGGCGGGGCGAGACGGATGATATGACGGTGGGTGGGTTTGCAGAGCAGACCCTTGTCTTTGAGCATCATGCAGACGTCCCAAGCCTCGACACCATCTTTGGGCTTGACTATGATGGCATTGAGCAGGCCACGGCCACGCACCAATGTGATCATGGGATGATTGATGGCGCGCAGTTCCTGGCGGAAATACTCGCCCATTTCAAAGGCGTGTTCGGCCAGCTTTTCATCTCTCACTACTTCCAGAGCGGCTTTGGCCACAGCGCAAGCCAGCGGGAAGCCACCAAATGTGGAGCCATGTTCGCCAGGCTTGATCTGCAGCATGATCTCACGGTCTGCCAGCACGGCGGATACGGGCAGCACACCACCGGAGAGGGCTTTACCCAGGATCAGGATGTCCGGACGCACGTTTTCATAATCGCAGGCCAGGAGTTTGCCGGTGCGGGCAATCCCGCTTTGGATTTCATCTGCCACAAAGAGCACGTTATGTTCTTTACAGATGTCATAACAGGCTTTGAGATAGCCATCATCCGGTACAAAGACGCCGGCTTCACCCTGTATGGGTTCCACGATAAAGGCGGCCACGTTTTTGCCATGTTTGTCCAAATAATCTTTCAGTGCATTGGCGTCGTTATAAGCCACCTTCGCGATGCCGGGGGTGAAGGGGCCAAAGCCTGCATAGCTGTCCGGGTCTGAAGAGGCAGATACGATAGAGATGGTGCGGCCATGGAAATTGTTTTCAGCAAAGACGAGAATAGCGCTGTTGTTTTCCACGCCTTTGACGTTGTAGGCCCATTTCCGGGCAAGCTTCATGGCAGTTTCCACACCTTCGGCGCCGCTATTCATGGGCAAGACCATGTCATAGCCAAAATACTCGGTGATGAACTTCTCATATTCACCCAGTCTGTTGTTCAAAAAAGCGCGGGAAGTCAGGGTAAGGATTTGCGCTTGATCGCAGAGGGCTTTGATGATCTTGGGATGGCAGTGTCCCTGATTTACAGCGGAGTATGCGGACAGGAAATCATAATAGCGATTTCCTTCCGGGTCCCACATAAATACACCTTCGCCTTTGGCCAGGACTACCGGAAGCGGATGGTAGTTATGAGCTCCATATTTATCTTCCAGTTCCATCGCTTCACGGGAACTAATGGTTCCATACTTAAGATTGTTGGACATGTTTCCTCCATGTTCTATATCATATTTATCTATCTTAATCGTTTATTAAATTCAGGGCTAAAATGTCAAGCACAAAGTCTGCAGGCATTCCCCCATTTTACGAGAGTCTGATTATGGACTGGTTGGTGTTTGCTATCTGAAATGCCGTCCCTACAGGGCTCTATAACCTTGTGTAGCTGCAGGTTGCTATCTAAAATGCCGTCCCGTTGGGACTCGGATTGGAAGGACATTAATGCTGGAATCATGAATCTTAACAGCCAAAAGTATAAACTGAAATACATAGGCATAGATGATAGCTAAGATACTATCATTAATTTCATTATCAAAAGAGTGACTCGATATTTTGGGGGAATGCCAGCAAACTCTGGAGCCTTCCCTCATTTGTTTCAATAGCCTAATTATGGACTGGTCGGTGTTTGCCATCTGAAATGACGTCCCGTTCGGCAGAATGCAGCCGGGTGCTACTCTTAAGTTTCGGGGATGGGAGCACCTACTTTCAGTTTCTTTTCTTTGGGCTGTTTCAGGTTACGCACGATCACGATCAACATGGTAGTGCTGAGGATGCTGGTGAGCAGGTCTGCCAGGGGCATGGCAAAGACCAGGCCTTCAAACTGGAAGAGATTATTCAAAATCAGAATGGCAGGAATGTACATGATGCCCTGACGGGAAAGGGATACGATGAGTGCCGGTAAGGCCTTGCCCATGGCTTGCAAGCTGCTCATCATGATCATCCCCACGGCAGCAATCGGAATGGCATAGACGTAGGCCTGCAAAGTCAGAGTGCCGATTCTCACGATTTCTTCATCTTTGATAAAGATCATGATCAGTTCTCTGGGGAAGAGGGCAAAAAGCAAGGTTAGCACTGCACTGATGCTAAGAGAGAATAGCATGGAAGTGCGAATGGTCTGTTTCATGCGCTGATATTTTTTTGCACCGTAATTGTAGCCCACCAAGGCTTGAATGCCGATGGATATCCCGATAAAGATGAAGATGGGGATGGTAAACACCCGGGAAGCTACGCCCAAAGAAGCTACATGGATATCGGAATATGCCGAGGCCAGTCGGAAACTGATGGTATTACCCACACTGAGCATCACCTGAGAAAGCGAGGCCGGGATTCCGATCATCAAAATCTCTTTGTAACAGGCCCAGCGAAAGCGCATATGCTTGAAAGTAAGCGGAACCAGACTATTTTTGCGTAAATAAAAGATCAGGTAATACAGCATACCGGCAGCATTGCCCACCACAGTGGCTACAGCCGCACCGGTAACGCCCATATTGAAGCCAAAGATAAATACCGGGTCCAGCAGGATATTTGCTCCAGTGCCGATAAACAGGCCGATCATGGCTTCTTTGGCCGCTCCCTCAGCTCGAAGCAATTGCACAAAGGTGAATTTCAGCAGCACAACGGGCGATCCGATCAGGATATAAAGCATATATTTGGTGGCATGCTGCGAAGTCACGCCGCTGGCTCCCACCATCCGCAAAAACCAGGGGATGGATAAAATTCCGATGGCGCCCAATACTACAGATATTATAGCGGAAGAGAATACCGAGGTAGAAAGAGTCTCCTTGGCGGCTTCCATGTCTTTTCTACCCAGGAGCCGGGACAGAAAAGAGCCTCCGCCGATGCCGAATACCCCCGCCATCGCCATCTGCAACGTGAATAATGGCAGGGAGATAGACACAGCAGCTACTTGAAAAGGATCGTTGAGCTTACCGATAAAGAAAGTATCGGTGAGATTATACAGGATATTGACCATCATGCTCAGCACACTGGGAATGGCCAGATTCAGGATAGCCCGCGGCACAGGCATACTTTCCAAAACGTAGATTTTATTTTCTTTCATTTCTTCTTTTTAATGTCCCAACTGAATTTCATTCCAACCCAGGGATAGACTTGATTCCAACCCTCTACACTGAGCGGCGCTTCCGCTCCCAGCTCAAAGATGCCATAAAACCCTTTATGCTCACGCTTAAAATTTACTCTCAGACCCGCATGATAAAAGTCTGTTTGGATGCTATCGAGATCGTCGATCTCTTCAGTTAAACTATGATAGTTTCCCCGGATTGCAAAGCTAACAAAGCTATTTCGGGGCAGCTCTTTGGTAAAGATCATCTGCGCCTCGCCGGTTAGCAGCTGGTATTGAATGTCCTGACCGTAGTTCTCGTAAGGTTCCCAGTGGTCCTCATTCGCCCTGGTGATCCCTCCGCCAAAAACAAAAGCTGTGGAATTTTTGCCTGATTTGCTAATCTGTTTTTTCAAAAGTAATTTGCCATTGCTGGCATTTGCATTTAGTCCCCAGCGAAGCTTGGCATCGATATCGTCAGCCACGCCATATTCGATCTCCATATATTGGGTAGGCATGGCGGAATCGACATCATAGATGTTTTCCGCGTCTATTTCGAGCCATTCAGGAACCTGTATGCCCAGGGTATAAGCCATGCCAGCTCCCCAGGTTCCCTTACCAATGCACTCTGCCGTGTCCAATACGGAAGCATCCACGCCCGCACAAGCGCCAAGCAGCAAGCTCGCCAGGATCGCCAGCAGACTCACCAGATAAATCCAGGGCTTCATGTCAGTACCATAACCATTTTTTGAGAGGATAGTAAACCAATTGCCAGGTTTACCCGGCAGACAAGGTTCATGTGTGCGATCTTCATCGCCAAAACTATACAAATCTTTTGCAAAACTCTCTCCTGATATATTCTATGGTGTGAAGCAGCATACTACTTCTTCCTATAATAATCCAATAATAATCCAAAAATAGTCTGCTTCTTTTGTAAAATCACCCCATAAACAAGATCAGCCATAAATGTCAAGCAAATAATCTATCTGTTGGCAGTCCCACGTTTTACGATAGTCTGATTTTGGGCTGGTCGGTGTTTGCTATCTGAACTCACATGAAATGGATTTCTTAGGGTCGGAAATGAGAGCAAGATTCTTGAAGTCTAAACGCCTAAGTAATTGATAATAAATGCGTAATATCGTAAGGCGTTTGAACTTGACTGAAAGCCTGCTTTCGTAAGCCGGCAATGAAAGATGATTCTTTGAACTTTATTGAAAGCCTACTTTCGCCACCGGGAATGAAAGTCAGATTCTTTGAAGTCAAAGCGCCTAAGTAATTGCTAGTATATGTATAGATTCCGTATGGCGCTTCAACTCCAAACAATCTTCTTTCATGTAAAGTTCAAAAATCAGTTTGCTATCAGAAATTAAGTTTTGATGGGACTCGTTTTATGGGTATTCTAAGCTGTGATTATGGTTCATATTTATTCAAGATAGGAAATGAAATATATGGACACAGATAGCGGTTATCGTGCGAATATTAGTACCTATTTGGATACTATAGCTTGATTTTTTGGGGGAATGTCTGAAAAGGCAGTTTATGCTTGACAAATAGAGGCTTTACAGCCTAATGCATCTTGTGAAAAAAGTCAGACTCTATACCTGCGAGATAAAACGCCACCGACAGATAGCCCCGGAGCTATGTGCCGTGTGTCCGCGTGTGACAAAATGCAGGGCTTTCAGGGTCTGGCATCAGACTCATGCCAGGGAATATCTGGATTTTGTGCTGGATATTGTGAGTAAATTCCCCGAAAAATACCAAATGGAGGTTCAGTTCATGAACGAGAAACAACACTTTGTGCAAATCGTGGACATGGAAACAGGTAAGATCGACCGCATTGCTAACCTGAAGGAAATCGATGCCATGAGCCCGGAAGAAAAGCTGGCGCTCTCCAAGAACAAAAATCTCTTTATCGTAACCCACCGTCTGCAGCCTATAGTGAAAGTGACGCTGAAGAAATCTGTGATTTCAAAGCCCATTCAATTTGGCTTAGGCCTGGAAGATCAGCCGGAGCCGGAGCCGGAGCCGGAGGTCGCACCCAAAGCGAAAGAGAAGAAAACGCCGGCCCCGAGCGCCGCCAAAGGTAAAGAGAAGAAAGCCGAGCCCAAGAGCGCTGCCAAGGCCAAAGAAAATAAGCCAGAGCCAGCTGCTGCGCCGAAGGGCAAACCCAAGAAAAAGAGTTGACAGACAATAAAGCTTAGACTCTGTTAAAAAAAAGCTTTTACAAAAATGCGCTATCTGAAATACTGGCACACTATGAACGATTGAATGCCCCAAACGGGCTATGAGGCAGATTATAATTTCTGCAAAAAAGGAGAAATGTATGTTTACCTTGGATGAAAAACATCTGGAAGCAGCTAAAAAAATAGCTCATGATCATCGCAAGAAAAAACGCTGCGATGAGTGCTATGACCGTGGTTGGATCGGTGTATCCGAGCAAAATCTTCTGGTGCTTTGCACCCGCTGTGTGGAGATGGATGCCGCCATGGAAGACTGGAAGAAATACGTAAGCGAACATGAAGAGCTGAAAGAACATTTTAAGGAGCTTTTTGAAGAAGCACCTTCGGAAGCGGAAGAGGAAGAAGTCCATCCCGCACAACAGGAATACGAACACAAAAAATCCCACCCGGCCAATCAAACGGCCTATGTCCCCGGCCCCAAACGGACAGGAAGAGCAAAGAAGATATAAATAAAGCTATGTATAAGACTATCGATCCACAAGAAAATCCTCGGGATTTCGAGGCCCGGATACGTGCGTATTGGCAAAAGCACTCCTTAGCACAGAAAAGCGTTGATTTCCGGGAAGGGAAACCGCAATTTATTTTTTATGAAGGCCCGCCCACGGCAAACGGCAAACCCGGTATTCACCACGTATTGGCCCGCACTTTAAAAGACACAGTCTGCCGCTATAAGACCATGACCGGCTTTCAGGTCAAACGCAAGGCGGGATGGGATACCCACGGGCTACCGGTGGAGATCGAAGTGGAAAAAATCCTCGGTCTGGAAGACAAAAAAGATATAGAAGAATATGGAGTGGAAGAATTTTGCGAAAAATGCCGCGACTCGGTATTCTCTTATGAAAAGCTATGGCGTGAAATGACCGAACTCATGGCCTATTGGATCGATCTGGACAATCCCTATATCACACTGGATAATGACTATATAGAAACCGTATGGTGGATATTAAACGACTTTTTCCAGCGCGATCTGATCTACAAAGCGCATAAGATCGTGCCCTACTGTCCCTCTTGCGGCACGCCTCTGTCTTCCCATGAAGTGGCTCAAGGCTATCGTGATGTGGAGGACCCTTCTGTCTTTGTGCGTTTCAAAGCCAAGGATGAAGAAAATACCTGGTATCTGGCTTGGACTACCACTCCCTGGACTTTGATCTCCAATGTGGCGCTTGCGGTTCATCCCGACGAGACTTATGTGAAAGTACTGCATAATGGGCAGCATCTGATCCTGGCCAGGGCGCGCCTGGAGGTCTTGGATGGCGAATATGAGATTATCGCCGAAATGAAAGGCCGTGATCTGGAACATCGCCCTTATGAGCCGCTCTTTAGCTATGTGCCGGTGGATAAAGCCGCCTGGTTCCTCGCTTGTGCAGATTATGTATCTATGAGCGATGGCACAGGTGTGGTGCATACCGCTCCGGCTTTTGGTGCCGATGACTACTCTTTGGGCGTCAAATACGATCTGCCCTTTGTCAATCCGGTGGATGCTGAGGGGAAATTCATGCCCATAGTCACAGATTGGGCTGGCATCTTCGTAAAAACTGCGGATAAAGAGATCATCCGCCATCTGAAAGACAGCGGCATGCTGTATCGCCGCGAGCAGATCAAACACAACTATCCTTTTTGCTGGCGCTGCAATAGTCCGCTGATTTATTATGCCCGGGAAAGCTGGTATATCCGCACCACTCTGTTCAAAGACAAACTGATAGAAAACAACAAGAAGATAGATTGGTATCCTTCCTTTGTGGGAGAAAAACGCTTTGGTGAATGGTTGGAAAACAACGTTGACTGGGCGCTTTCGCGGGATCGCTTTTGGGGAACTCCGCTCAATATCTGGGTATGTGAGCACTGCGATCACAAGAGCTCTATAGGCTCGCGGGCCGAACTGGCCAAAAAAGGAAAAACCGCTTCCGGTGAAGCCGTAAGCGAAGATATCGAACTGCATAGACCTTATGTGGACGAAGTAAAACTGAGCTGCGACAAGTGCGGCTCTGTAATGCACCGCACACCGGAAGTGATAGACTGCTGGTTCGATAGCGGAGCTATGCCTTTTGCGCAGTGGCATTATCCTTTTGAAAATGAAGAGCGTTTTGAGAAAGAGCTCTTTCCGGCAGACTTTATCTCGGAAGGGATAGATCAGACCCGGGGCTGGTTTTACAGCATGCTCGCCATTTCCACCCTGCTAAAAGGGGTTTCTTCCTACAAAAGCTGTCTGGTAAACGATCTGATTTTGGATAAAAAGGGTCAAAAGATGAGTAAAAGCAAGGGTAACAGCGTGGACCCCATACAGCTCATGCACGATTATGGTGCCGATGCCATCCGCTGGTATCTTTTGGAAGTAAGCCCACCCTGGGTGCCCACGCGCTTTGATATAGACGGCGTGCGGGAGACCATCAGCAAATTCATCGGGACTCTGAAAAACGTTTATTCTTTTTACGCAACTTATGCGAATATAGATAATTTTGATGCGGGAGCTTATCCTGCAGACTGGAAGCGGGAAGCCGAGATCGATCGCTGGATCATATCCCGGCTGCACAGTTTGATCAAGGATGTGCGTGAAAATACCGAGATTTATGAATTTACTCGCAGTGTGCGGGCTATTCAGGACTTTGTGATAGACGAGCTGTCAAATTGGTATGTCCGCCGCTCGCGGCGCAGATTCTGGTCTTTTGAGCTATCTGAAGACAAGATCGAGGCCTATCGTACCCTGTATATGGTGCTGCTGGAGATATCCAAGCTTATAGCCCCCTTCGTGCCGTATCTGGCGGAAGAGCTTTTCCATAAGCTAAAGGGAGGGGAAAGCGTACATCTGGCGGATTATCCCAAGAGCCAGACCGAGTATATAGATGCATCTCTTCAGAGCGATATGCAGGCTGTGATAGACGTGGTATCGTTGGGACGCACAGCCCGGGGCGAGAGCAGCATCAAGATTCGTCAACCTTTGGGCGTGATGTATGTGCCGGCCAAGCTGCGCGAGTCTTTAGACAAAATGCTGGATCTGGTGAAGGAAGAAGTGAATATCCATCAGATCAAGTATGTAGAGACCGATAGCGACTTTGTGCAATATGAGCTCAAGCCGCAATTCAAGGTGATGGGCCCCAAGTATGGCAAGCAGATGAAGGCTATCGCCAGCTATTTGCAGACGGCAGATTCGGCTCAGGCTCTGCGTGATTTTGCTGCCAAGGGCTCTTTCGAATTTGATTTTAACGGTGAAAAGATCACCCTTCTGCCGGAAGATTTGCAGGTGCAGATTCTGCCGCGGGAAGGCTATGTCTTTGCCAGCATGAAAGATATATTCATCGCTCTGGATATCAAGCTTAATGAGGAGCTTACCCTGGAAGGCTATGCCCGCGAGCTGATCAATAAGATCCAATTTTCACGCAAGGAACAAGGTTTTGAGATCATGGACCGCATCAGCCTGAGCTACTCTGGTGATGCCGAGATCGAAAAAGCTATAGCCTTGCACAAAGATTATATCATGAGCGAGACTTTGGCCGATGAGATCGTAAAACTCGGCGATAAGTCTCTTCCTCAGATAGATATAAACGGCAAAGAAATCAGTTTGAAGGTAACTAAAAATCATGGCTAAAGAACCGGAGGACACCAAAGTGCGCTACTGTTTGAACTGTGGGGAAAAGATTCCTGAAAAGGCGAAATTCTGCCCTTTCTGCGGGGAAAATGTGGCTTTGGAAGAACTGCAAACTCCAGAGCCAAACAAAGAAGAAACGCCGGAAGCAAAGCCGGAGGAAGAAACTCCGTCCCCCTTTCAGGGATTTTCAGATAAAAACTTTACCTTGCTGGACCCCGGAGAGACTTTTCAGGGCTATAAAATCTTACGCATGATGAACAAAGACAAAGAAGGCATCAAGTACATAGCCGAAAAAGACGGCAAAGAACATGTGCTGAAGATCTTCTTCAAATCCAGCTTCCACAATATGGATACCCTCTTTGGTATGCAGATGCGGCTCTCCCGCCTGAACCATCTCACAGACGCCAGCATCGCCAAAGTGGCAGAGGTGAAGCAAAGTCATACTCCGGCTTATATGGCTGTGGAATATGTGCATGGGGTTTCGCTGGCGGAGATCAAGAAATACAATCCCGAGCGCCTGAATGAAGAGCTGGTAAGAGACATTGCTTTAAAGCTGATCAAGACGGCTATGCTGGTGCGCAAACATGGCCTCAGCATCAATAAATTGCAGCTTTCCAGCATTATGTTGAAGGACGATTCAGAGCCCGTAATCCTCTCCAGCGGCATAAACTATCATGATCAGGATGAGCGGGACGATGTGTTTACCATTGCCGCTATCATCGCCCAGCTTTTATCCCAAAACATCTTGTATAAGAGCATATATAGTCCGGATCGCCTTAAGACGAACAAATTTGTGAAGATAGTGGGCGTTAGCATGGCTCTGAACAAAATCCTGGCAGAAAGTCTGCATCGTAATATCACGCAGCGTCTTTCAACCCTGGATAAACTGCAAAATGCCATCAGCAAATTGGAGCCTGTGGAAGGCTCAGAAATATGCACCGTGCAAGATACCAGCTTCCTTGATAACGGTAAACCGGAACAAGCGATCATGCCAAAAGCCGCAATCGAACCCGGATTCTGGATTCTGATCGGCATAGTAATAGTGCTGATGATCCTGCTTTTTACCACAAACATCTATCAAGTGGTCTTTGGAGCCGAGGAAGAAAAGCTGCAATACACTGGATTTGTCTGGGGAGCTGATACGATAGAAGACAGTCTCAGCACACAAGGCAAAGATTTGCAGCAGCCGGGCAACGATTTTGATCCTGTAATGACCAGCTATGGGGAGCTCAAAAGCAGTACCCTGGATGAGAGACAAGACCCCAGACGCCTGCCGGCTGCGCCCCAGCCCAAAGATAGCAGCCCTGCACCGGTGATCAAGCCAGCGCAGCCTGGAAAGGATTTTGTGAGAATCGATCCCTCTACTTTTGGCTTTGGCAGATTGGGCGAAAATCTGGCCCACAACGTATCTCTATCTGGGTTTTATATTAGTAAATATGAAGTTACTCAAGGCGATTGGAGCCGGTTTATGAAGCCGGCCAATGCCACCAATTTTGGAGAAGACCTCCCTGTGGACAATGTAAGCTGGTTTGACATCGCCATATTCTGCAATGGACTCAGCGAAGCGGAGGGGCTCACTCCGGCCTATCGCATCCGGGGGCTGGGCGCTTCCCGCGTAGTGAGTTGCGATTTTAACGCCAATGGCTACCGCCTGCCTACGGAAGCCGAATGGGAACTGGCCGCAAAAGCCGGGAAGTTATATAATTACAGCGGATCAAACGATCCAGCCGATGTCGCCTGGTACCGGGATAATTCCGCAGGTAAATTGCGCAAACCCGCCGGCAAAGCAGCCAACGACTTTGGTCTGTATGACATGACCGGGAACGTCTCAGAATGGGTATGGGATTGGTATGATGCAAATTATATCAACAACTTAACTACGTTTATAAATCCCACCGGACCTGAGGCCGGGATTCAAAAAACCATTCGCGGCGGCAGTGTGATGAATAGCGAAGGCCGCAATCTGAATATACTCTGGCGCGAGCGGGGCGATCCCAACAAAGGATACCAATTCGTAGGATTCAGGCTGGCAAGAAGTAAGTAACGCATCTTTGGGGTGCAGCATCAGCCACTTTGAGTAGCTGATGCTTCTTTCCTCAGTAATGCAAGCTGAATCAGGGCTGGCATCTGGCCGGTCCATTGCTTACTTTATCTATAAAAAACAAAGAAATAGGATGTAGTTTTGATGAAAGAAATCAGATATGAAGTAGTGAAAAATGCGGATAGCTCCCGCATTTTGCACTTATATAGAGCTGCGGGCTGGTGGCAAGAAGAAGACAAGCCCGGGGACGAACAAACCATTTCCGCTATCATAGCCAATAGTTTCTGTTTTGTGATCGCCATCTATGAAGGTGAGATCATAGGTATGGGGCGGGCGATCTCAGACGGGGTGAGTGATGCTTATATTCAGGATGTGACTATTCTGGAGCAGCATCGTGGCAATGGCTACGGCAAGGGCATAATGCAAAAGCTCCTGCAATATCTACGGGAGCAAGGGCTGCAGTGGATTGGCCTGATCTCCGAGCCTGGTTATGAGAGATTTTATCAGGCTTTGGGCTTTGCCGTGATGAAGGGTTACACCCCCTTCCTGCTATCAAACGAGGATATATGACAGAGCAAAACACAATGCCAGGGCTTAATCCGCTGAAAATCTCGCACACGCTGATGCTGCGCGAATACTTAGGCAAATACCCCAGAGAAAATTGCGATTATACCATCACCAATCTCATTGCCTGGGGTGAAATCTACGATAACCACTTTCTCTTGTACAAAGAGCGCCTGGTGATCTTCAATCTCCAATATCAGTATGTTTTCTTCCCGGTGGGAGAATACCTGCCTTTGGAGCAGCTAAAGGAATTGATGGAGGATTTCCGGCGATACTACCCGAAAGCCCGGATGATACTCTTTCCCAAAGAGTACATCGATGAATATCCTCAGGTGTATGAGTACTTTGATCTGCAAGAAGACCGGGATTGGGCGGATTACATTTACAGCACCGATGCGCTGGTGGAAATGCGGGGCAAGAAGCTGGCCAAGAAAAAGAATCTGATCTCACAATTTCGGCGGGCTTATCCGAAGTATAAAGTGATGAAGATCACCAAAAATAGATTGGACGCGATCTTGAGCTTTACTCATAAATGGCGTCGCGAACGCGAAGCAGAAGGGGATTATCTGCTGACGGAAATGCAGGCTATCGAAAATACCATCAAATATTGGGACAGACTCCCTGTGGAAGGGATCATCATCTGCCTACAGCACAAGATCGTGGCTTACTCTATCTTTAGTCCTCAGTCTCAGGACATGGCCACGGTGCATTTTGAGAAGTATGACCCGGACAAAAAAGGCTCTTCACAGATGGTTACCTGGGAGACAGCGCGCTATCTGCAGGGCAATTACCAGTGGATCAATCGCGAGCAGGATATCGGCTTATCCGGGCTGAGACGCGCTAAGATGAGCTATGTTCCTTCTCGTCTGGCTCCTTTCTTTGCGGAGCGGTCAACAGCAGATAAATAATCAGCCATACAGCCAGAAAGCTCAGGCTGAAAGCCAGAATCCGCAGAGGACGCGGATTTAGCATCATCTGCCAGATCACGGGATGACCGTCTGAGCGTTGCCAGCGGTCGCGATACAGCCTTAGGGTGGGATCGTTTTCGAGGCTGAGTATTTTGTTCAAACTTTTGATGTGATGCTGATGGTAGTTCCTGCCCGCTTTGTTTCCAGCCAGATCATAGTAGCTATAGCCGTGATAGTCAAATTCCGGCAGCTTCTGTCGCACAGCATTCAGCCCTTTTTCATATAAATCAAGAGCCAGGGGGTCATGAGTAAGCTCGTGATATTTATGCAGATTCAGCAGCACGCTGAGCATGCCGTTTAGCACGTAGTAGGGCTTCTCTGCGGGGTATTCCATATACCAATAGCTGCTATCGGAGATGGCGTGGGACAAGCCTGCTGCATTGGGGCGGAGGCTGTATAGGGTGCGGCTGGCTGTTGCATAGACCTCCAGGTCCCGCTGATAGGCGGCTCTTTCTGCCAGAACCAGCATTACTACAGATTGGGCCAAAGCAGAGCTCCAGGGTGCCTTTTGCCCGTATTCGGGAACCGCAAAATCGTATATAGCCAAAGCGGTGGAGTCTGTTTCTGATAAGTTTTCCAGCAGCCAATCCGTGAGCTTGATAAAGTCTGCATCTTCCCCGGTGAGTTTGCGTTGCAGATTTGCCTCTTGTGCTGCCCGGGCTACAAAGAGGGGATTGTAATAAGCCTCATTTTTGGAATAAAACTGCATCGGGATGCCTTCTTCATCGAGCACGATGCTGGTATTGATGCTGCGCCCTAAGATGCGCACGCTGATAGCATCAACCGTCTCATAGATTTTAAGCTCGGCAATCTGCCAGATCAAGCTGATAAAAAGCAGCGTGACCAGCGCGCTGGATATGGCTATATATTTCTTTTTCATCTGATCCCCTTTCTGAAGATGAAGCTAAGAGTGTAAAGCAAGGCCTGGCAAAGAACTATCGTGGCTCCCGTGGGTAGATTCAAGGCAAAGGATACGGCAAAGCCGCCTACGGCAGAGATAATAGCCACTATCACCGAAATGAAGATGGCGGTATGAAGCTTGCAGGTGAGATTGAAGGCAGTCACGGCAGGCAGGATAAGCTGGGCTGTAACCAGGATGATGCCTGCGCTCTTGAGATTGAAGACTATATTGGCTGCCAGAAGCAGGTAGAATATCTTGTCAACCGCCTGGATGCGAATGCGAAAGACCTTGGACATCTCAGGGTTGTAACTCATATAAAACAGCTCTTTGTAAAAGAAGAGCACATAGGCGATATTCAGCACGTTTAATATCCCCAGCGCCCAGAGCTCGGAGGGTGAGATCAGTAGCACATTACCAAAGAGATAGCTGGCCAGATCGAAGGTATAATCCTGTTTTAGCGAGATCAGGATGATGCCCAGAGCCATAGACAGCGAAAGGAAGATGGTGATGGTATTGGCTTCCTGCACTTTGTATTTTTGAGATAGCCAGGAGATGCCCAAAGCCACGGCGCTCACGAATATCCAGGCGCCAAAGGTGAGATTGAGCCCAAAAATCATGGCCAGAGCAATGCCGGCAAAGGCGATATGCGAAAGCGCTTCACCCATGTAAGATATGCGCCTCAAGGTAACGTAGGGCGCAAAGATAGCCAGTGAAATCCCGCTTAACACAGCTCCAATTAGGGCAGAGATCAGAAATAGTGGCATCAATAATCCTTTTCGATGAGGCGAACGCTATCGCCAAAAGTATTGCGGATGACTTCGGCATTCACCAGGTCGGTGCTGTTGTGACAGTGTAAACGCCGGTTCAGGCAGATCATAAAGCTACAGTATTTTGAGAGGGTGTGCAGGTCATGGGAGACCGTGATGATGGTCTTGCCGGCTTCATTGAACTTTTTGAGCAGTTTGAAGAAGCTGGTTACTCCGGGGCGGTCTATACCGGCTTCGGGTTCGTCCAAAATCAGGTATTTGCTGTCTGTGAGGATGGCGCGGGCCAAAAGTACGCGCTGATATTCTCCTCCGGAAAGGCCGCCGATCTGAGTATTCACTTTCTCCTGAATTCCACACATGCGCATGGCATCCAGGGCTTTGGCTTCGTGTTCTTTGTTGAAGCGTCTGCCCCAGGGCAGAGTGCCGGCGATGCCCATCAGAACTATATCTCGGGCTGTGGCAGGAAAGCTGCGGTCAAATTCTTCCCTTTGTGGCAAATAGCCAAAGCTGTGCTCTTTCAGCCATTTCTTCTGGGGAATACCATCGATATGGATGCTGCCTTCCTGCATTTCTATCAGTCCCAAAAGCAGCTTGATCAGGGTGGATTTGCCGGCTCCATTGGGTCCGATAATTGCGGCAAAAACTCCATCCGGGATTTCGAGATTGATATCCTCCAGGATTGTCTTGTGGGCAATGTGGTACTGAAGGTTCTCGATCTTGATCATCAAAAGGCCTGTTTCATGGCTGTCCAGTTGGCCAGAATCAGCTCGGCGATGGTATTGACTTCCAAAGAAGCGCCGATGGGGTCCAGGGTATAAAGCTCAAGGCCATATTCTTTGGCCAGCACCTGGGCGGATTTTGGGTTTTGCTGCGGCTCGATGAAGATGGCTTTTACCTTGTGGCTGCGGATTTTAGCGGCCAATTCAGTAAGCTCTCGGGCGCTGGGCTCTTTGCCGGGAGAGCTTTGCACCCAGCCCAGATACTTGATATCATAATCCTGGGTAAAATAGTGAAAGCTATTGTGATAGGTCACCAAAGCAGGCTGCTGCAGCCCGGAGCGCTCGCTCAGAATCTGCTCGTGCGCCTGCTTTATTTCCTCTTGCATGGCCTCATAATTGTGCGTGATCAAAGGCGCATAGTCCGAAAAGCGGGTTACCAGCTCATTCTTGAGCTTTGTGCTGAGCTTGTTCATCATCTGCAGGGAAGTCCACAAATGAGGATCGGCCCCTATGTGTGCGTGGTGATGCTCTTCTTCTTCCTGCTGATGCATAAGGCTTTCCCGCACCTGCTTCAAAGAGTCCAGAGCAATGCTGTCTTGCAAAAGAGAGGCGCATACCAGATGCTTGTCTTTCATGGTGCTGAGGTTTTGCTCTATCATAGCTTCCAGGCCGAGCCCGTTTGTGATGATCAGATCGGCTTTGTGCAGATCGCTGAGATCAGAGGGTTGGGGGCTGAAGCTATGTACAGAGGCGGTGGGCGGGATGAGGCTTTTTACCTGGATGGCATCTCCCACCAGCTGTTTCAGCATTAACTCATAAGGGTAGATAGAGGTGAGGATCAAGGGCCTTTGCTCTGCCTCCTGCTGCTTGGGAGCCTGTTTGCAACCCGCTGCAAAGAGGATAAAAAGAGCAAATAGTAAACTGATTCTTTTCATGTCTTTTCTCCTGAAAGAACTGTCCGACAGCTATCTGCCGCACAACTCTTTCAAATTAAGATAACTATTCCATACTCTTTAGCAGACTCACCAGCAGACGCACACCCGCTCCTGTGCCGCCAAGGCTATTGATGCCATTGGCTTTGTCACTCATTGAGCTACCGGCTATATCAAGATGAATCCAGGGTTTATCCTGTACAAACTCGTGGATAAAGAGCGCAGCTGTGATGCATCCGGCTTGAGATCCTCCGGCGTTTTTCAGATCGGCTATTTCGGATTTGATGAGTTCTTTGTAAGGTTCGTGCAGGGGCAATTTCCATAGCTTTTCTCCGCATAATTTGGAGGCATCATTGAGCTTGGTCATCCAGGCATCGTCATTACCCAGTACAGCGGTATAATCCTTGCCCAAAGCCCCCACAGCGGCTCCGGTAAGGGTGGCGATATCCAGCACCCGGTCTGCCTTTTCTTTTAAGATCGCATAATGCACGGCATCTATCAGGGTCAGCCGGCCTTCGGCATCGGTATTTACCACCTCGATGGTTTTGCCGGACATGGACGTGAGGATGTCTCCAGGACGATAGGCTGCTCCACTGATCATGTTTTCAGCAGCGGCGATCACGCCGATCACGTTTACCTTGAGCTTCAGGGTGGCGATAGCACTAAAAGCGCCGATTACAGCGGCTGCTCCGCCCATATCGCTTTTCATGCTAAGCATACCGTTTGTGGGTTTGATGCTGTAGCCACCGGTATCAAAGGTAAGTCCTTTGCCGATCAGAGCGGTAAGCGGGCTTTTTTTATCCGGCTTGCCGTTGTAACGCATAATAATCAGCTTGGGCTCGCTGCTGGAGCCTTTGCCTACGGCCAGAAATGCCTCCATCTTCATGCGTCTGATCTTGTCCATATTATAGATGTCGATGGTAAAGCCATATTCCAGGGCTGCCTTTTTGGCATGCTCGGCCAAAGCTTCGGGGCTGAGCACATTGGCCGGTTCATTTACCAGATTACGCGCCAGAATCACAGCATCGGCATATATACGGCCTTCCAAAATGCCACGGTTCAGATGGCGATTGGTCTTGGCAGAATAAATTAGATGAAGGTTCTCTATCTCATGCGTGGTATCCGAACTGAGATACTTATTGAATTTATAGGCAGAAAGGAGGGCAGATTCTGAGAGCAGATGTCCCAATTGCACCTCTGGTATTCCGGTATCAAAAGCAAACATCAGATATGCCTGACGGGCTTTGTTGCGGGTAGCTTCCCGCAGGGAATTGGCTATGTGATTGCGCAGCTTGTTGGTTTCTTTCTTCTTATGTTCTCCCACTCCGCAGAGTACTATAACTTGCTTCTTTTTGCGGACCATCCGCGTGAAGCTCTTGATGGCTCCCTCTTTGAAGCTGAAGTCTTCCGCTTTGCAAAAGTCTTCTATGGCTCCTATCAATTCCTCGCCCAGGACTTCGGTGCCCTTGAATTTGGAATCTTCTTCCTGTAACAAAACCAGGGTTTCGATATGCTCTGGCAATTTGCGGCATACATCGATTTTCATGGTTACTCCTTATATGATATACTTAAAAATCTTCCGATAAACTCAGATAGATCTGTGGTTTGCTGATCTTGGACAGATCAGTGAGCCAGGATATATCCAGTTTCAAAACAAAATAGCCCAAGTTAAATCTTGGACCAAATCCATAACCCAGTTTGATATCCTCCAGGCGTCCATCCACAGTGCCTTTGAAGACCTCGTCGTTGTCCCACACTGCGCCCATATCTACATAGGCCGAGCCCCGGATATTGCTCAAAGCCAGGGGCAGAGGGAAGGTAAATGCTATATAGTCCAGAAGGGGAAAGCGCAGCTCCATGCTGGTCAAAACCTTTCTATTGCCGGCCAGATTGTGGCTCAGAGCCCGCACTCCATAGTATCCGCCCAGGGAAAAGCGATCCGGACTGGAGCCTGTGCTGATGCCTGCATTTGCCCTCATCGCCAGAGAATAGCGCCGGCTGAAGAGTATGTATTTGCGCATATCTATGTAGTTGGTCAGATAATCCAGGTCTTTTTTGGCAAAGCTTTTGCGCAGGGTATAGCTGCCCCGAAATCCCAGTAGCGGCCCGGTGGAGCCATACAGGGCGTTGTCATACACCAGGCTCAGTCCCGGAGCAAAGGCTGTATCGCTGGATTTATAGTAATTTGTAAACCAATTTCCGGCATCAAAATCTGCATGAGGCAGAAAGTCGTTATGAATCTCATATTCATAGAGCATACTGTCAAATTCCAGGCGGGAAAAGCGGCTGAAGGGATAGCGTGCCAGTCCATAGATACCGGTTTGACGCTGGCGGGCACGATAGTAATCGCTACCCTCAGGTTTGTAATGCCGATAGTAGCTTTCATTATATAGATTGTAAACCCCTATTCCCCAGTCTATTCTGCGCCTCAGATAGAGATAGGACAGCACCATGTTGGTCTCTTCCAGCTTGTCCGAAATGCCTACGCTGATACCGATGCCATGATCTCCCATCAGATCGCTGAGCCCCAGTTCAATGCTGCCTGCCACGCCATAGGAATTCGAATATGCAAATCCACCCCATAGGCTGTCCAAAGCAAAGCGAGGTCTGTAGTTACGAATCCGCGGAGGATTCTGGGCATCTTCCTGAGGACGGGCGTCCCAACTGAAGTTCTCGGAGATCAAAGAACTATCCGGTACCACAGGTTCATAGCCGCTGATGAAAGGACGGCGGGTATCCTGAGTGCGGCTGGTATTTTTGGGCAGAGTCCTTTTGCCCAACACGCCATAGCGGTCGAGCTCGGCAAAATCCACCCTGTCCAGCAGATCATACTGCTGCAAATACTCTGTGGGCGCAGCGTAAGGCCGGTATTCCAGATTGGCCAGGGGGCTATTATCCAAAAAGAGGTCCCAGGCCCCGTCAAAGTAGTTTGAGATGATCAGATAGTTCGTATCTTCCGAGATATCACCGTTGAAAGTCCCGGCCAGAACTTGGGTCAAAGAGGCAATCTGCTGCTGCTCAAGGTCCAGGATTTCATAGTTTGTGATCTCATCGCGGGCCGAAACGAAAGCCAGCTTCGAACCGGAATCCACGTACATGGGCTGAGTGCAGTTAAAAGGCTCTTTGGTAAGCTGCATCAGCAGGCCTTCATCCAGATGATACTCAAAGATATCCATGCTGATATTGGCAAAAAAGCCATAACGTTTTGCCCCGGGGATTTCATCGCGTTCGGAGCTAAAAGCTATCCGCCTGCCATCCGGAGAAAAGCGGGGTTGAGCATCGTAAAAGCTATCTTCGGTAAGCTGCTGCAGCTCTTCGGTCTCCAGATCGTAAAGGTAAAGATCAGTCTGCATCTGTCTCTGTGCGCTAAGTGCGAGCTGCTGCCCATTAGGAGATACATCCACTTCAAAGATGGCTCTCAGCTCAGGAATATCGATAGTGCGCACGATCTTGCCGCTATCCACATTCAGGATGTGAATCCGGTCTCCATCTGCAGTTTTGGCACTAAAAGCCACTCTTGTCCCATCCGGAAACCAGCTCAGATTGCTGCGCATATAGTAAAATTCTTCCATCTTGCCGGTGGCTTCGCCGGTGATGATCTTTTTGGGCCTGGCTATGCCGTGGGTGCTGCCCATCCAGATGCTATAGCGGGCGCCGGCATTGGAGAAATAGGCATAGCGCGAGCCATCCGGAGAAAAGCGGGGCGAGAAATTGAAGTAAGAGCCGTCTTTTTTGTGATCTGTGCGGCGTTCATAGACTTCCTGCGGGATTTTGTGGGTATTGATAGTAGGGAAGAAATCACGCTTGAGCTGATAGTTCCAGCGCGATTCCAGCTCTTCAAATTTGATGCCAAATACGCGCTTGGTAGCCTCTTCCAGGCTTTGCATAGTGCGCAGCGAATAAAAGTACTCGCTCACCTTTTCACGCCCGTAAGTATCGGCAATATAAGTCAAAAAGCTCTCTCCCAGACGGTAGGCCAGATAGCCGCCGATGTATTCGATATTGGGCAGATTATCATTTACCACCATATCCAGGATGAACATATTATTATACTCATCCTCGCCTCCGATGGAAAGGAATTCCGGCAGTCCCTCTGAAAACCAGAAGGGGAAAGCGGCAGGCCGCAAAGCTGTGATGGTATTGGTGATTCTCTCGTCCAAAGCGTTTATATAAGCATGCGTCAGCTCATGCGTCAGCAGCTCTTCAAGATTGCTGTAGCTGCCGTCAAAGGGCACCACCACGCGGTTGCGCAGGCTCTCTGTAAAGCCGCCCACGCCCTCTGTGAGTAGGGGGTAGATGATGTTGGTCACCTGAAATTCGCTGCGCGTGGCATAAAACACGATCGGGATGCGGCTAAACACCGGATATTTCAGGTCGTTCTTGAGATAATAGTAGATTTCCTCCGCCATCAAAGCAGCGGTTTTGCCAAATTCATCTTCACCGCGGGGAAAATAGATATCAAAGTGCATGGTTTTGAGCTCAGACCAATCCTGGACTGTGGCGTTTACTTTGTTTTGACCAAATGTCTGGGCAAAGAGCAGCCCTTGTATAAGAAGCAGGATGGCGATGAGTAGCTTTTTCATATAGTCCTAAAAGATTGAGAGTTTGATGTATTTACGGGGATTAGCTTTGATATCACTGATCAGATCATCGAGCTTATCGATGGAGTTCAGCAGTTTTTCATACAAATCGTCTTCGGTAAGGAGCCTGCCGGCGCTGCCCTGTCCGGAAACGAGGGCTTCTGCGCTGTGATTGAGCCTGGCAGACAGCACACTGAGGCTATCCAGGGCGCTGTTTACTTTGCCCAGAGTGGCAGGGGTGAGGGCGATGCTTTCCATCAGCGGCTCCTTGCTCTGGGCGATGAAGTCATTTACCTGCAGGGTGAGAGTATCCACTCTGCCGATGGTGGCGGAGATATCGCCTTTGAGCTCGGTAATAGAGCGGTTCGCATTGCGCACGGCGCTACCGGTATCTTTCAGCAGCCTTTCGCTTTGGTCGATCAGTCCGCCTTCGGTATCCACGTCTATCAGGATGCTGTCCAGGCGGGAGATCAAATCTGCGGCTTTGGCGATGACGCTCATCATTCCGGAAGGCTTTTCCCCCTGCTGCACCTGGCTCAAATCCAGATATTCATCGCTGACAGATGGCTTGATATTCAGGCTTTTACTGCCCATCAGGCTGTCTTCAATATAAAATCTGCTGCCCCGGGGAATTTTGATGGCAGTGGAGATCTTGCCAGAGACCAGGATGCCGCCCTTGTGCATGCTTACAGTCTTTACCCGGCCGGCTTCCATGCCGCGATACATGATCTTATCGCCGGTCTCCAGGCCGATCACGTCTGTAAAGAGCACTCTGAGATTTTGCTGCGCTCTCATATCCAGGCGGTTTGTGAGCCAGAGATAGCCAAACAGCAGGATGAGGAAGATCGCCAGAGTCCACAGGCCGGTCTTGATCCTGGTGCTGCGCAGATGCTTATAAAACTTCGCCAAAGCTTTCCTTCCTTTTAAGTTTTGAGTTTCTTCTTTTCCGCGGCGGGGAAAAGAACGTTATTTAGGATCAAGCGATAGCCGGGGGAGCTTTTATGCAAATCCAGGACAGTTTCCGGATCGCCCACCATGTGTTGATAGTCCTCCGGATCGTGCCCGCCATAGAAGGTGAAGGTGCCTTTGCCCAGATTGCCGTGGATGTATTTCACATCGCTCTGATTTGGCACTTCGGCCAGGATGATCACGCTTTTTTTCACCTTATCGCGGTAAAAAGAGGTGGTTTGTCCCAAAAAGCCATTGATGATATTGGTGTGGCACTGGGTAAGCATGGTGGGCACGGGATCGTATTTTGCCGAAAAGTCAAAGAGCTGGAAGTAATCACCCTCAGCGCCCCGCAAACGGCTGTAATCACTGGCGTCTATATCGGAATATTCATATTCAAAGGGATTGGTCTTCAGCTTAAAATTCTCAAAGGCAAAGCAGCGCTCATAATCCAGCTTACTCAAATACTGCGGGTCGATGCCATCGCCGTCGATCACGGCATCCACCACATCCACGTCTTTGGCCGCCAGCGCGATATCGATGGTGTCGGTAGCCGCGCACATGGCAAAGAGAAAGCCACCGGAAACCACAAAATCCCGGATCTTATCCGCTATGGCATGCTTGAGCTGCCAGACCTTGTCATAACCGTATTTTGCCGCGATAGCTTCGTTTATCCTCACATCGTTCTGATACCATTCGGCATGCCGGTAAGAACCGTAAAACTTGCCAAATTGCCCGGTGAAATCTTCATGGTGCAGATGCAGCCAGTCATAATCATTGAGTTTGCCGGCCAGCACCTCTTCATCCCAAAGCCGATCATAATCTATCTCGGCATACTCCAGCGCCATCGAAACCGCATCGTCCCAAGGCAAGGTATTAGGCGGGATATAAACCGCTATTTTGGGCTCTTTTTCCAGGGTAATCACCTCCATATTCGCCTCTTGAATCTCCAGATGGATGGCGGCAACTTCGGCGGACCCTACAGTCTCATAACGAACCCCGCGGATATTGCAAATGGCGATGATCTCCGGCGCTGAAGGCAACAGAAAACTGCCACCCCGGTAATTTAACAGCCACTTTACCACCATCTGTTCTTTTAGACCCGCAAAAGCCACCCCATAAGCCTTGAGGTGGTTGCTCTGAGTCCTGTCCATCGGGATCAGAAGCTCAGCTGAAAGCCCGGCGCTCATCATACCAAATAAGATCAGCAGAATCACAGCCTTGAGGGCCAAAGTGGTAAAATCTATCTTCAAAACTCTACTCCTATAGCATTTTAGACGTATATACACATTTCCGTCAGAATCCTGTGTAAGGGCGCAGGGTGTCAAGGAAAATCTTTGCAGGCATTCCCCCATTTTACGAGAGTCTGATTATGGACTGGTCGGTGTTTGCTATCTGAAATGCCGTCCCTACAGGACTCTATAACCTTGTGTAGCTGTAGGTTGCTATCTAAAATGCCGTCCCGATGGGACTCGGATTGGAAGGATATTAATGCTGGAATCATGAATCTTAACTGCCAAAAGTATAAACTGAAATACATAGGCATAGATGATAGATAAGATACTATCATTAAGTTCATTATCAAAAGAGTGACTCGATATTTTGGGGGAATGCCAGAAATCTTTGGCTGAGGGGAAATGCGGGGGCTGAAGACTGGGGAGAAACCGCAAATAGAACGCAGATTTGACTGATCGAACGGATGGTTACGATTTTTTATAGAACGCGGATTGGGCGGATTGGGCGGATTTTGTGGAAGGGGGATTTTGGCAGGGTAGCTTGAGTATGCCTATCTGTAGCCGGAGGACGCCGTTCCTCCGCAAAGATTATCTTTACACGTGTAGCTAAATACCCCCACCCTCCTTGAAAGACTTTAGGTGCCGGTTTTAACCGGCACACCCCGCAGCGACTATCCGGACAAGACTTTTTCCTGGCCTTTTAAGGCCAGGCACACGGACCTATATCTCTGATAATACGACAGATTATACAGGCGCAAGACGAATTGAGCCCCATCTGATTATACACGGGGAGAGAGGAACGATACCGCTAACGTTGCTGTCGGCGGGATATTGCTTGAGAGGATTTAGATTCACTGTGCGTCGTTTTCGCAGCCAAATCAGACCCGTTCTGGAGAATAGGAAATATAGCTGCGGGTGCCCCGCCTTCAAAGGCGGGGAAAAAGTCTTGCCGCGTGTGTCAGACCCCCGTCCTGGCGGTTAAAAACTGCCAGCTAAAGTATTTCAAGGCCTTTGACCTTGCTGGACGCGAGA
>Ga0265293_10004295_pt1 | contig 25291 bp, 25 predicted proteins | sample Munlanlewell138R_FD_192505 | JGI IMG/M metagenome (GOLD analysis project Ga0265293, IMG submission 192505) | Leachate microbial communities from a municipal landfill in Southern Ontario, Canada - Leachate well 138R | ecosystem: Engineered > Solid waste > Landfill > Unclassified | place: Canada...
AGCAAAATCAATATCTTCTACCTTGGACAAAACCTCTCTAAGGTTGACCATTTCTTCACTGTTTTTTTCCTGTGCAGCCTCCATCCTATTATGCTTAGCACCAACAGTTGAGGTTATTCCCAACAAATTATTAATTTGATTATCTAAATCTTCCAAGTGCTTATTACCTAATTTATGGGTATCTCCGCTTAACAAATCCTGGTAGATACCATTTAATAATTGACCTAAATCCGTTTTACCATCATTCATAATTTCTGTAATATTGGTGTTAATAGCCGTTGTTACACCTGGGGATATCTCGCGAAAAATCTTTTCATCATCTCCCGCTACATTCGTTAAAACACCATCGATCATCGCCAAAGGCTTGTCCAGTGTATGATGTCCGGATAATATGTATCTACCGTCATAGTTGGCATTACCTAAGTCGGCAATCTGATCTGTCATTTGATAAACCTCTTTGGCAATAGCCTCCATCGCTAAAGAATCATTCGTCCCGTTGGCTCCCCTGACAATCAGTTCCCGTATACTTTGCAAAGAATCTATAATTCCTCTTAGAACAGAATCTGTTTTGTCAATCCATCCGGTGGCGTAATCTATATTTTTCGAGTACTGTTCATTGGCAGATACAGTCGATCGAAGGACCATGGCTCTGGTTACATCTAAAGGATTATCGGAGGGTTTTGATAATTCCTTTCCCGTGGAAAGTTGACTTTGATACTTCTTCATAGCATATAAATTTCTCTCTAGATTGACTGTATAGCCGCTTATTAAACTTCTATTTGTTACTCTCATCCTTTTCACCCCAAATTTATTTGTTTTATCTTCTAATGGATAACAGGGTATCCAACATCTCCGTCAATGTAGAAATGACCCTGGCATTTGCTTGATAGGCATTCTGAAATTTTATTAAATTAATGGCTTCTTCATCTACAGATACTCCTGAAATAGACTCTTTTCTTTCCTCCAATTGCATAAGTAATGTGGTTTGGTTTTTTACACCTTGGAAAGCCTGCTGGGCATCAATCCCTAACTTCACAACAATATCATTGTAATAATCTCCTACTGTATTACCAACGTCATTGTTGTTGAAAGACATAGTATCAGGGTCGTAATTGCTTGCCAAGTAATCGGATAGCTTGTACCCATCACCATCATCCTCGATTTTAATCCTCATATCCAAACTTAAATATCTTAAATTATTGATAGCTAAGGCTCGTAAACTATCCCCGCTAGACCCAGTTTTTGCCGCATTAATTAAAGTAGAGTCCTTCATAATGTTATCATGGACCTTAATATTAGATGCCTTGATATAGGCATCCCCATCTGACGATGTAAATAAATCCAATCCCGATTCTCCGTCTCGATGGATAAAGTTTATAGTCTCTACCAATGCATGGGCAAAGGTATCCAATTGAGCATTATAGACATTGGTCCTTTCAAGAACTTGCATCCCCCCTGCTAACTCTCCTTTAACCTGTTCTAATCGGTTAAGCTGCGGTTGTGTTCCGTCTTCATCGAATTGATTCCAATCCTCATTGCTGATATAAACCACATCACCCTCTTTAAAAGAGGTTCCCGACATGACCATCGTGACAGCCTGAGTTACATCCCCGCCTCTGTTTATAACCATTGTCTGGGTGCCGTCTGCTGATGTTTCAACATTTTTTACAACAGAAATGTCCATAGGAATTAAGGATCTTGTAGGATAATCTAGTAACAATGTACCGGAATCCCTATCTGTAATTTTCACTCTTTCACCTGTGTCATATTCAACCTTTATGTCTATAAGAGATGATAATTGGTCTAAAAAAAGATCTCTCCTATCGTATAAATCGTTTGGGTAGAGTCCTCTGTTGGTCATTCGGTAAATTTGATCGCTTAAGTCTTGTATTTCCTCTAAAATATTATTGGCAGAATAGGCATTGGAAGTAATATTTGTTATTGTGTTTTGTTGAAGGTTCTTGATTTGCCTTGACATGTCATTTAACTTTTGGGCTAACGTCTGGGATGTCTCCGCAACGGCTGTTCGGCTGGTTTTTGCTTCAGGATAATTGACAAGCTGTTGCCAAGAATCCCAAAACTTGCTTAAGTACTCATTAACACCTGTATCTGACGGTTCTAAAAATATGACCTCAAGTTGCTCCAATACCTCTTGTTTAACCATATTAGATCCTTTTATAGCCTTTTCACTCCGTATTTGTGCATCCAAGAATTCGTCTCTGATTCTTCTCACATCAATGATGTTGACACCCGCACCTATCTGCCCTACTCCCGAAAAAGTGTTTGCCGGTAAGGCCTCCAAATTAACTCTTTGCCTAGAATAGCCTTCGGTATTGGCATTTGCTATATTATGCGAAGCTGTTTGAACTGCATAAGACTGTGTTTGAAGTCCCCCTGTAGCTGTATTTAATGTGCTGAATATACTCATCTTTTCACCTCTTATACGGATTTATCGATTGCGGCATTGAAGTTCTGGTTTTGTTTATATATACCCGTCCTGTTATAAACCGGATTCGTCTTATCTATAGCTTCTTTCATGCTATAGAGCACTTTATTCATGTAGCCAATAGATTGCATCGTTAACATCCTATTGGTTTCTTGGTGATTTCTTATTTCTTGAGATAGAGTTTCCATGGATTTTACAATTGGATTTATCTTTTCAAAAGATACTTCTTCATGGGTGAGTTCACTTATTTTTCTGCCCCTTGTCGCATCCATTAATGTTTTTTCTTCTTCATTCAATATATCTATCAGCTTCATTTTTTCTTCAACCAAACGGCTTAGGGCTTCACCGTCATTGTGAATTAAAATTTCCTTTTCCTCGATTAGGACACGATTCAATTTTAATAAAACACTGTATTGTCTTTCTAGAATACCTATAATACTCATGATAAAACCTTCCTTATCCACGAATCATAATTCTTCTTTCATTTTCTCAATCATCTTCTTTGCTATCTCTTCAGGAGATATCGCATATTGTCCCTTAGCAATATCATTTTTTATTTGATTGACTTTCTCCATATCTACATCGACATTCTGATTTCTTATTTGTTCAATGTATCGGCTAATTTCTTTGGAAGCACTCGATATTTCAAAGCTGTCTGCTGCAATATTGTTATTATTCTTCTTGCCCTCATTATCTGATTCTGTTTTCTTAGTTCCATCCATCTTTTCGTAAGCCTTAATAACATACTTGCTATAACCTGAGTTATCTATTTTCATATTATCACCACCTAAGTCCTTATCTCCTTTTTCTACTATCGGTTACTCCACATGATATTTAATACTCTTTAGCATAATTTCCGAACTTTTTATTCTAAAAAAGTGGAGCAGATGAATTATCTACTCCAAAATACTAGCTGTCATTATTTTAAACTCTTTACCCTATCTTGAGCACTTATTATCGTATTAATTCTGATACCAAATTTTTCATCTAGGACAACAACTTCTCCTCGTGCCACAAGCTTCCCATTGGCAAAAATATCGAGAGGTTCCTCCGCATACTTATTCAATTCAACAATAGAACCTGGTTCCAAGGATAAAACATCTTTTATTGACCTTTGGGTTTTCCCTAGAATAACACTGATTTCAAGCGGAACATCCAGTATTAAATCAATATTCCTCATCTCATTTTTTAAGTGTCCAGGAGTTAATTCTGTAAATTCAGGTTTTTGTATATGCATCTGCGCAGACATTTGCGGCGGTGTTTGAGGCGGCATCTGAGGCGGTGTTTGAGGCGGCATCTGAGGCGGCGTTTGGAGCGGCTCTTCTAAAAAACTATCCGTGGCCGGAATCTCTTTTTTTGTCTTCTCTCCAATGAGTCTAAGCATGGATTCTGCAATATCCTTGGCTGTTTCCATGCTGTAAACCTGCATAATTTCACTATCAATCAATCCTTCTATTTTGAGGTTAAAATGGCTGCATACAATCGTCGATTCAGGTAATATTCCATTTATCGTAATCTCTTCGTCTGTTTTCTTCAGCTGAGTAATCGGTGGATTAATATCAACTCTTCGATTTAACATGGTCGATACAGCCGTAGAGGCCGATCCTATCATTTGATTCATGGCTTCTGATACTGCACTCATTTCTAATTCTGATAAATCCTCATCATTGTAGGTACTTCCATCTAAACCCATCATTAGGTTTGCAATAATGGAAGCATCTTTAATGGACATCATTAAGATATTATTTCCATGAAGCCCCTTTTCAAATTGGACTTGCAAGATAACATAAGGTGTCAAAAGCTTGTTTATAATTTTTTCCATTGTCATGATTTCAACCCGAGGTGTTGTTATCGCTACTGATTTATTCAAAAGGGTGGATAATGTAGTAGCAGAGGTAGCCATAGAGATGTTGCCAACCTCACCGAGAATATCCTTTTCGCTATCGGATAAATCCGGCATTTCTTTTAGTCTAGCTTCTCTTTGTAATAATGAATTAATTTCTTCTTGAGATAAAAATGTATCACTCACATCCGCACATTTCCTTTCCTATATCTTCTATAACTTGAACAGCTAATTTTCCATTATGCAATCCTGGTTGTACATATATTTTTTCTTTTTTATCAACCAATATTTTCATAGGGCTATTGACCTTGGTGTCTAATAACAGAATATCGCCTACATTTAAGCCTATAAATTCACTTACATTAATCTTCGTCTTGCCTAATAATACTTCTATTTCCAATTCCACCTTATGTAATAAGTCTTCTATTACTTTTCCATAGATATTATTGTCCCCACTACTCTTCACACTATCATAGTTCCTTATTTCTAATTTATCGGCAATAACCTCTAAGGTTCTAAAGGGAATACATAAATTTATTAATGTATTTTCCTCCATTATCTGTGCCTTAAAGGTGATAAGAACAACAATATCATTATGAGGTAATGCCTGTTGCAGTAAGGGGTTTGTTTCTATATTGCCAAATTCAGTGACCACTTCAACAATATCTCCCCAAACATTTTTATAATTATCGATCATATCATTCATGATGTTCTCTATAACCATCATTTCAATATCTGTCAGTTCACGAGTATCAAACCCATTGGATAACATGCCACCAAAATACAGATCAATCATGTGAAAGCAAAAACTTGGATTAAGCTCCAGTATACAAACGCCCTCTAAAGGCTTGCACGTAAAATAGCCTAGGGTAGTAGGATTAGGAATGGACCTTATAAACTCCCCAAAGGTTACCTGCTCCAAAGAAGCTACAATTAGTTTAACATTATTCCTAACCTGATTGGATAATATATTGGATATTATCCGCGCATAGTTTTCATGGATACCCTTGAGTGTTTGAATCTGCTCTTTAGACAGTTTATTTGGTCTTCTAAAATCATAGTTCTTTGCTTTTTTATAATAGCTACTAGCTTCAATCTGTTTTGTATCCACTTCACCGGTGGAAAGTGCATTGATTAGACTATCAATCTCGTCTTGTGAAAGTACATTTTGCATTACATTGACCTACCTTTCAACATGGATCCTTAGTTATATCAGTGCCTTACTCATTGCCTCTATAACCCGATCCGAATTAAATGGTTTAACAACAAAATCAATAGCACCTGCTTTGATAGCGTCCATGACCATGCTCTGCTGACCCATTGCACTGCACATAATAACCCTTGCACCAGGATCATAGGCTTTTATCCTTTTCAGTGCTTCTATTCCATTCATTTCCGGCATAGTTATATCCATAGTTACAATATCCGGTTTTGAAGCCTTGTACTGATCAACAGCTGTAAGACCATTTTCAGCCTCTGCCACTACTTCGAATCCATTCTTTTCCAGTATCTCCCTGACCATCATTCTCATAAATACTGCATCATCGACTATTAAAACTCTTTTCCCCATTATCCTAGTACCTCCTCTGATTTTCTAAATCATCTCGTCATTTCGTACAATTCTCTCGCTATGCTCTCTAAAGGTAATTGTTTAGTCACAGCTCCTATTTCATAGGCTGCTTTTGGCATACCATAGACGATAGATGTCTTTTCATCCTGACCAATTGTCATGGCCCCTTTGTTGCGCATAGCTAAAAGCCCCTGGGCCCCATCCTTCCCCATACCTGTCAACAAAACACCTATGGCCTTTTTCCCGACTTCCTTTGCTATGGAGTGAAACAAAACATCTACCGAAGGACAATGCCCATTGACTTTGTCCTCTTCCAGACCCTTTTGCGTCCGTATAAAATATTGACTGCCTTTCTTTTCTACCATCATATGAAAACCTCCAGGAGCTATCAATACTTTACCAGGCGTAATTTCATCACCGTCAGTGGCTTCTTTCACATCGAATATGCAATTTTTATTGAGCCTCTCTGCATAGAGGGCCGTAAAAACAGGAGGCATATGTTGTACAATGACGATACCCGGTAATTCAGCATTTTCAAATTCCTTTAAGATATCATAAATTGCATTTGTTCCACCGGTAGAAGCCCCTATGGCTATAACTTTAGCAATTGATGCCATGCTTTTCCCTTCAATCATGCCTCTTCCTTTCTATATACAGCAGGTTGGATATAGTTATACCTCGAAGCATTTCTATCTATACTTTCCGCATGTCCGATAAAGAGATACCCTCCCGGTTCCATCATTTCATAAAACTTGTCCACCAGTTTATTCTTGGTTTCTGCATCAAAGTAAATCATGACATTTCGGCAAAATATAACATGAAGCCTCCTCTTAAAAGGGAACGGGTCCATCAGATTAAATCTTTTAAAAATAATCCTGCTTTTTATTTCATTCTTGATGATGCTGTTATCCTCATCCAACCTTTGAAAATACTTGTTCTTCCACTCTGGCGGCATCTTGTCAATAGCTTCATTGGGGTAAACCCCTTCTCGTGCTTTAGCCAAAGCATTTGTCGATATATCCGTTGCTAAAATATCCGTATTCCATGATGCATAGCTTTCTCGCAATACATCCTTGATAATCATTTGCAGTGTATAAGGTTCTTCACCTGTAGCACATCCTGCACTCCATATCCTCATATCCTTTGATAGGGCTTCTTTTTTTACCAAAGAGGGTAAAACAATATTCTTCATATATTCAAAATGCTTATGCTCTCGATAAAAATAAGTATAATTTGTTGTCAGCTTATTGATCATCTCAATAACCGTATTTCCGGTCTTATCTTCCTGAATATGCTCAAAATAATCATTTATCGTGTTAAATCCCTTAGTCTTGACTATGTTCCCCAGTCTGCTAATAATAAAAGTCCTTTTTTTTTCTGATAGAGAAATTCCATAATTCTCTCTTATATAAGTAGAAATTTTAGCATATTCGTCTTGTGAAATTTCTAAATGACTATGCACCTTATACCTCCATATCTAACATCTTCCTAATATCCAGTAGCATAATGATGCAATTATTTAAATGAGCTATCCCATGTATATATTCTACATTTTTTTCTTTTTGTAATTTTGGAGTTTCTGCAATTTGATTTTCTTTTATATTCAAGACTTCAGATACTCTGTCTACAATAAGGCCCACCATCATATCGCCATGACTGACGACTATAATACACGTTCTATCGTCATATTCTATAGGTTGCTTCTTGAGTCTCACCCTTACTTCAATGACAGGTATAATTTGACCCCTGAGGTTGATAACCCCCTTGACATACTCAGCTTGCTCCGGTACAAAAGTAATGTCTTGCATCTCTATGATTTGCACAATGTCTTTTATTTCAATACCATAGGATTCGGAGTCTATTTCAAAGGTTAAATATTTTACAGGTATGCCTTCTAATCCTTCAACTTCTACTTTTTCTTTTACACTATTTCCATCCGCTTTTAAAATATTTTTTACTGCCATCTATCTCGCCCCCATTTTTTTATATCTTGAACAATCTAAGCCATGACCAACCCTACAGGGTCCAAAATAAGGCATATTCCCCCATCGGCCAAATGAGCACAACCGGAAATCCCTGGAATCTTTCGGATATAGGAGGATAAGCTTTTTACCACTAATTGCCCTTCACCAATGAGTTGGTCGACAAATATGCACGAATTATATTCTTCATTTTCAAGCATAACAAAAATACCATGCTCTAAGTCAGTGCTATCTGTCTTAATTCCGTACCTTTCATGCAGTTTAATGATAGAATAACATTTTCCCCTTACCATCACCATGCTGTTTCCTTCAGCATCTTGGATAATATCCTTCTTTTTTCCTTTAAAAGCTTCTCGGATGCTCGTGATAGGCAAGGTAAATTTATTTTTCCCAACTTGCATAATCATGCCATCAATAATCGCGAGGGTAAGTGGAATTTTTAATGTAATTGTACTCCCTTCATCCTTATGGCTATCAACCAATACTATACCGCCAATCCTTTCCATTTCTCCTAGAACCGCATCCATTCCTACTCCTCTACCAGAATAGTTGGTTACTTCATTTTTTGTTGAAAAGCCAGGATTAAATATCATGTTGTAAACTTCCTTGTCGCTATAGTCCTCCTTGGATTTCCTTAACATGCCCCTTTCTTCTGCTTTAGTGAGAATACGTTCTTTATCTAACCCCTTTCCGTCATCTCGAACAATAATCCATACATCACCTCCGGAATTTCTTGCCTCCAAAATAACCGTCCCTTTTCGAGGTTTTCCTTTGCTTGCTCTTTCCTCAGGCATTTCAATGCCATGATCAATAGCATTTCGAATTAAATGCATCAACGGATCAGCAATATGTTCGATGATGTTTTTATCTACTTCAGTCTCCTGACCGCTTAAAACCAACTCCACTTCTTTATTGGTCTTTGTGCATATGTCTCTTACAATTCTATGCATTTTTTGAAATGTTGCAGATAAAGGTACCATTCGGATTTCCATGACAACATCTTGAATTTCATTGATTATTTTTCTCATTTGCGAACTTGCCTTTTCAATGCTCTTGATGTTGAGTTGTTTTAATTCAGGATTTTGTGTCACCATGGATTCGGATACAACAAGTTCACCCACTAAATTCATCAGTGTATCAAGCTTATCCACATTCACATGAATATACTTTTGTAATCTCGTGTTATGGTTGATGACTTCCTGGGCACTTTCTTTATCCTCGTCAGCATTTCCATTAAACTTTGTTTTATAGTTATCCAATTCTTCTTTGGATATTTCTTCAAGTCTCCTATTCATAATAAAGGAAACTCGATTGAAATAATATTCTAATTCTTCTTTTGTCTGCTCACAGTTTATAGCTAATTGGAATCCATCTTTCTTTATTATTCTAATACTCTTGTCCCCATCTTCCAGGTCCACCGGATAATGATAAATAGTACAGCCCAATTCAGTTAAATTATGTACTACTCTGAAAGCCCTTATGTTTTCCATTTGTGCTTCTTCCTCAAACATGAGTTTTATATAAAAGTTTTGCTTGTTCTTATTAAAGTTCACAGATTTTAGGGATTCTAACAATTGTACTATGGTTTCTATTAAAGGACTTGTTTCAGAGTGAGCGGAATCATCCTTTTCTATTTTAGATAATTCCTCCTTAAAATAGTCTATCCCGGCTAAAAGAATGTCTGTAATTAATGCGTAATCTACATTTTCAGGTTGCTTTGTTCTTAAAAAATCAAATAAATCTTCAGTAGCATGAGCCAGATTTGCAATATTGTCATACTTCATCATCATCGAGTTTCCTTTGATTGTGTGCATAATCCTGAAGATTTCATTAATAGTGTCTTGCATGTTATCCTCTTTCTCACTAGCTAAAATAACACGCTCCAATTGCTCCAATAGTTGATAGGTTTCATAAACAAAAACACCTATCATCGGATCTCTTTCTTCCCCCATTTTATACCCCCTTGAAATACCCTCCATTTTTTTACTGCTACTAACATCCATAATAATATGATTTTTATAAAAGCACAATCCATACTTCCAAAAAATACGACATTATCCACTATTTTATGAACTTTTTCTACCATACATCCCTCTAGGGCATCGTTATCCAGACATTTTTGCGCATAGATTCAATGATTATGGATAAATTATTAATGTATTATTCAGAAAGGGGATTTTTACATGCTCATAATATTTATTCGGACATTCATCCTGTATTTTATAGTACTTCTTATCATTCGCATGATGGGCAAATCAGAACTTTCAGAATTAGAGCCCTTTCAACTCGTAGTATTGCTCATCATTTCTGAGCTGGCTGCCACTCCCATGGGAGACTCCAGTGTACCTTTAATCTATGGTGTTACTGCTTTCTTTTCCCTCTTTTTCTTTCAGGTGCTGGTTTCCATTCTAACTATGAAGAGTAAATTGGCGCGGACATTATTGACCGGTAAACCTAGTATTTTAATTGATAAAGGGAAAATTAATGAAAAGGAATTGGAAAAACTGCGAATCAATATGAACGATTTAACAGAACAACTCCGAGCAAAAGATTATGCTTCTTTGGATGAAGTAGAATATGCCATACTGGAGACAAATGGTGAGCTTACTGTTATTCCTAAACCTGAACATAAACCTGTCACACTTAAAGATTTAAATATATTCCCTAAAATTCATAATCTGACTTTGCCTTTAATCGTAGATGGTGTTCTTTATGAGTCCAATTTAGAACAAGTCGAATTAACAGAAGACTGGTTAAAAGCTCAGCTGGCACATAGCTGTATTGAAGACTATTCCGAAATCGTCTTCTGTTATATTGACGAAATTGGGAAATTACATGTTCATAGGAGAAATAAAGGAGAATCGAATTGAAAACCTTAATCGTTGCTATACTTTGCGTCATTATCATTATCTGCTTATGGGCATTCTTAGTGAATTATATGGATTATTCTGTCAACCTTCTCGTATCTGAACTGAACAGGGTGGAAGATGCGGTTCTTGATAATAATTGGGAAAATGTCAATAAAAACATGACGGATTTTACTGAATTATGGATGGATTACAAAGAGATTTATGGTTTATTTGTTGATGAAGATTTATTGTTCGCGATTGATGCCTTTCAAGCTCAGGTTGAAGCCTTTATTTTTTTTGAAGAGCAAACCGATGTATTAGCTACCATTCACACCCTTAAACACGAACTCCTCAATATCCATAGAAGGGAATTGCTAACCCCTCGCAATATTCTATAACAACAATTGCTTTACATCCCTATATAAATCTTGTATCATGTGAGAAATAGAGTAAGTATTACGCGTTAAGTGTTAAAGGATGGGATGTCGCCTTTAAACGAAGAGCTGATCTCGCGTTGTAATACTGCGTCCGCTATTATTTAAAGGGATTGTATTTTCTTTTCTCTTTAGTGCACGCATCACTCTAAAAGAGAGGAGGAAATTTTTTTATGAAAACAAAAAAATTAATACTATCAGCTCTGCTGATAGCAATCAGTATTATTCTGACAAGGTTTCTGTCATTTTATGTTCCCATAGGTGGAAGCACAACTGTTCGAGCTGGTATTGGGCATATCCCCATTCTGTTGGCAGGTATGTTCTTAGGTCCACTGGCCGGAGCTTTCGTGGGAGGCATCAGTGATGTATTGGGGGTTGTCATGTTTGCCCCTTATGCACCCTTTCCCGGGTTTACACTCTCCGCAGTTTGCTTAGGGTTTTTAGCAGGTCTATGTATGAAGTTCTTTAAAAACAAGACCTTGTCCTTCAAGCATATAGTGCTGTTGGTCTTTGTCGCTGAAATCCCTGCTTCCATGTTTATCAACACCCTGTCTGCATCCATACTATACGCTATACCTTTTTCTTTCTTGTTTCCGATAAGAGCTGTTTCTACTACTGTTTTTTCAATCCTTTACAGCATCCTAGTGTATGGCATTTACAAAAAACTTATTCGCCTGGATTATATAAAGAGTATCTTGGAATAAAAAATATATTTAGCTAGAGAGAATTCTCTCTAGCTAAATATATTTCATAAGACTTCTTATCATATTCACTTTTTGCTTCATATCACGTATCTGTTTTACATTGGCAGTATCTAATATTTCCACTATACCCTTGCCCTTTTCCAATAGACTCCCCTTGTTTTTTCGCAGATGATTCATTTGGTCATTTATTGCAAGAAATTTTATAACTCTATCTTGTTTGTTACCATTTAAGTAAGGAACTGCCGCTTCTAATACTTTGATTGGCCTGTTAGGTATATCCAAAGACATCATGCTTTCTGCCTTTTTTTTGTATAATCCTTTATTCATTCCATAGATGTTTTCCAGAATATTAAGCATGGCTTCTGCTCCGGTAAAAACATTTCTCATACTTTTATTTGAATATGGCATGATATCTTTGATTATGTTATTTGTCATCATTATTTTTTCATAATTATTATAGGATTTTAATTTATCCTCCAAAGCCATACCTCCACTCATTTTACCATTTAATAAGCCTTAAGTTATTCTATTCAATGGCTATAAAATATGTTACAATTTATTTATGGTATTCTTTCGACAAGGAGATAGCGCATATGTTTTTAAAGCCAAAAGAGAAAAAAATTGGCCTCGCCCTCAGCGGAGGCTCTACATGGGGAATGGCTCACATAGGTGTATTGCAGGCCTTGGAAGAGCTGGATATAAAAGTTTCTTATATTAGTGGCACCAGTGTAGGTTCTTTTATAGGTGCCTTGTATGCAAGTGGCATTTCTTCGACTCAATTAGAAAGGATAGCGTCTTCAGCTAATTGGGGGAAGTTTTCACGCCCCCATATCTCCTTTACAGGTCTCTTTTCTCTTGAACCTATGGAAAGGTTTATCCGAAAATATTTAAAAAATCCCTATATTGAAAATATGCCTCTTCCTTTTTGCGCCGTGGCTACAGATATCCTTAGTGGAAAGGAAGTCCTATTCGAAAGCGGCTACCTACCGACTATTATAAGAGGCTCTTGTTCTATCCCAGGTATATTTGAACCTGTTGTTATGGATGACATGCTCATTGTTGATGGTGGAATAGTGAATAATCTTCCTGTTTCGGCAAACCGAGCCCTCGGAGCCGATTTTGTCATTGGTGTCAATTTATCACCTGAGATCAGCAATTTTATTCCTCATAATACTGTCGAATTATTAATAAAGACATTTTTGGTGATGCAAAATGCCAATACTCTTAAAGAAGCTGCCATGGCAGATGTCCTTATCGATATTAACCCAGAAAAAATAAGCCCTGCAGATTTTAAATCCGCTAAAGAGCTTATTGCATTAGGTTATGAAAGAGCTATGTATGAGCTATCCGACCAATTTTAGATAATGGTAGCTCTGCCTTTATAAATAATTCCTGCAGCTGTATCTACTGTAATACACATACCGTCCTTTAATATTGTTGTTGCATTTTCAGCTCCCACTATGGTTGGTATATTGAGGTTAAGGCCTACAATGGCAGTATGACAGGTTAGCCCGGCTTCTTCAACAATAAGAGCTGAGGCTTTTTTCATATAAGGAACCATATCGCTGTCTGTTCCATGGCTTACTAAAATATCGCCTTTTTTCATTTTTTCTTCTGCTTCTTTTGCGTTGCTTACGATGCAAACATGGCCTACCGCATGTCGGCTTCCTATTCCAATTCCTTTAATTAAAATCTTACTTACCACGTCAACTCTTAGCATATTGGTGGATCCCGATATGCCTACAGGAACACCTGCTGTCAACACAATCAGATCTCCATACTCAATAAAACCTTCTTCCAAGGCCTTCTTTTTAGAATCTTCGAAAATATCACTGATATCCTTGAGATTATCGATGACCATAGGAGTTATTCCCCATACTAATGCCATCTTACGTGCTACCTTCTCACTGCTTGTAGTCGCTACAATTGGAACAATGGGTCTGAACTTGGATATCATTTTGGCCGTATACCCACTGCTGGTAGCGGCAAATATTGACTTTGCCCCTAAATCTTCCGCACTTCTATACGTCGCTTGGCTTATTGCATCCGTTATTGTCGTGTTTTTTTCTCTGCTTTTTTGTTTTAATATTTTTTGATAATCCAAAGAGGCTTCTGTTTTCTTCGCAATGGTTGCCATCGTTATAACAGATTCTACCGGATATTTTCCTGCAGCTGTTTCTCCGGAGAGCATGATGGCATCCGTTCCATCAAATATTGCACTGGCTACGTCTGTTACCTCCGCTCTCGTCGGTCTCGGATTTCTCATCATGGAATCCAGCATTTGTGTTGCTGTTATAACCGGCTTCCCTACACTATTGCATTCCCTAATGATTCTTTTTTGGATAAGAGGTATTTCCTCAGGTGGTATTTCTACTCCTAAATCTCCACGAGCTACCATGACACCTTCCGATATTTGAATAATCTCCAAAAGATTGTCTACACCTTCTTGATTTTCAATTTTAGCTATAATATCGATATCATTCGTGTTGTTTTCTTCTAATATTCTTTTTATTTCCATAATATCCTGTCTTTTTCTGACAAAGGATACTGCAATGAAATCCACATTGTTTTTAATTGCAAAAAGGATATCTTCTTTATCTTTATCGGTAATAGACGGTAAGTTGATGGCGACTCCCGGAATATTAATACCTTTATTATTCTTGATGGTTCCGGAATTCTTTACCTGACAAACAATTTCAGTACCTTCAATATTTTCTACTTCAAGGCAGATTAAACCATCATCAACAAGTATCCTGTCTCCAACGGATACATCATCTGCTAATCCTTCGTATGTCACACTGCTTATTTCGTCACTGCCTACAATATCTCGTGTAGTAATTGTAAAGGTTTCCCCCTCTTTGAGATATATTTCATCCTTATCAAATTTTTTGGTTCGAATTTCAGGTCCTTTTGTGTCCAGTAAGATAGCTATATACACTCCTAACTCACCGCTCACTTCTCTGATGATATCTATTCTTTTTTTATGTTCCTCATGGTTTCCGTGAGAAAAATTTAATCGTGCTACGTTCATACCGGATTCTATCATTTTACGAATAGTATCCTTATCCTCACAAGCGGGACCAATTGTGCAAACAATCTTAGTTCTCTTCAATAATCTTTCCATGCTAAACCTCCTTCAATAAGGACTATCTTCCATTATAAAGTCAATACGGATGCCAACTTATACATTTCTTCATTCTTCATCTTCTTCATCTCTAATGCTTCTTCTAAATCATGATCTGTTACCCTATTGCCATGAACACCCACAGCTTTTTTTTCTTGACCGCTTATTAAAAGCTCTACGGCCCTGTTGCCTAATTTGCTTGCTAAAATACGGTCGGATGCCGTAGGGCTCCCGCCTCTTTGAATATGTCCTAATACAGTCAACCTGCATTCTATCCCTGCCTTTTTCTGAATAAGATGCATGAGTTCTTCTGCTTTTATGGATGCCCCTTCTGCTAACAAAATAATATTGTGAAGCTTACCTTTATTTTTACCGATAATTAAATCTTCACACACTTTATTGACGTCAATTTTTTCTTCAGGTACCAAGATGACTTCTGCACCTCCGGCCAGCCCAGCATACAGAGCAATATCACCACAATTTCTGCCCATGACCTCAATAATCGTTCCTCTCCTATGAGAAGAAGAGGTATCCTTAATATTGGCTATTGCTAATAATACAGTATTGACCGCTGTATCAAATCCTATACTATAATCCGTAAAACCCAAGTCATTATCAATTGTGGCAGGTATACCTATTACTTTTATACCTGCTTTTCCTAATTCCAGTGCACCTCTTAAAGAACCGTCTCCGCCTACAACCACTAATCCATCCATCCTAAATATTTTTAAAATATTGAGGGCCTTTTGAAAGCCTTCTTCTGTGCGAAACTCCTCACTTCTCGCTGTCCCCAAAAATGTGCCGCCTCTTTGCAATTTGTCTGCTACAGTTGCAGTATCCAAGTTTTTGATATCGCCAGTAATAAGGCCTGCATAGCCTCTATAAATTCCTGCAACCTCTATGTTCTCATACAGTGCCCTCCTAACTACTGCCCTTATGGCTGCATTCATTCCCGGAGAGTCACCGCCACTGGTTAATATACCGATTTTTTTCATTGTATCCCTCCCCAAATTTTTATTTTATGATAACACATTCTCTGCCAAGAACTTCTTCCATACTTTGAATCAGCTTGTCTGTTATACTAATGCCGCTATCCTTTTGTAAAGCTATTTTTCTTTTTGATTTTTCACAATAGATCATTAAACTATCATGACCCTTATGCTCACTTACAATGACACTTATTGCCTCCATAATTCGATTCTCATCCAATTCCTCAGAGATTTTTAAAAACAACTTTTGACAAGGCTTTTTCTCATTCATCAGATACTGACTTTCATCAATAGGTATGATGACAGAGGCTATTAATTTCGGCGCTTCCTCTTCTTTTATATTAATTCTTCCTTTGATGACCACTATATTATCTTCCTGAAGGGTTGCAATACAATTTTCAAAAATATTGGGAAAAACAATGACTTCTATGGTGCCATAAAGATCTTCAACAGATATAAAAGACATCATTCTATTACTTTTAGTGACCATATTTTTTTTGCCTGTAATCATACCTGCTATGGTAACCTGGCTATTATCATCCCTGCTTGTTAATGAGGCCATCTCTTCGGTGTTAATCGAAGCTATCTTTTCAATTTTTTCTTTATAACCGGCTAAAGGATGTCCGCTGACATAAACACTGAGCATTTCTTTTTCCATAGATAACAAAAGTCTTTGGTCAAATTCATTGATTTCAGGTAATATATCTCGTTTTAACTCACTTGTAAATTCCTCACCAATCGTATCAAATAACGAAACTTGTCCCTGAATATTTTTCTTGGCCATGCTTTGGGAACCTTCTAAAAGCTTTTCATAAATACTTAACATTTGTGCCCTATTACCGTAGAGGTTATCAAAGGCCCCGGCTTTGATGAGGCTTTCAATAGCCTTTTTGTTCAATTCGTGACAATCTATCTTATCAAAGAAATCAAAAATATCCTTGATTATTCCTTTATTCTTTCGCGCATCTACAATAGAAGAGGCTATATTGGCTCCCACATTTTTTACTGCCAGAAGTCCAAAACATATGGTGTTATCCACTACCGTGAACTTTCCTTCACTGGTATTAATATGAGGTGGTTTAACCTTGATACCCAGCTCCCTGCAATTTCGGATATAAAGGGCTATCTTGTTTGCTTCACCCATCACACTGGTCAAAAGGGCCGCCATGAATTCAACAGGATAATAAACCTTTAAATAGGCGGTTTCATAAGCTAGCACTGCATAGGCCGCGGCATGAGACTTATTGAAAGCATAATTTGCAAAATCAATCATATCATCGTAAATTTTATTTGCAATATCTGCAGGGATTCCATTCTTAACGCATCCCACTATTTCAGTCTTCCCCTCATCATCCTTTTTCCCATAGATAAAATATTGGCGCTCTTCTTCCATGATGCTCATTTTTTTCTTACTCATGGCACGCCTTACAAGGTCGCTCCTAGCATAGGAATACCCGGCCAAATCTCTAACTATTTGCATAACCTGTTCCTGATAGATGAGGCATCCATAGGTCACATCTAATATGCCCTGTAATTTTTCATGAAGGTATTCTATTTTTTGAGGATGGTTTTTATTCCGGATATACTTAGGTATAGAATCCATAGGACCAGGCCTATAAAGGGCTACTCCCGCGATAATATCCTCGAATTTATCCGGTTTTAAGTCCTTCATAAATTGTTGCATGCCTTGACTTTCCAGCTGGAATACACCAAGCGTGTTGCCGCTGCTAATCAAATCATATACATGCCCATCGTCATAGGCTATCGAAGAAAAGTCAAGATGGATGCCATGATTTCTTTCAATCAGCTCTAATGCGTCTCTTATGACGGTTAGATTTCTAAGACCTAAAAAATCCATTTTTAGAAGTCCCAATTCTTCTAATGTTCCCATAGTATATTGGGTACAAACCCCCTTATCCTGCAAATAAAGAGGAACATATTCATTCACAGGGTCTTTAGAAATAACAACTCCTGCGGCATGGGTGGAAGTATGACGGGCAAACCCTTCCAGGGATTTAGCCGCATCAATCAACTCTTTTACTCGGTCATCCCTATTATATTCAAGCCTTAACTCCCCACTGACATCCAAAGCCTTTGATATGGTCATATCCAAGTCCATAGGTATTTTTTTCGCTATGGCATCCACCTCTGCATAAGACATATTGAGGACCCTGCCTACATCTCTGATGGCAGCCCTTGCCTTCATCCTACCAAAGGTAATGATTTGTGCAACTTTATCTTGTCCATATTTTTCTATAACATAATTGATGACTTCCTGCCTTCTTTCATAGCAAAAGTCAATATCAATATCCGGCATCGATATTCTTTCGGGATTAAGAAACCTTTCAAAAAGCAGGTTATATTCAATAGGGTCTATGTCTGTAATACGAAGGGTATAAGCAACTAAGCTTCCTGCTGCGGAACCTCTTCCGGGACCAACCATAATCTTATTTTTTCTTGCATAATCAATGAAGTCCCATACAATTAAAAAGTATTCCACATAACCCATATTTTCAATTGTATCCAGTTCATATTCTAAACGTTTTTTTAAATCCTCCGTCATCATCTTGTATCTAGCTTTTAATCCTTCATAGCATAAATGACGTAAATATTCAATATTGCTCCATCCTTCCGGTCCTTCATAATTAGGAAGGTGTATTTCATTAAAGACAAAGTCAACATTGCAGCGGTCTGCTATCACCTGTGTATTCTCAATAGCTTTATCGATATCTCCCAAAACAGCATGCATTTCTTCATAAGATTTGAGATAAAACTCCTCATTAGGAAATCTCATCCTGTACTCATCGTCAACTGTTTTTCCCGTTTGAATACAAAGTAAAATATCATGGATTTTGGCATCCTCTTTTTTGACATAATGAATATCATTCGTCGCAACTAAAGGTATATTACACTCCCTTCCAATCTGTTGAATAAGAGGATTTATTTTTTTCTCTTCCTCCAGCCCTTGATTTTGAACCTCTAGATAAAAATTATCCGACCCAAAGATGGAGAGCAATGTAAAGGCTTCTTCTTTTGCACCGATATAATCATCGTTTAACAGTTTCCTGGCAATATTACCCGATAAACAGCCACTTAAGGCTATCAGTCCCTCGCTATATTTTCTTAGGACGTTATAGTCAATTCTAGGCTTATAATAAAACCCCTCCGTATAGCCTATGGAGACTATTTTGATGAGGTTTTTATAACCCTCATTATTCTTAGCCAATAAAACCAAATGACCTTGAGACTTATCTTTTTCGCTGTCTTTATCATACAGCGTTCTCATAGCTGTATAAACTTCACAACCGATGATAGGCTTAATCCCTTGTTTTTGGGCCTCCTTATAAAAATCAATAGCCCCAAACATCGTTCCATGATCTGTTATGGCTAAGGCTTTCATATCCAATTCTTTGGCTCTTTTTATTAATCCCTCTATCGATGCCGCCCCATCTAAAAGGCTGTATTCCGTATGGGTATGTAAGTGTACAAAATTCATATTACTTCCCCTTTTTTAATCTTTTGTGCTATTTCCTCTATGCGTTTCATTCTGTGATTAACACCGGACTTTCCTAAGGCTGGATCCATCATTTCCCCTAATTCCTTGAGGCTACTTTCCATATTTTCTAATCGCAATTCTGCAATCTCTCTCAGCTTGTCCGGCAAAATTTTAAGTCCCTTGGTTTTTTCAATATATTTTATGCTTTCTATTTGCCGACCGGCCGTATCGACTATTTTGTTTAAATTGGCCGTATCACAATTCACAAGTCGGTTGACTTGATTTCTCACGTCTTTTACAATCCTTATGTTTTCCGCATCCAACAAAGTGTTATGAGCACCGATAATGCTGAGGAAATCAATGATCTGATCCCCCTCTTTTAAATATACTATATAATTATTCTTACGGGCAATCATTTTGGCATTCAAACCAAAACTGTTGATAATTTGCTTAATCTCTTCTCCAATTTCACTTTGAGCAGTTACAATTTCAAGATGATAGGACTTATTAGGATCCGATATAGATCCGGAACCTAAAAACACTCCCCTTAAATAGGCTCTTTTGCAGCATCGTTTGTAAATAAGTTTTCTGGGAACGCTACTGTTAATCCTGTGAGTACCTTGATCGTCCTCCATAATAATTTCTAATTTTTTTAATATTTTTTCTGCCTGCTCATCCAAAGATGCAGAAATTTGATAATAATAGCCCTTTCGATAGGTTCTGTTTCGATTAATGGTTAACTTTATCTGAATATCAAATAGCCTTCTCACAAGTTTTATCATTTTCCTTGCGACTGCTGCATTTTCAGTTAGTATTTCTACACTTATTATACCATTTTCCAAAAAGCTGATGTTGCCACTCATCCTTATAAAACCGGATAATTCAGCTAATTTGCAGCAGTTTGAATCAGGAATTATCTGAGAAAGTTCATTTTTTGTTTCACTTGAAAATGACATATTATCACCCTTTTTTATGTATAATGTTTTCAATTTTTAACAAACTAACTCTATAGATGAAAAGTCAAATACCACAGGAGGTGAATCCATGAGTAGAATAGTTTGCCGCGTGGCGAGCTGTGCATATTTTAATAACAATGCATGTACCGCTGACGAAATCGAAGTAGAAAACCAAAATAATTCTTTCTCTAATAGCAGCGAGGAAACACTATGCAACACTTTCAAGCCTAGAAAAAATAGTAACAATAATCGCAGTGGCATTAGCAATAGCACCAGCAATCGTTTTTTATAATTACTGCTAAAAAAAAGCTTGCATACCTTAAACCGAAATGCATGCTTTTTTTATTTCCAATTCTCTTACTTGATTAAAAAGCTTCATAATATCCATAGCTATTTGATCAGCATCATGCCTTATATAGCCCTTCTTTACATCAATATAAGGGCCTTCCACAATAGCTATCCCATAATTATTGAGCCTGGCAAAATCATCTGTCATTAATAAGACAGGTTCCGCCCCATCCTCTTGGTATTTGGGTAGAATATCCTCTGGGATTTTTCCATTATTCACAAAAACATACTCAATAATATTTTCATCTGCATGATCCAGTAGCGCTTTAACATGCCCAGTGACACTGTAATGATCCGTTTCCCCCGGTTGTGTCATCACATTAGCGATATAGATTTTGATGGCATTGGATTCACTTATTGCATGAACAATCCCCTGAACTAATAGATTGGGTGTAATGCTGGTATAGACGCTCCCGGGACCCAGAACGATAATATCGGCATCATGGATGGATAGTAAAGCATCTGGAATAGCCTTAGGCTCTGCCGGATCTAAAAAAACCTTCTTGATAGTCGTCTTGTCTTCCAAGACCGCAGAAGATATTTTGGATTCACCCCGAACAATTTTCCCATTCTCCAAAAGAGCACATAAAGAAATATTTTCTTCTGTAACCGGTATTACCCTTCCCCTTACCGCCAAAATCTCATGTACCTTGGCTATACCTTCTTGAAAATTATTATAAATACCTGTTAAGGCAGCTATAAATAAATTGCCAAAATTTTGTCCTGCTAAACTTCCTTCTTTAAAGCGATATTGAAACAATTCTTCCATATAGGTTTCCGTATCGGCCAATGCTAATATACAGTTCCTTATATCTCCCGGCGGTAACATCCCAAGGTCTTCTCTGAGTTTGCCGGATCCGCCGCCATCATCAGCAGTCGTAACTATGGCTGTAATATGAGTAGATACCTTTTTTAAACCTCTTAAAATAACGGAAAGTCCTGTTCCTCCCCCTATTACAACAATCTTGCAATCATTATTCAAAATTATTCTCCCCTTTACATCCTCCAGGCATTACAAATCCCTATGATTTACTATAATATGCTTTCCTTCCTTCATAAGTATCTCCGCCAGTTCATTAGCCAAAGCAACTGATCGGTGGTGACCACCCGTACAGCCGATTCCTATAACCAGCTGCGATTTCCCCTCTTTTATATAATAGGGCATTAAAAAATCCACAAGATCTTTGACCTTATCTATAAAAACTGTACTTTCTTCCCATTTCATAACATAATCCCTTACCTTTTTATTGTTCCCAGTAAGCTTTTTCATGCTCGCTAAATAAAAAGGGTTTGGAATAAATCGTACATCGAATACCAAATCTGCTTCCAACAAGATGCCATGTTTGAACCCAAAAGATACTAAATTAATGGGTAAGCTTTCAATATCTTGATGTTCATTTACAATCTTCTTGAGTTCCTCCTTTAATTCGGATTCCTGAATATGGGATGTATCTATAATATAATCTGCAATTTCTCTTATCTTCAGGAGCTTTTCTCTTTCTAATTTTATGCCGTATCCAAGATTACCATCCTTGGTAACAGGATGAATACGCCTGCTCTCTTTAAATCTTCTTACTAAAACCTCATCGGAAGCCTCCAGAAATATAACCTTGTAATTAAGCCCATCTTTTTCTAAGTCTTCAATACCTTGTATAAGATCACTAAAGAAGTCCCCACCTCTTATGTCCATGACAAGAGCAGCCTTTTCTATATTATCACTTCCCAAGGATAAAAAATTCTGCATCAGCTTAGGCGGAAGATTGTCAATACAATAGTATCCTAGGTCTTCCATACAATCTACGGCTTTTGTTTTTCCTGCTCCGGATAGTCCGGTGATAATGATTATCTTCATTTTTGCACCTCTCCCAGAAAATTTTTATTCTCTTACGTTTATTATTCTTGTTAGCGGCAAACCTGCTTCTAGGGCCCTTTGAAGACCAGTATCAAAGCTCCCCACATCTTCTGGCCGATGTGCATCACTGTTAATAATGAATTTTGCATTTTCTTCAAGGGCGGCTATCTTTATTTCTTCCACATTCAAATGCCCATGACTGTTGTTGATTTCCAGTAGAGTATCAGTTTCAACGCAGGCTCTAACTACTTCTTTTATATCCACTGCTGCTTTGTCCCCGGGATGGGTCAGTATGTAAATATCATTTTCATACAATGCCCTTATAATAGAATTTGTATTGATATGGATAAGTTTTTTACTCTTTAATCCAATTTTATCTGCTAAAAAATTAGTGCCAATCACACCTAGCGACTTCACCGGGTTACTCCCTAATGCACCGTAGTGATAGCCGGCCAGGATAAAATCAAAATATTCCCTTTCATCTCCAATATCCAACTGACCTGAAGGTGAAATAATATTGGCTTCTACACCAAATTTTATTTCAATGTTTGGGTACACTTTTTTTAAGTTCTCAATCTCCTCTCGCATGGATTTTATCTTCTTTCTATCCATGCCATAAGAAAAATGACCAGGTCCATGATCTGTTATTGCAACAGCTTTTAGCCCTTTTTTCAGTGCCACCTTAACATTATCTTCTATAGTTCCTTTACCATGTGAATGAACGGTGTGTGTGTGAAAATCATATTCTATAAACATATTTTTACCTTTTATTTTAATATTTTTACTTCTTCTTCTAAGTGAACACCAAACTTTTCATAAACGGTGTTTTTGATGACTGCAATTAAGTCGAGGATATCCTGTGATGTAGCATCCCCTAAATTCACAATAAAGCCTGCATGAAGCGGCGAAACCTGGGCATCCCCTATTCGCAATCCCTTTAACCCGGCATCTTCGATAAGCTTGCCTGCAAAGTATCCCTCCGGTCTTTTAAAGACACTTCCCGCACTTGGATATTTTAAAGGTTGCTTTTCCTTCCTTCTATCATTAAATTCCTTCATCTTTGCCTGGATTTCTTCATACTTTCCCTTTTTCAGCTCTAAATCCACCTCAAGAATGACGTAAGGCTCTTGCTTGAACAGACTGCTCCTATAACCAAACTTCAGGTCTTCTTTTTCTAAATAAACAATTTGACCTCTTGAATTCACAGCACGCAAACCTTTTACAATTTGGCTCATCTCGCCATCAAAAGCTCCTGCATTCATGACCACAGCTCCGCCTAGGCTACCTGGTATTCCTGCTGCAAATTCCAAGCCTGTTAAATGATGTTCTAAAGCGGTGATTGCAATTTGAGATAGCAATGCTCCCGACTGAACATTCATATTTTCTCCATCAACCTCTATTTTATTAAAACCATCTTGAATTTTAATGATTAAGCCGTTAAATCCTTTATCACTCACTATAATGTTTGAGCCTCTTCCAATGATATACCAATTTAAGTGATGTTCGCTGCATAAGGATATAATAAATTGTATTTCCCCTGCACTCTTAGGCACAATTAAATATCTTGCCTTGCCACCTGTTTTAAATGTTGTATGCTCTTTTAACGGAACATTTTTTAGTATTCTGTTTTTACCTATACATTCAACTAATCGCCTACTTGCCTGTAAAACGCCCACTTGATAACCCTCCAATATTATTCTATTTTAGTGTTACCTTTACCGCTTTCCAAAACCAATGAACTGTTGCTCTCTTTATTATACATCATTCTTATATATGTTGTTAGCAATTTTGAGAATTTTCCTCATTTTTTCAACGTTTTCATACTATTTGAGCGTGACCCTATCCGCTTCATATAAGGCATTAATAAACTTTTTATCCAGCCTTTTTACCCCATGCTCAAGCTTGCCCATATCACTGTTTTTGTCATACAAAGAATCCAAATGGCGACTAATGGAAAAAGCATTATATTGGTATAAATTCTTTTGCTCTTCTTCCGATGTCAACTCTTTTACAAGTTTCCTGCACATCTGAAGTTTTTCAGGATTATCTTGTCTGAAGATGCCGTAGGCTATACATTCACCATGAATATAGGCTTCATCCATCATAAAATTTATTATTCTATACTGAGAGTTATTGTCTAGCATATGGAAATGCTCTGTTAAAGCCATACTATCGCATAGAATGATAGTAAAACTTCCACCTTCAATAGCCTTTTTTATTTGACTTTTATTGCTATTTTGCCCCTTTATCAATATTTCATCTACCAGGGGCTTATCTCTATTTTTTTCTAAGCTTAAACTAAGCATGGCTGCCTGATTATAAAGAATTTTTCCATCCTTTAATGAGGTGATAAGGGCTTCAAGCGTCTCATTGTTCAAAGTATCCTGACTGTTGAAGTTTTCCTCCACATTAAGTAACATGATTACCGGGTTGATGAGCCTAGGAATTCCATACACTGTATTTTGATAGCTTATAACCCCTTGAACACCCGGAACATAGTTCTCCTTTTCTTCTTCAAAGCTTTCTAATAGACCCATAGCAAGTATTTCTTTATCGCTGCCAATGGGAGCAATATCCGGTAGCCCTCCAATCTTCGCAGCAGCTTTTATTTCTGCTAGTCCTCGTTCTTTGTCCATTGGCTTAAATTCTACAAAGATACCCTTATTTTCTTTTTCAAATTTCCTTATTTTTTCACGGA
>Ga0265293_10004296_pt1 | contig 25291 bp, 24 predicted proteins | sample Munlanlewell138R_FD_192505 | JGI IMG/M metagenome (GOLD analysis project Ga0265293, IMG submission 192505) | Leachate microbial communities from a municipal landfill in Southern Ontario, Canada - Leachate well 138R | ecosystem: Engineered > Solid waste > Landfill > Unclassified | place: Canada...
AGCCGGGTGGTAACGAAGGCAAGGATGTAGCCCAGCAGCACGCTGATGACGGCCACCACGCCGCCGACCATGAGACTGTTCTTGAGCGCGGTCTGGTACAGGCGCCGGTTAACGAACAGCTCGTAGTTCTCGAGCGTGAACTGCCCGGCCCGGGTCTGGAAGCTGGTGAGAACCACCTTCACCAGCGGGTACACCACGAAGAGCCCGAGCCCGGCGAAGATGATGATTATCAGGGCCAGCAGCAGCGGGTCGCGCGCCAGCCTGCGGATCTGGTTCACAAAATACTGAGCTCGCTCACAAGATAGTGGATCATAAGAATAATTGGGAGCGGGTCCGAACGCAGCACGCGTTCGGACCCGCTGGTTGCACTACTTTACTGGCCGAGGACCTGGTCGAGCCAGCGGTCCACGAGCTCCTGACGACGCTCGGCAGCTACGGCCGGGTCGTACGACACGAGGGTAATGCTGTCGAGGGTGGGGATGCCTTCGCCGGCGCTAACGTCGGCGCGCACGGGCAGGAAGTAGGTCTTGTTGGTCACGAGTTCCTGCTGACCGGCGGCGGAGGTGATCCACTCGATGAGCGCTTCGGCTTCGGCCTGGTTAGCGGCGCCCTTGATGATGGACGCGGCCGCTACCTCGTAGCCGACGCCTTCGCTGGGGAACACCACTTCGATCGGGAAGCCTTCGTCGGCCAGCTTGAGGAAGCCGGGGGTGAACTGCAGGGCCATGGCGGTTTCGCCTACGGCCAGCGAGCCGGAGGGCGCGGTGCCGCTCTGGGTGTAGGTCTGGATGGTGGGGTGCAGCGCTTCGAGGTACTCGAAGGCGGCGTCCTCGCCCCACAGCTCGAGGAGCGTCATGACCACGGCGTAACCGGTGCCGCTGGACTGCGGGCTGGGCATCTGCAGCAGGCCGCGGTACTCCTCGTTTGTGAGGTCGGCCCAGCTGGTGGGCACGGGCACGCCGCGCTCGGCCAGGGTGTCGGTGCGCACGCCTACGGCGAGCGGGTTGGTGTAGATGCCGTACCAGGCGCCGTTAGCGTCCTTGAAGTTGGCCGCCAGGGCGTCCGCGTTGGGGTTGGCGTACGCCTGGGTCAGGCCGCGCTCGGCCGCCAGCACGTGGTTCTCGCTGGGGGCGCCGAACCACACGTCGGCCTGCGGGCGGTTGGACTCGGCCTCGATGCGACTGAGAGCCGGGCCGGACGACAGGAACACGAAGTTCACCTGAATGCCCGTGTCGCGCGTGAAGGCGGCGAACAGCTTAGCGGCGTTCTCCTCGTCCACGCTGGTGTACACGGTGAGGCTCTGAGCGAACGCGCCGCCCAGCAGAGCCAGTGACAGAACGATGGCTGCCAGTCTCTTCATCTGATTTTCCTCCTACGTGACGCCCGCGGGGGCTAATGAATATCGGGCGTCGCCTAACTAGGCTTCGATGCTACCCCGAGAACGCAGCCCAAGCCGCTCACGTTTCCTTCAGCAACTTGACTAAGAGGCGAGATGGGTCAGGGGCACTTTGAACCCCCTCTTGTGGGCGCCTGACGCGCCGACCCGAAACCCCTCATCTTCCGTTCAGAATCGGCCTTTTCGGTGACGCCTAACCTTGCTTTTAAGCCTTCAAGTGTGGTTAGATGGGTAGCTGTCAGTGCAAGACCACTTAGGAGGAACCCCCTTACATGGATGAGAAAGTAAACCCCGCCTCGGGGAACCCTGCCCCGGGCACCGTCCCAGCCCCGGAAGAAGCCACCGATCAGGCCCCAGCTGCGAACGCCGAACAGGGAGTAGGCTCGCAAGCTGCCAACGAACTGAACAACGTTACCCAAGATCAGGCTTCCTCCGAAAACGCTGAACAGGCCGCGCCGCAAGTCGCGGAAACCCCCGCCACGGAGCCGGCTCCCGTAGCCGCCGCTCCCGCCGCCACGTCCGCTGCGGACGACGGCGAGATCACCATGGAAGACGTGCTCGCCGCCAGCGATGAACAGCTGGCCCGCAAGCCCATCCACCGTGGCATGATCACCAACGGCGAAGTCATCATGCTGGCCCAGGACGGCATAGTTCTCGATGTTGGCACCAAGATCGAGGGCATCCTGCCGTACAACCAGCTCTTCGAGCACGAGAGCAACGCCGAGGAGGCCGCCAAGTACTTCAAGCCCGGCGACCAGATCCAGGTGTACGTCATCCGTGCCGATATCCCCAACAGCACCATCGTTCTCTCCAAGAAGCGCGCCGATCAGGAGCGCGCGTGGAACCTGCTGCAGGACATCCACGAGAACGAGAAGCCGGTGGAAGTAGAGATCGTTGAGAAGGTGCGGGGCGGCCTGGTGGCCAGCCTCGGCGTGCGCGCGTTCCTGCCTGCCAGCCAGGTAGATATCCGCCGCGTGAACGACCTCTCCCCTTACGTGGGCCGCCGCATGAAGGTCAAGATCATCGAGCTGAACCGGCGCCGTAACCGCGTCATCATCTCGCGCCGCGCCATCCTCGAGGAGGAAGTAGCTCACCTCAAGGAAGACACCCTCAAGCGCCTCGAGCCGGGCGCGCGCCTGGAAGGCGAAGTCGTCGAGATCACCGATTTCGGCGTGTTCGTCAACCTGGGCGGCGTGGACGGCCTCGTGCACCGCAGTGAGCTGACCCACGGCCGCTTCAGCCACCCGCGTGACGTGGTGAAAGTGGGCGACAAGGTCAAGGTCGAAGTGCTCGACATGGACCTGGAGCGCGAGCGCATTAACCTCAGCATGAAGAACCTGGCGGCCAACCCCTGGGAGAACGTGCTGGCGCACTACACCATCGGCCAGCGCATCACCGGTAAGGTCACCAACCTCACTCCGTTCGGCGCCTTCGTAGAGATCGAGCCGGGCCTGGAGGGCCTCATCCACGTTAGTGAGATGAGCTGGACCAAGCGCATCCGCCACCCCAAGGAAGCTCTTACCGAGGGTGAAGAAGTGGAAGCCATGATCCTGAAGATCGACACGCAGCAGCAGCGCATTTCGCTGGGCCTGCGTCAGACCCAACCCGATCCATGGAGCAGCCTGCCGGACCGTTACCCGCCCGGCACCGAGGTCACTGGCCCCATCACGGGCATCACCGACTTCGGCGTGTTCATGGAGATCGAAGAGGGCATCGAGGGCCTGGTTCACATCTCCGAGCTCTCGCACGATCACATCGAGGAAATCACCGAGCACTTCAACAAGGGCGACGAAGTTACTGCCGTGATCCTGAACATCGATCCGGTGGAGCAGCGCGCGTCCTTAAGCCGTAAGCGCATGCTGCCGTTCACCCCGGAGAACGCCGCCGAGTTCGGTGGCAACGCTCCGGCCGGTGGCCAGCGCGGAGGCTTCCCCGGCGCCGCTGGTGCCGGTGGTGCTGGTGCCCGCAGGGGCCGCCGCGGCCGCCGCAGCGAGGGCATCGATTACGACTACAGCTACGTAGCCGCCGATGCCGGCAGCAAGAGCACCACTAAGCTTGGCGACGTGTACGCAGACCTGTTCGCGCAGTTCGGTCTGGGCGACACCAAGGCCGAGGACGAAACCGACACCGCCGCTGAGGAAGTAGCCGCCAAGCCGGCCGCCACCGAAGCTAAGGCCGAGACCCCAGCCGCTGAGGAAGCCCCCGTGGCCGCCGAAGCACCCGTGGCTGAGGAAAAGGCCGCCGCGCCGGAACCCGAAGCCCCGAAGGCTGAGGAAACCGCCGCCGTTGATCCCGAGAACGCCATCGACGCTGCGGAAGCCGCCGCTCTGCTGACCGCCGCCTTCCGCGAAGGTAAGCGCCCCGCCGGCGCCGCCGCTGAGGAGGCCTACGAGACCGTAGAAGCCGCCGAAGACGTGGCTGAAGAAGAGGTCGCCAGTGATGACGCTGGGGACGATGAGGATGAGTTGGCGTAAGGTATTAGTTCAACTCAGGAATTAGTTTGGGGGGCCCGAGTCGGGCCCCCCAAACTATTTCACCACTTGTTCTTGCGACCAGGAGGCCCTTATCCGTCGTATGCGCGCATTAATAACCGGTCGCCGATAATCATTTGGGGGCACGCTTGCCTTTGCATACTCCCAAACCTCTAGATCATCGTTTAATTGCGTACCAAGCTGAATGAGGTGGTCCGGATCGCCGCTCTCAATCACAGCCGATCTAATTACTTCATCAATATGCTCACGCCACTCTTCCACTAGTGGTGACTCTGAACCCGGAAGAAGCGGCCCACTATATAGGTTCAAGGCCCGTTGCAGCTCTCCTTCCGTAACGAGTTGGAGCAATTGCGCGAAGTCAGCGCGGAACGTGGCATCGATTCGGTAAGGGCTGGACGCGATTGGTATCACGTCCCTAAGCCTCGAAATGCTCGCTTTTAAAGTAGATCTAGGGAAGGGAGCGTCTCCATATACATGTGAATGCAACTGCTCGCCAGAGAGTCCCGAAGAATGGACGACGAGTGACGTGAGAATTTCGGCGGACCTAAGGCCAAGTTCGATGTCCTCCGTACCTGTTCTTACCTTTCGCACACCAAGAAACTTGAACTCGTACTCGAATTCGGACGCAGTCCACAATTCTCTGATTGTGTCTGTCTCTGGGTGGCACGCTAGGATTAGGCGCCATCCGGATGCGCGGAGTTCTCTAAGCCCTGAAGACCCGATTTTCAGCGCTTGAACAGCGCTCTTGCGGTTTCCTCTCTTAAGTCGAACCAACGCCAACCATGCCGCGGCTTGAGCAACATGAAATTCGGCAGTTAGTCCCTCAAGCGCAGCAATCAAGTGGTGCTCCGCTTTGACAGGTTCCATCTCGCTGGCTGCGATACCCGCTATAAGGTCTCCGAGCGATCGTTCGTAGATTGATGAAGTCCTACTAACTGCGTGGGCTCGATCTGATAACCGTCGAGCGGCCCACCAATCCCCCCTGGCAATGTGTACGGTCAGCACGTTTAGGGCTGTAAAGCAGAATACTTCGAGCGGGGCGTTCTCGTGGATGCTTGCATAGAGCGCTTGAGCCCTGTCAAATTCCTTGTTGATCAGAGCCAAATCGGCGAGCGTGGAAATGATCCCCTCATACCCGGGAACATCGATGTAGGAATCCCCCACGTTTAGGTCCTCGAGCAACTGCCTCGATCTAATCTCGTCTCCGAGAAGTAGGAGAGCAAATGCCAGTGTTGCAACAGCCGACTTGCGCCGCAAGGTTTCGTTTAGACCCCGCCTGTGGTACTCAGCAAGGGCCCATTCTGCCCATTCGGCCCCACTCTTGTAATTCCCATGCCTAATCTCCACTTCGGAGATGTCCACGCCGCAAGCAACTACTAGATGTTCAGCTCCCTCACGTTCCGCCAACCGCATTGCCTCTCGAAATAGGGCAATCGGTTCATCGCGCTTACCCTCCCAGGCAAGCGCAAATCCATAAGCTCGCAAAGTAGCAGTGGACCTACGTGACTGCAGCGCCCGTAACGTTTCAGAAAGCATTTCGCTGGTCGGTGCAACTACGGCTGTAGAGGCTCGAACCTCTGGCGCATCCGACTTCCGTAACACTACGTCCATATGCCGTCCAATCTCACGTTGCCGGCTAGTTGCCAAAGCTACAGCGACTAGCCAATAGGCGACCTTCTCATTGCTCCTTACGTCTGGGGGAAGCGACTTCAAACGTGACCAAAAATACGAGTATGACCCCGTATTGAAGTAATAATTGCCAGCTTCGTCGATGAACTCAGCAAGTCGCTCCGCCGCCCGCGCGCAAGCAAGTTCAAATGCGTCCGCCCACCGTTCACGTTGAATCAGCACATCTAGGACGCCATCAATAGAAACCGTGTCATCGACGGACCACGGATCCGCAATCAGAAAACTAGCGGATTCAGCCCCTAGCTCGCGCAGCAACTCTGCACGGAACAGTGAATACCGACCAAGGGACGCATTAAACAGTTCCTGGGCCCTATCATCAGAAATGGCACCCCGCGTCTCGCTGATTGCCTCTTCGAACCTCATGTCTAGGAACTCACCTTCTACGGTGGAGAGTCCTGGAACCTCACTTAATCCGCCATCCCTATCGGCAATAACCAAGAGCCTAGAGTCTGAAGTCACGCAGTCAGCAAGAATACCTAAGAGGTCTACTGCTCTTTCAGCCCAACCAACAACTATCGTTATCGGTCCCAACACTCTTTGGTATTCAGCCATCACTTGAAGCAGTTGAGTGAGTTTGGGTTGCTTACCGAGGAGGGAGGAGCCCAATCCCGCTGCGATTGCCTCCGACAGCACATCTTCCAACTTCACGCCTTTGCTTTGATTGTCTACCCAAATCACAACTCGTGGCTGTTCCACACCGTGGAGCCTATGAATTGCGACCTCAATACCGGACTCACGCCTACAACGCAATAGTGTTCGTTTGGGAAGCTTCAGCAATTCTGTATTTATGCGTTCAAACCACGGCCGCCGATACATTACATACCCCCTTAGAACGACCAGCCCGCCACCTTGTTACCAACTCGAAAAGCGTGAAACGTGCGGCACGTTCTGGCTTATACAAGTCGTACAGGTAGACTGGCAATGTTGCCTAATTCACCATTGCACACGTAGGCCGAGACAGCGCAACCTTCTAGGCACAAGCCTAAGGAGTGGCATCTAGGGCAAGCGAAATAGTGTATAGGGCGCCTGTTGGAGGCTCTAACAATGTCTCAGCAGGTGAACGTAGCCGTGCGGCTGTCTTTATCGCTAGTAAAATCCACCGAGGCCGAAAGTACGTTTACCTGCCTCGCAAGCAATACCGCTTCGAGCGCTGCAATGATCCTCAACTCACAGCCTGAAGACGTTGCCATCTTCCGCAATACGACCAATGCCTGATCGATTCGCAGCGGTTCCTTAGCGTTATAGCCGACAGTTAGAAACCCGAACTCCTCAAGCAACTCGCCTACTCTCTGCTTGATGTCCACGGGGAGAGCTGTCTGACCAGCAGTTTGAGACCGCCATTCAAGCTCCAAGAAGACGTCGCGAGCCAGATGAAGTCCCAATACATCTAAGGGCGCACTGGAGCCAGCTATAGGCAAAATGGACCCAGGCGGCGTCTCTGCCACTTGGACACGGGTCCTATCAAAGTGGTTGTCAAGTTGCGTTGAACCACGCGTCTGGCGCGAAACTGCGAAGAGCGGAACACAGAAGCTTCCACCTATGAGAATCGTGATCGCGAAGGGTAGCCAACCGATTATCAGCGCCTGACGAGCAACAACTACATTCAGCGCAATAAGCAAGGCAACACAAACTAATCCAGCGAGGCGCCCTTTGTACCCCTTGAATACTGTAATAATTGCAATTTCGTGGCCAGAACTGGTGCGAGCGTTCGCCATTGAAAGCGGAACTCGATCGGATACCTCAGTCATGCATGCTCACCTCAATCGACCTCTTTTCAGATGTTATTGAGGCGGCACTTATTAATCGTATATACGCTGACGCACACGACAAAACGGGACCTGCAAGAGCAGGTCCCGCATGCTTTCTAAACTTGTTAACTTAGCGCTGCGAAGCAGTCATTCCTGCCGAGACAAGAACCGGCATTGCAACGATGATGGCGAAAAGTACAGAGGCGAAGATGCGCTTTCCAGTGTTCTTCATAAGTCCCATTCCTTCCGAATCTGCTCTATTCCAAGAGCTAGCCCCCTGGTGCAATCCCAGATCCCAGGCGAGCAACTACGGGTCTCCCAACCCGACTAGCCCAGAAATTGGGCTATTAGAAACTTAAGGGGGAAGTATGAGCGAACACGAATCACTCTAAACTCCTCCCAGCCTCTTCCGAATCGCTACGCTCCCACGTGGCGAATCGAAGGGTCTCCCAACCCTTGCGATTGCGGTCAATCTAGCAGGTTGTTTCTCCGAAATCAAGGCTACTGACAGGGTCCAGAATCACATATTTGGCGCATAATGCCCCTGTAGGACGCATGCCTAAGCGCTTTCAAGATTGGCTTTCTTGGAATTGGCGCTGGACACATATATCCGGCTCTAAACAACCTTTATTTACGACTGTGACAACGCTTATACGCACTCCAGGGCTTCAATGGGCTATCCTTACGACTGAAGTGGCTGACGTTTGGGACCTTGTCCAGGAAACCTTCCCCGGCGTGCGCTTAGAAAGTCCTATTCAGGGATGGGCGTTCTTGGAGCGATTCGAGGAAGGAATAGAGGCTTATAGCTCTCTATCTAGTCCCAGCCCCAAAGATGACCGCTGGGTGGGAGTCTGCTATTTTCAACTCTTACGAGATCTTGAGGCTCTTGAAGTACTCTATCGGGCCGCCAATCGCGGTGAGGAAGGTGCGCACGTATACCTTGCTCATGTACTGCCATTCGTGGACCGAGGGGCAGAAGCAACCGAAGAGCTACTCAAGACAGATATTGAGCAACTCACCGCCTATGACAAAGCCCTATATCACAGGGTCTTGAGCATCCGGGAAGAAACTAACGGAAACTTACGAGAAGCGCTCCGAGCAGCAGAGGAGGCCTGGCGTCGGATTCAAGGCGTGCCTGAGTATGCCGTCTTGGCTCCTTCAATACTCGCTCAGCTGGCTGTACTTCATGGTCGTATTGGGCGGTCTCAAAGAGCCCTTTGGTTCCTTGAGCGGGGTCTTGTGAGCACCACAGGTGGTGAACTCCTAAAAATGCGCCTTCGAAGAGCCACGGTACTTGTCAATCTGGGACGGTACCGAGAGGCGCTTGTGGAATTGGACGCGTTAGAGCTTGAAAAGGACATGGAAAGGTACGAACCAGAGAGGCTATGGTTGCTCGGCCAAATCGCAATGGCGAATAGTAGCCTACCGTTGGCAATACAGCGGTTTTCTCAATCTGTAGAAGGCGCAACCAAACTACAGTTCAGCTACGAGGAACTAATAAGTCATCTGGCGCTAGTTGGCGCTCTAGGTGTCCGCGGTGATTTCGCGCGGGCGCTAGAGCATTTGACACGTGCTCAATCACTCATTTCAGATAAGTCTGACCGCCTGCAGTTTCGGTTCCGAGAGGTCTTACTAAACTTCTGGATGCAGCGATATACCGATACTCACGCACTGCAAGAGCTCGAAGGTCTCGTGCTGGCTTTTGGGGAAATGGGATTACTTCAGGAACAGGCCTTAGTGAAGTTGCATCGGGCCGAACTTTTACGCTCGTTAGGTACCGACCTGTGGCAACGCGAGTTAGATGACCTTCAAGCACTTAGCATCTCCCTTCAAAACCCTGCCCTACTTGCACGGGAGTGGGCCCTTCTAGCCACACCAGATCTGAGAGAGGCCGCCTTCAAGACACATGCCAGAATTGCAGGTGAGGCACCAGTGGTACTCGAGGTGCACACATTAGGCAACGAGCGGCTAGTGATTGATGGCAGGCCAGTCCATATTCCACTTAGACGGGGCGTAGAAGTGCTTGCCTACTTCCTTGAAAATAAGGCTGTCTCGTTGAGGCGAATCATGTCAGATGTTTTCCCGGACGAGAAACCATCTGCTGCAAAATCGTACTTCCATCAATTTCGCCATCAGCTTCGCGAGAACTTGGACGGAGTCGAAATTGAATACGACTCAGAGGCAAAGTTATATCGATTGAAGAGCGAAATAGATATTCTCTGGGACGTCGGTGAGTTACGCGCAGGACGAGTAATTGGCGAAACCGGTGTTTTTCTACCCAGTTCCGGAAACGAATGGGTTAGCATTCTCGATAGCGAACTAGACACGTTTCGCACCAAATTGGAGAACTAGAAACACAGACGACAAGCCCTCGCTTAGGATCGAAGTTTTTGTAACACTTCGAATACCTTTCCAGATACGAAACCGCAAACACACATTCACAAATCTGCCCCAAAGAATCGGTGCAGTGACACCTGGGCTCAACTGCAATAGTGCTTCCAGCTAACGCGTATTGGCACTTAGCTCCGGGTAAGCCTCCTCCATAATGGTCGGCACGCTGGCAAGGTCCCACCCCTCAAACGTCGCCTACTGACGCAACTCGGCGGTTGTCGTGGAGGTATCCCCAGCGGAGTTCGCCTGCCCAGAGGTACCAGTGTCCCAGTAGGACTGGTCGTTAGTAGTTCCAAGATGCGCGCCGCCGACCGAGCCGCCTACGTCGCTCGTTCCAATCACTAAACCCGTACTGTAGGCGTTCTCGATGGAGCCGCTGTTGTTGTGGCCGACCAACCCGCCCACCATTGCTTCGCCAGTTACCCGGCTGAGGCTATACGAATCTATGACCCAGTCACTGCTCGTATTACTGCCTACCGAGCCGCCTACCTGCTAGTGCCCAGTAACCGTGCCTGTGCCATAGGAAGCCCGGATGGGAGCACTGTTGCTCAACCCCACCAACCCGCCCTCCCCCGCTGCCGGTAACGTCGACGGTGGCGTACGAGCTGCTCACAGGGCCGTAGCCATGCACACCCACCAGACCACCGGCCCATGTTTTGCCCGAAAATGTGGCGCTGATAAACGTCTCCTCAATGCTGCCCCAGTTGTCCACATAACCCACCAAACCGCCTGCACGACCGTTCGCCGCCGTGACATAACTGGACCTTCTGATGGTTGCGTCGTCGGCCGGCGTAGAGACCAGGTAACCGAACAGCCCCCCACGCTGCCTGCGCCCTGGGGCTACATAACCGCCCACGAATTCTCCAGCGCACTCGTAGGCCGGCAGCTGCTGCCAACCAGTCAACCTGTGAAGTAGTCAGTTCCCCTCACTGCGCCCGATACGCACAGACGGTTTATGGCGCCACCTTGGTTATCGCTACTCAAAGTGCCCCTGTCGCGCACGCAGCAAGCTCGAACAGTAGCGCGGTAAAGAGAATGGCGGTAGTTGTCTTGCGCAGCTACTCTCGCGCCACCAACGGTCCAGAAGCGGGTGCCTCCGACGGTCGAGTAGCTCGGTTCGACCCCGTGAACCTTCTGTGCGGCATCAACGGTTATCACCGTGCCCGCTCGCGTGAACGAGGAATATCTACACTCCGGTGACCGACGCGGCTGCTACAGTTCCACTCAGCGTTAATATCTGGTCACTAGCTTCCCCTTAGTCCTATCTCCGGTACAGGAAGGGTTCTCATATGAGGTCGCTGCGGCACCACGTTCTCTACTACGTCATCCCTCTGCTCATGTTGATCTCGTGGGTAAGCGCCCACAACGGCTCCCGTAATGCTGCATTGTCGCTGCCCACCACGGCCACATCGGTCGAACTCTCCCCGCAGTGGATCGTGGACGCCACGTACACATAAGAGTTTGACGACATCACGACGTTGACCGATAAGGGCTGGTTACTCGAGAACCGGAGCGAGCCTGTAGGAATTAACTCCTGGTTTCAAGGCACCGCGAGCGTTTTTCCAGCGCACGAGGGTGAGCCAACTGCGTATATGGGAGCCAACTACAACAGCGTGAGCGGTTCGGGGACCACTAATATGTGGGCCTTCCTACCCGAGTGGTCATTACGCAACGGCGACGAGTTCTCGTTCTACACACGCCAAGCTACTAACGATTTCGCTGACCGCCTGGAGGTACGGTTAAGCGCGTCAGGTTCGTCAACCTTCACTGGCGTGGGCCCTGAAGGCACTGGCGACTTCGATGTTCTCCTGCTTAGCATCAACGAGGTGCTGGACCCGATTGGCTACCCCCGCGAATGGACGGAGTATCAGTTCTTCCTGTCCGGGCTGCCGGACGCCGGTCCTGTGGACGGTCGGCTAGCTTTCAGGTATTTCGTCACGGACGCCGGGCCTGGCGGTTCCAACAGCGACTACATCGGCATCGACAGCCTCTCTTACTTCTCGTACCGGCCGGGAATCGAGGTCGCTTCCACCGTCGGAGCCACGCCCGCATGCGAAGCCGGAGGCGCAGGCAGGTTAGATGACACCGATGAGTTCTACCTGTGCCATACGATCACCAACGAAGGCAACGTTGCGCTGACCGGTGTCGCCTGGGAGGACAGCCTAGGCTCTACTGGCGACTTGAGTACGCTGAAGCCATCCCAAACGGCCCTGGCAGCGGGTGATGCCGTCACGTAGGTTACGGGTCCGCATATGGTCGGTACGGCGGGGCGTGAGCTGACCCTCACCGCCGACTGGCTAGCTTCCAACGACGAACGTTCGGCCGATCGGCAAGTCGCCGCTAGCTCCGCACGCATCGAGGCGTTGCGGCAGCTTTCGGTGGCACCAGTGGCGCTTGATGCCGCAACTGTCGCCGCTGGCACCAGCACAGACATCATCTCTTTCGGCCTCAGTTCCACGAGATTGGCGCAAGTGAACGTGACCGGTCTTGAGATGGCTATGAACCCGACTTCAGGCGGCAGTTCTCCGGTGAGCGCACAGGCGCCGCTCAACGTCGTCAGCGTTTTGGCCGACGGCCAAGTAGTTGGAGCCACCCCAAGCTTCACTGACGACGGTATCTCGATCGCGCTGGCGGCGCCGCTCGCGCTTGCCCCTGGCGAGAGCGTCATGGTCACGGTTCGAGCGTCCACCCGTACTGCGCTCGCTCCGACGATGGCAGCGGGTCTCTTGGCGTTCGCTGGGCTGGGAGTTGCTCTGCGCTCCCGGCGGAGGCAACTCCTCGCAGTTTCGGTGGTGCTGCTTATGGTCCTCGCGGCATGCACACCAACCGGAGCGACCCCTAAGGACGTCAAGCTCATGGCCACATTGGTCGAGGTGCAGTCCGACGCGCACGAACTGCCGGCCGGCCTCCCGGCTAGCGGCCCGGACATCACCGTCAAGTACTGACGAAGGTCTCCTCAACCCACTTACAAACAGTCTGCCCCGGACCCTTGCCGGGGCAGAGTTCTGTTTAGCGTTCCCGCAATAAGGTGAGGTCAGTGTTCCCCGCCCGCCTTTACACCTTGCACCGCCAGCGAGTATGCTGTTTAGTCGCAGCAGCGTCTGTTAACAGGCGCTTCCGGAGGGATCATGAAACTTGAAGCAACCAAGCGGGAGCCGGGTAAGTCCGGCGATCTGCGCCGTTCCGGCCGCATCCCCGCTGTCATTTACAACCAGGAAGTCAACGAGTCGATCAGCATCGAGATGCGCGCTTTCGATAAGGCGTTCCGCTCGCAGGGCACCGCCAGCCTCATCGACCTAGATGTTGATGGCACCGTGTACCCCGTGCTCGTGAAGCAGGTGCAGATGAACAAGCGCCGCCGCGAGCCCATGCACGTGGACTTCTACGCCGTGACCGCTAACCAGCCGGTTGAAGTGAACGTGCCCGTCGAGATCGTGGGTACGCCCGTTGGCGTTAAGGATCACGCCGGCCTGCTCGACGTTCAGCGTCGCGAGGTCCGCATCTCCATCCTCCCCCGCCTCATCCCCTCCCACGTGGAGCTGGACGTTAGCGCCCTGAACATCGGCGATAGCCTCCACGTCGGCTCCGTGGTGAGTAACCTCCCCGCCGAGGCCACCGTGCTGGACGACCTCGAGCTGGCGCTCGTGGCCGTGGTGCCGCCCCGCCTGGCCGAGGAAGAGACCACTGACGAAGCCGAAGCCGGCGCCGAGCCCGAACTCGTGGGTGGCGAAGCCGAAGGCGAAGCAGAGGCCGCAGCCGAGGAGTAAACCCGTTGTTCCGGCGCAGAGCCGCTCAGAACCACAACGCACCAAACGTGCGCATGATAGTTGGGCTCGGCAACCCCGGGCCCAAGTACACCAACACCCGGCACAACGCCGGGTTTTTGGTTGTGGACGAACTGTGCCGCCGCCTGGGCGTAAGCATGCGCAGCGAGCGCCAGGCCGAACACGGGCGCGTGGCGGCCGCGCAGGCGCCGGGCGGCACGGAGCTACTACTGCTCAAGCCCCTCACGTTCATGAACCTGTCCGGCAAGGCGGTGCAGGCGGCCATGGCCCGCACGCGCGCCAAGCCGGAGAGCATGTTGGTCATACACGACGACATAGACCTGCCGCTCGGCCGCCTGCGCTTCAAGCAGGGTGGCGGCGCGGGCGGGCAGCGTGGGGTGGCCAGCATCATGGGCGCCATCGGCCCCAACTTCTTGCGCCTTAAGGTGGGTGTGGATCGCCCGCCCGCGCAGTGGAGCACCGAGAACTGGGTGCTCAGCAAGTTCCGGCCAGACGAGGAGCAGCTGCTGGCCGAGGTGGTGCACGCAGCTGCGGACGCTGTTGAGTTGTACTTGAGGGAAGACCTGGATACCGCCATGAACCAGGTGAACGGTGTGGACCTCGCAAAATAAGGGTGCCGCTCGCCCCCGCAGCCGGCACTGAGAAGAGGTCTTAGGTCGGCAGCTTAGGCTCCGGCGCTGGCTGCCATGCACGCAATTTATTGATCCCCTGTCAGGTGCACGTCAGGGACTTAGAACTCCACCCACCTGTATTGCCGGACGACGTCTCCGATCGTTGGATACTCGGCCTGTGGGTCGCCATCGTTGAGGGGGGCCGTAGAAGCGAACGCCGAGACCGCTATCCACGTGTCGCGTGGACCGACTATGGCATGACCCTCCGGCGTACTCCAGCTTGAGCGCGTGCCAGGCGGCACCTCATCTACCATCACCGATGGCTTGTAGAGAAGCAGTGGCTGCCACACATCCTGGACCATCACGTTGTCTGCGTTCTGCATTAGGAACGTCCAGCTACCGACTTCGGAAGGCATGGGAACGCACATTTCGGAGCGACCGTGGTCACTTCCGAACGTGACCAGTGCCCGGTTACCAGCCCCGCACTCGGTCGATGCGAGGGCAGTGTGAAGGAACCCCACCCCCAAGGGTATCGACACACGTTGGTTTGGCCGCAGGTCCGGGTATCGGTGCTCCAGGTTGGTTCCTGACAGGGTGGCACCGTCTTCACCAAGTGTGATGGCGATATGGAGCGCCTTCGTTCGCTTTGGCAGCGTCAACTGCAGCATTTGGAAGTCGCCTATGAACGGGATCAGCTCCTCAGCCTTAACGGCTACATTCTTGACAGTAGGCGCCGGCGCGAAGAGGTAGTTACCGGCCAGCCAACCGCCCGAGGCCACTACCAGCAGTCCGAGCACCACCCAACCCACCCGCGGCGTGAACACGTGCCCCAGGAACCTACGGTTAACGGGCTCGGCCGGGCCCATCTGCTCGACCGCCAAGTGCTCCGCCTCGGCGCGGTCGAAGCCCTGGGCCACGTACTGCGTTATGCGTTCGTTCAGGTGCACGCGCAGTTCAGCCGCGGTGTCCAGCCTGGTGCGGTTGGGCAGGCCGGTGGTGGCGCGCCTAACGTACTGATCTACGGGGCTCACTGCGCGCCCCTCAGGTTAAGGAAGACCTCCATGGCGTCCCTCACGCTGCGCCACTCCTGCCGCTTGGCCTCAAGCGCGCGGCGACCGTCGTCGGTCAGCTCGTAGTACTTACGGGGCGCTCCCCCACTGTCGCTCTCCTCCCACCTGGTGTTCACCCAGCCCTGCTTCACTAGGCGGTGTAGCGCTGGGTACAGGCTGCCCTCCTTGAAGGTCAACGAGCCGTTAGTGGCGCGTTGCACCTCCGTCAGGATCTCGAGCCCGTACCGGTCCTGGTGCTCGAGCGTGGCGAGGATCGCCAGGTCGATGGTGCCGCGTTTAGCGTCGGTTGAAGCGTTTGCCATGCGCCCTACCCCCTTATAATCTGCAACTATCTTACATGACTATATAGGAACGCAAGTAAGTGAAAAGCCTGTCGTGCTTCGCACCCTGCGCGCAACCGGCAACCACGAGGATGAACGTGAGCGGAGGCTCAGCCAGCCGCAAACCCCACTACGTCAGTTGCGGGCCGGGGCGGCAGCCGGCGCGCGCTCACCAACAACCAAACCAGCAACACGACCTCGCCCACGAAAGTGAAAGCGCCGACGCCGAAAGCGGCGCCGGGCGCCACCAGGCTGGTGAACGCGTCTGCCACGTATCCCACACCAGCCACGCCAACCAGAGCCCCCAACCAGGTAGGCGCGAACCGGCTGCGCATGAGCAACGCTGCCAGCAGTAGCAGGTGCGCTCCGAACAGCCCCAGGCCCGCGCTCCAGACGGAGTCGAACAGCGTGAAGGCTAGGCCGGCGGGTACGTCCGACACGCCACCGACCAGCGCCCCCAGAACCCCGATCGCCACAAGGAACACAGCCGCGTAAACTACCCAAAGCCAGGCTGTTAGTCCTGAGAGCGCGAGGTTTCCCTCCCCGAACACCAGGTGCAGGCCCCAGGCCACCACCACGTCCAGGAACACCACCACCATGAGGGCCGCAACGGCCAGCCCGAAACCTACGGGCTGCAGGGCAGCGAAGCCAGGTAGGTCAGCGGCGTTCGGTTGCACCACTCCGAAGTTGGCGGCGGCGGCCAGCACGGCCATTAGAAGCAGCGAGGCTCCGGTTACGTAAGCGGCGCTAGTCCGCGAAATGACGCTGTGTGAGTCCATGAACCTCTCCTTGAGGCTCTATTTGCAGGCACTGACTTTGCACCGTAGTTTCCGTTTTCCAGAAAGCGGAAACCCGCGCCCCCTACCCCTCGTACTGAAACACCCGCTCCAGCGGCACGTCGAACACCTTGGCTATCCTGAACGCCACCTCCAGCGTGGGCGAGTAACGGCCCTGCTCTATGGCTATCACCGTTTGGCGCGTTACCCCGATGGCTTCAGCCAGTTGTGCCTGGGTCATCTCGCCGTTCATGAACCTAAGCGTGCGGATGTCGTTAGTGACCTTGGTGGCCTTGCGCGTCATGCGAACCCTAAACCGCGCCGGTAACCCACCAGGCGGGTGATCGAGCTAACGATGGACGAAGCGAAGAAGCCGGCGAATATGGAGTTGGCTATCCAGAAGTGTGGCTGGTCGAACATGGCAAGCAGCAAGCCCAGCAGTGCGCCAGAGGAAAGCGGGAACATACCCACCCAGTCGCCGAACCTGCTTATCTGACGGTCGCGCTGATCCTCCTGCGTGTCCTTGCTGCCGGAAAGAACGGCGTAAACGATGTGGAGGATGATGGTGGCCACCACCGAGATCAGGATGGCGTAGAACATCGGGTCCCTGAATGCCACCTCCGTCAGGGGCGCTTCCAGCTGCAGCCTGTAGATGTCCAACACGTACTTGGCAAACACGCCTACCGCCACGATGAGGTCAATGTAGGTGCCCCGCTCCTTGTAACCCATTTCATACTTCATGTAATGAAACTTTGACATGCCTGAATGTAAAGCACGGACTACATCATGTAAAGAGTTCTTTACATCCCGCGACTGGGGTGGCCGCTAATCGTGCACTAGCCAGGGGCCCCTAAAAGGAGTGCCCCGTACCCGCCCCTCACCTGAATCTGGCATGACCTGCTACCGGCTAAACTGCATCGTGAAAAAGTTGCTTAGCAGACTCACTCTGTTCCTGGCCACCCTGTTGGTGGCCGCCGCCTCGTTCGCCCAGGACGCCATCTTCATCAACGTAGCCGACACCCACTCGGCCTACGACGCTTACCCCAAGATCATCTCCGCCGTGTGGGGCATCGAGGCCACCAACCCGCAGGCCGACACCTACGTGGTGTTCAACGGCGACGTGTTCGAGCTCGGCAACACCCTCGCCTCACGCAACGCCGGCGAGCTCGATTGGGAGTTCCTGGTGCGCCTCAACGCCATAGCGCCAGTGATCTTCAACATCGGCAACCACGAGTTCGATTTCATCAGCTACCGCCGCTTCCTCTCCGAAGCGCGCGCCCGCAACATACAGGTCATCGGCGGCATAGTGGACGCCGAGGCCGGCATTCCGCTGCAGCCCGCCTACGTGACCGTGCCCGCCGGCCCCGGCAGCATCACGGTCGTGGGCATAGCCACCAACCAGATGAGCACCTACCCCGCCGCAATGCGCGAGGCCGTGCAGGTGCCCGCGCCCGACCGCCAGATCCGCAACGTGCCCGCCAACCTGCCCAACCTGTACGTGCTCACCCACGCCGGTGTGGCCGCCGACCGCCAGATCATGCAGCTCCTCAACCCCGCCAACACCCTCGTGGTAGTGGGCGGACACGACCACCTGAGCCTCTCCACCGAGTACAACGGTCACCTCTACCAGCACAACGGCTTCCGCGGCGAGTACCTGCGCGTGGTAGAAGCCACCGCCGTAGCTGAAGGCTGGCAGGTCGAGACCCGCGTTGTAGCGGTTGACGCGTTACCCGGCGACATCGTCTTCACCGACCAGGTGGCCGAAGCTCGCCAGAAGCTGCTGGAGCCCGCCGACCTCGAAACCGTAGGCACAGTGCCCGCCACGCTCAGCGTGCGGCAAGCCGTCGACTGGGCCACCGCCGCCCTGCGCGACGCCGTAGGCGCCGACGTGGCGCTGCTGAACCACACCAGCTTCGGCTCCGGACTGGACGCCGGCGAACTCAGCCGTTACCGCTTCAACGAGTTCATGCGGTTCGACAACGACGTCATGGTGGCGGAAATTGACTCCGAGACCATGACCACCATCCTCAGCCGCGCCAACTTCGACGCAAGCACCCCGCTCGAGACCCTCTCCGGCGACTTCGTGTACGCAAGCCCGCTCACCGTGGAGCCGGGCCGCACCTACCGCCTGGTCACCAGCAGCTGGATCGCCATGGACTTCAACCAGAAGAACTTCCTGGGCGTAGAGGGCATTCAGTTCGAGAAGCTCGACGGCGTGACCACCAAGGGGCTGCTGGCGCAGAGCCTGCAGTAACACCCACCCGGGGCACGCACCTGCCCCGCTCCACGCACGCAGTTCAGGACCCTCACCGGCCACAAGCCGGTGGGGGTCTGGTCTTACAGGGTACGAAGTCCGCCCACAGCTGGCTCTGAAACCGGCCTGGCCGGGCGATAATGCCCCTATCGTGGATAACAGCAATAGGAACGGCTCCCCGTCCGCAGGCCTCCCCTCGCCCTGGCCCATCCGCGCGCCGCGCGGTAACACCCGCACCGCCAAAGGCTGGCTGCAGGAGGCCGCCAAGCGCATGCTCATGAACAACCTCGACCCGGAGGTGGCCGAGGCGCCCGAGAACCTGGTGGTGTACGGCGGCCGCGGCAAGGCCGCGCGCGACTGGCAGTCGTACCACCGCATCATCGCTACCCTCGACAGGCTCGAGAACGACGAGACCCTGCTGGTGCAGTCCGGCAAGCCCGTGGGCGTGTTCCGCACGCACGACATGGCGCCCAGGGTCATACTCGCCAACTCCAACCTGGTGCCTAAGTGGGCCACCTGGAACGAGTTCGACCGCCTCGACCAGGCGGGCCTCATGATGTACGGCCAGATGACGGCGGGCTCCTGGATCTACATAGGCACCCAGGGCATCCTGCAGGGCACGTACGAAACGTTCGCGGCCGCCGCCCGGCAACACTTCGGCGGCACGCTGGCGGGCACCCTCACCGTTACCGCTGGGCTGGGCGGCATGGGCGGCGCGCAGCCGCTGGCCGTCACGCTGAACGGCGGCGCGGCTCTGGTTGTAGAGATAGACCCCACCCGCATCCAGCGCCGGCTAGAGACCAACTACTTAGACGAAGCCGCCACGGACCTGGACGACGCCCTGGCACGCCTGGCGCGCGCCATGAACGAGCGGCGGCCTCTCTCCGTCGGGCTCCTCGGCAACGCAGCCGAGGTGCTGCCGGAGCTAGTGCGCCGCGGCGTGCAGGTGGACCTGGTCACCGACCAGACCAGCGCGCACGACCCCATGTACGGCTACCTACCTCCCGCCAAAGCGGACGAGGACCTAGACACCACCCGCCAGACTCAACCCGAGGCCTACCGCGCCCGCGTGCTGGAAGCCATGGCCCGGCACTGCGAGGCCATAGTGACCCTCAAGGAGCGCGGCGCCGTGGCGTTCGATTACGGCAACAATCTCCGCGCCTTCGCGCAGGAAGGCGGCTACGAGCAGGCGTTCTCGTACCCCGGCTTCGTGCCGGCCTTCATCAGGGATCAGTTCTGCGAGGGCCGCGGGCCGTTCCGGTGGGTGGCGCTCTCCGGCGACCCACAAGACATAGCCAAGACCGACAAAGCCCTGCTGGAGCTCTTCCCCGAAGACGAGGGCCTCAGGCGCTGGCTAACCGACGGCGTGAGCACCTTCGCCTACCAGGGCCTGCCGGCCCGCATCTGCTGGCTGGGGTACGGCGAACGTGACAAGGCCGGCCTCAAGTTCAACGAGATGGTGCGCTCAGGCGAACTGAAGGCGCCCATCGTGATAGGCCGCGACCACCTCGACAGCGGCTCCGTAGCCAGCCCGTACCGCGAGACGGAAGCCATGCAGGACGGCTCCGACGCCGTGGCCGACTGGGCGCTCCTCAACTTCGCGCTGAACGCCGTGAGCGGCGCCGCCTGGGTGAGCTTCCATCACGGCGGCGGGGTGGGCATGGGTTACTCGCTGCACGCCGGGCAGGTCAGCGTGGCGGACGGCAGCGACCAAGCCGCCGAGCGGCTGGCGCGGGTGCTCCTCAACGACCCCGGCACGGGCGTCATGCGCCACGCCGATGCGGGTTACGACTACGCGGCGCAGGTGGCCCGGGAGCGCGGCATGGACCTGCCGAGCGTGCCCGGCACCGGCCCCGATAGGAAAGGGTAATCGTGGCTAGGCAGGTAGTCCGCGGCATAAGCGAGCTCTACACTCCATTCGAGCTGGTCACGGAGGCCGCCTTCGCGGTAGACGGTGAGCGCTTCGTGTGGGTCGGCCGCGCCGCCGACCTGCCGACCCAGTACGCCGACTGGCCAGTGGTGGACCTGGGCGGCAGCGGGGTCATTCCTGGGTTGGTAGACAGCCACACGCACCTAGTGTGGGCCGGCAACCGCGTGAACGAGTACGTGCGCCGCTCCGAGGGCGCCACCTACCAGCAGATAGGCGCCGAGGGTGGCGGCATCATGAGCACCGTGGCCGCCACCCGGGCCATGAGCGACGCCGGCCTACTCATGCAGGCGCGCCGCCGGGCGAACGCCTTCCAGCGCGGCGGCGTGACGGCGCTAGAGATCAAGTCCGGTTACGGTCTGAGCACCCAGCAGGAGCTGCGCATGCTGAAGGTGGCGCGGCAACTCGCGCAGGACGGCCCGCAGCGCGTGACCACCACCCTGCTGGCGCACATGCCCGACCCAGATGTGCCGCGCGCCAGCTACGTGGAGCAGTTCGTGACCGAGACCCTGCCAGAAGCCAAGCACCAAGGCCTGGCCGACGCGGTGGACGTGTTCATCGAGCAGGGCGCGTTCACGCTCGAGGAGGGCCGCCGCATCCTGGAAGCTGCCCTGCAGTTGGGCCTACCCGTCAAAGCACACGTAGAGCAGTTCGGCAACTCCGGCGGCGCCAAGCTGGTAGCCGAACTGGGCGGACTCTCCGCCGACCACCTCGAGTACGCCACCCCAGAAGACCTCGCGGCGCTGGCCAAGGCTGGCACCGTAGCCAACCTACTGCCGCTGGCGGCCATGCTGCTCAAGGCGCCTCTCCCCCAAGCCGCGGACCTGCGCGCCAGCGGCGTGAAGGTGGCCATAGCCTCCGATCACAACCCGGGCTCCAGCCCCATGTACGGCCTGCTGCCCGCGCTGCAGTTGGCGCTGGTGGCCGCGGGCCTGAGCGTGCACGAGACCCTGGTGGCCGGCACGGCCAACGCCGCGGACGCATTGGGCAAACCCGACTGGGGCCGCGTGCAGCCGGGCGCGCTGGCTGACTACCTGGTGGTGAACGCACCGCAGGCGCTGACGCCCCTGTACGGTTGGGGGCACCCCGCGCTGAAGGAGATGGTCATCGGTGGGCAGTCCGTGTGGCGGGCGGACGGTTAGTGGCTAGCAAGCCGTAAACCATTACACGCGGGGTGGTTTGCGACCTCACCGCTACACGTCGCGGCGGTGGCCAACGATCACCACCACAACCACCCGGCCCTGGTCATCGATCGTGTAGATGATGCGGTAGTCTCCTACCCGCACGCGGTAGGCGTTCCTACCTGTGAGCTTTCGTGATGCAGGTGGTCGCGGTTCATGGGCAAGCAGTGCAAGTGCTGCATGAATACGGTCAGCGTTACGCTGATCCAGCCTCCGTAACGCCTTCAGAGCGGCGGGCCTGAACTCCAGCCGATACACTAGGACCAGCCAAGCTCAGCCTTGACCTGCTCCCATGGCAGGTTCTCGCCTTCCTCTGCCATCGCTGCGTCGAACGCCCGTATGTCCTCTAGTTCCTCCAACGCCTCAAGGAGTTCTTCGTACCTCTCAGGGCTCAAGAGAACACCAGCCGGCTTACCGTAACGCTCGATCAGAACCGCCTCTTCAGCGGCCTGTTCCAGCATCTTGGCGAACGAGCTGCGAGCTGCACTTGCATCAACCCTATTCACAGTCAAATGTTACAACATGTGACCGGTCTTGTACGTAACGTGGCGCTGGGGGCGCCTATTCTGCTGCTCGGCATCTTCACCGTCATGTGGGGTGTGGCGCTCCGGCGCCGTGCGTACTCAATCCGTTGACCGCCGCAATCTATCCCGACTACGCTACTCAGGAATGGATTGTGCGCTCGACCCGTACCGACACCGTCTCAACTGCCAGCACTCACATGGTGGGTAGCCGGCTCGGTAACCTGCTCGCCCCCGAGGTGCAGGCGCCGCCAACCGCGCTGCCCACCAGCAGCCTCCGGTTGCAGCGACTGACGCTGGTGCGCCGCGGCCTGCTGCTGCTTGACGGTCTCGACCTGAACCTCGAACCCGGCCAGACGCTAGCGGTTATGGGCCGCTCCGGTGCTGGCAAGACCACTCTGCTGCGCACCATCGCGGGCCTGGCGCCCGCCAACGGCGGTAGCGTCGCTCGCCCCAGCGGCAGGGTGCCCACCGTGTTCCAGGAACCGCGCTTATTGCCGTGGCGCACCGCTATGCAGAACGTACAGCTGGTGCTGGCCAAACAGCACCAGGCGCGCGCCGCCGAGTGGCTTGGTCGCGTGGGCCTGGCCGACGCCATGCACGCCTACCCCCTGACCCTGTCGGGCGGCATGCGGCAGCGCGTTTCCATAGCCCGCGCCCTGGCATGCGAGGAGCCGCTGCTACTCGTAGACGAGCCGTTCTCGCACCTCGACGTGGTAACGGCGCGGCAGCTGCGGCAAGAGCTAACGCGGCAGGTGGCCACCACCGGCTGCGCCACCGTGTGGGTGACGCACGACCCGGCCGAAGCGGCCGAGGTGGCGGGGCGCACCCTGGTCATGGCTGGACCGCCCCACGGGGCGTGGAAGTTGATTGAGCACCAACGCGGCGTGAGCCCCGAGCTACTGGCCCGGCACCTGGCCGAGGAGCTGGCATGCACCGAGCATCATGTACCCGCCACGGTGACCGGATCCTAAGGAGGTAGGGTGAACACCTATCCTGCAACACCGGCAAGACCCGTCCGCGGGCCGCAGCACCACGGCCTCAGCCACCAGCGCCGCCCGCTAGGCGGCCGCCGTACCCTGATGATGCTACTAGCAGCCGTGCTCTTAGCTGTGGCCGGCAGCGCCACGGCGCAAGAGCAACTCGACGTGCTGCGCGTGCGGCACCCAGCCAACCTCGCGTTCGCGGCGCCGTTCCAGTTCATCGCCGACTCGGGCGCGCTTAGCGCGTACGCCACCGAAGTCGACATAGCGCCGTGGACCACACCAGACATACTGCGGAGCATCCTCGTCAACAACCAGTCGGAAGTAACGGCCGTGCCCACGTACGTGGGCGCCAACCTGGCCAACCGCGGAGTAGACGTCAAGATGGCGGCCGTGGTGGTGTGGGGCATCCTGTGGGCCATCGGCCCTGACGGCGCCGAGGGCTGGGACGCTCTGCGCGGCCAGACCATCATGGTGCCGTACCGCAACGACATGCCCGACCTGGTGTTCACGCGCCTGGCGCAGGCCAACGGCCTCACCCCCGGCGTGGACTTCGAGGTGCAGTACTTCGCCACCCCGCAAGAGGTGGTGTCGCAGCTGGTCAGCGGCCGCGGCCAGTGGGCGGTGCTGCCCGAGCACGTGGCAACGGTGGCGCTGGCTAACGCCAACAACAACGGCCAGTCGCTCGGCCGCTACCTAAACCTGCAGGCCGAGTGGGCCACCGTTACGGGCAAGGCGCGCATACCGCAAGCCGGCATCGTTGTGCCCACCTGGTTAGCCGACGAACGCCCCGACCTGCTGGGCGCCATCCTCACCGCACTTGAGGACGCGGTGGCGCTCGTGAACGCCGCGGAACCAGACACGGTGGCGGCGCTGGCCGAAGCCAACGGCCTGCCCGCCGGCGTGGTGCAGGGCGTGATCCCGCGCCTGAACCTCGAGATCTTGCCGGCCGGCGCGGTGCAGGAGGAGCTGGAGGCCTTCTACAGCGAGCTGGCCAAGCTGTCACCCGACATCATTGGCGGCCAGCTGCCGAGCGCCGACTTCTACCTGCCAGACCCGAGGTGAGCCTGAGTTTGGCGGCGCGGCCCAAGCCGATGAGGCGAGCCGCCACTTGAACCGCAACGCTACCGACCGAGGCCTGCTGAGCGCCCCTGCGCGTCGGCAGGCCCGGCGCGGCCCCGCCAACGGCCAGAGCACCGCCCGCACCCTCATCGGCGGCGCCGTCGGGGTGGGCGCGCTGGTGCTGGCCTGGGCGTCAATGAGCGCCGGCCAGCCCGAGATCATCCTGCCCTCCCCCACGCAGACGTGGCGCGCGTTGCAGACGCTGGCGCTCAGCGGCGCGCTGCTCGACTCGCTGGGCCTCACGCTCTACCGGGCCGCTACAGGCGTGCTGCTGGGTCTCGGCATCGGCGTGGTGTGGGGCGCGCTCTGCGGCGTGTCCGGCTGGGTCAGCAGCGTCTCGCGGCCCCTCATCTCGGCGCTCATGGCGGTGCCACCGGTGGTGCTGGTGTCGCTCGGACTCATCTGGCTGGGCCCCGGTCCCGGCGTCAGCCGCCTGGTGATCGTGCTGGTAGCCCTGCCGCTGATCATCATCACGGTCGAGGAAGCCGTGCGCGACCTAGACCGCAACCTGATAGAGATGGCGCAGGTGTTCCGCCTGCCGCGCCTGAGCCGCCTATTGCACGTGGTGGCGCCCGGCGTGGCGTCGCCGGTGCTGGCAGCCACCACCGTCACGTTCGGGCAGTCGCTAAGGGTGGCAATCATGGCCGAGCTGCTGTCGGCCGTAACCGGCGTGGGCGCGCAGATCCAGCAGGCGCAGACCAACCTAGACACGGCGCGCATCTTCGCCTGGACCATAACGGTGGTCGTGGTGGTGATCCTGCTGGAAGCCGCCGTACTCAAGCCGCTGCAGGCTCGGCTGCTGCGCTGGCGGTCTCTGCCCTGACCTAACTGGCAACACGTACGCGTAACGCGCGGCGGCGCGCGCTGCCTCTGCGTTGACGTCAGCCAGGCGGCAACGCATGTTCGAGGCTGCTACACGCTGTGTTGTGTGCGCAGGGGCCGCACCCGGGCCTGAGCGAGCGCCCAGCGGTATCATCTGCTCACCAATGAAACTGAGAACGCTTGGCGGGCTCGCGCTCGAAGGT
>Ga0265293_10004298_pt1 | contig 25287 bp, 27 predicted proteins | sample Munlanlewell138R_FD_192505 | JGI IMG/M metagenome (GOLD analysis project Ga0265293, IMG submission 192505) | Leachate microbial communities from a municipal landfill in Southern Ontario, Canada - Leachate well 138R | ecosystem: Engineered > Solid waste > Landfill > Unclassified | place: Canada...
ACCAGATATGGGCCGAGCTGCATGAGAGGGCCTTTCGCTACTTCGGTGGCTGCCCGCAATACGTGGTGCTGGACAATTTGAAGGAAGGCGTCATCAAGCCCGACCTGTACGAGGGGTCGTCTCAGAAAACGGAAAATAAAGCACGTTAAGCGCCGTCACGCTGGCACTATCTCAGCAAGAGGGTCGGAATAGTGGACGAGCGCAGCAGATCAGCTGTCTTGCTTCCGAACAGCAGACTGCGCAGCCGTGAGTGACCGAATGCACCCATGATGAGCATGTCGATGGACTGCTCCTTTACCGTCTTGGCAATGGTGCTTTCGGCATCTCCTGGAGTCAGCAACGCTGTGACTTCAAAGCCTGCGGTTTCCAAGGTGGTCTTGGCCCAATCAAGCTGCCTGTGGGCATCCTGACTTTCCTTGCCCGACATCAGCAGGTAGATCGGCAGGCCACGGAACAGCGGGCTGCCAGCGACCATCTCGACGCCGCGCCGGGTCACATTGCCGCCGTCAAAGGCGATCATCACGCGCTGCGGCTCCTTGAAGCCTGCGGTCACGGTCAGGATTGGCTTATGCACGGCACGCACTACGTGCTCGACGTTGCGGCCAAGGTCGCGTTGAGTCGTTTCAGCGGCTTCGCCGCGGCGACCCAAGACTAGCAGGCGCACGCCTTCCGCTTGTTCGGCCAGCGTTTCCTCCAGTTCGCCATGCCGCTGGCGAACATCGACCAGCGCGGCCCCGGAAGCGAAGGCCCTCTCACGCAGTCGGTTGAGGAAGATGCGGCCTTGCTCGCGGGCGTTCTTAGTGCGGGCCTCGTCGTCAGCGGAGAGCTTGGTCAGCAGATTTTCTTGGGCGTCGATGCCGATGGCCCCACTGTGATCCTCGCCCGATCCCAACTCAGGATGGCGGTCGATGACATGCAGGAACTCCAGCGGCGCATCCATGCGACGGGCGGCCCAAGCTGCATAGTCGGCTACATGGTCTGCGAAGTGCGATTGATCTACGCAGGCCAGCACTTTGTTTTCGTTTTTCATGGGTGTTCTCCTCTCAGTGGCCCATCAGCATGTCTTCGGCACCGTCTTTGTCGTGCACGGCGAACTTGTCCACCATCGTGGAGCTGGCTTCGTTCAGGCCAATGACTTCCACCTCGGTCGCTTCGCGCCGGAACTTGATGACCACCTTGTCCAGCGCGCTGACGGCAGTAATGTCCCAGAAGTGGGCGCGGCTCACGTCAATGCGCACCTTCTCGATGACTTCCTTGTAGTCGAAGGCGTTGATGAAACGCTCTGCCGAGGCAAAGAACACCTGCCCTGTGATGGTGTAGATGCGCACGCGTCCTTCGTCTGCGGTCATTGATTTGATACGCAGGATTTGCCCGACCTTGTGGGCAAAGAAGAAGCCGGACAGCAGGACGCCGACCAGCACACCCTTGGCCAAGTCATGGGTAGCGACCACCACCACCACCGTAGCAATCATCACCACACTGGAGCTTTTTGGGTGTTCGCGCAGATTGCGGATCGAGGCCCAATTGAAGGTGCCGATAGATACCATAATCATTACAGCCACCAATGCGGCCATCGGAATGCGGGCTACCCAATCACCAATGAATACCACCATGAGTAGCAGGAACACGCCCGCAGCAAGAGTGGATAGCCGTCCACGTCCACCAGACTTCACGTTGATGACTGACTGACCAATCATGGCGCAACCTGCCATGCCACCGAGGAAGCCAGAGGTGATATTGGCGATACCTTGACCTACGCATTCTCGGTTCTTGTTGCTATTGGTGTCGGTCAGGTCATCGACGATGGAAGCCGTCATCATGGATTCCAATAGACCTACCACTGCCAGCGTGGCAGAGACAGGGAAGATGATTTTGAGCGTTTCCAAACTCAGAGGCACATCCGGCAGCAGGAATATCGGCAGGCTGTCTGGCAGTTTGCCCATATCACCCACAGTGCGTATGTCAAGGCCAAGGAAGATGGCAACAGCCGTGAGAACAACGATGGTCACCAGTGGCGACGGTACGGCCTTGGTGATGTAGGGGAAGAGATAGATGATGCCAAGCCCGGCCGCTGTCATGGCATACACATGCCAGCTCACATTCGTCAGTTCCGGCAACTGAGCCAAGAAGATCAGGATGGCCAGCGCGTTGACAAAGCCTGTGATGACCGAGCGCGAGACGAAGCGCATGAGTGCGCCCAGCTTGAGCCATCCTGCGAGGATTTGCAGCACACCGGTCAGTATCGTGGCCGCCAACAGGTATTGCAAACCGTGGTCTTTGACTAACGTGACCATCAGCAGTGCCATTGCGCCTGTAGCGGCCGACACCATACCGGGACGGCCTCCCGTAAAGGCAATCACAGCAGAGATACAAAACGAGGCGTAGAGCCCGACTTTTGGGTCCACGCCCGCAATGATCGAAAAGGCAATGGCCTCGGGAATGAGGGCCAGCGCGACGACGATGCCCGCCAGTAGATCGTTTCGGACATTCGATAGCCAGTCCTGGCGTAAAGATTTCATCATTCTTGTATTCCGTTGTGGGTGCCAACCAGTGGTGGCATAGAGATGCAAACGCAAGCGCGTCTTCCCGGCCAACGGAAAAGAGAATGAACCCCGAGTGATCCGGGGCCAGCAAGACGCAGTGAATCGGACGTGCAGCCTCGTGCGAGCGTGATAGGTGATTGAAGCTGGCTCGCAGCGAGAAAGAGGCTTACACGGGTAGAAACTCCGATTGCGGTCTGAACTGAAAATAAGGCACACATTTTAAGTCACCTGTGGCGGCAGTGTCAATCTGAGCTATACCCTAACTTGGCGTCAAGTGCTGCACTCGAAATGCGTCAGGATAGAGTATTAATGAATATTTATTGACACATGTAGCAAAGGCTTATAAATTCTTTCCTGACACATTTGTGCAGGAGACACCCTTGAAAGGTCAACGCATCGGGTACGTGCGGGTCAGCAGCTTCGATCAGAACCCGGATCGCCAGCTTGAGCAGGTCCAGGTGGACAAGGTATTCACCGACAAGGCGTCGGGCAAAGATACGCTGCGCCCGCAGCTCGACACGCTGCTGACCTTCGTGCGCGAAGGCGATACCGTGGTGGTGCACAGCATGGATCGCCTGGCGCGCAACCTCGATGACTTGCGCCGCCTCGTGCAAAAGCTCACCAAGCGCGGCGTACGAATTGAGTTCGTCAAGGAATGCCTGACCTTCACCGGCGAGGATTCGCCGATGGCCAATCTGATGCTGTCCGTGATGGGTGCATTCGCCGAATTCGAGCGTGCCCTGATCCGCGAGAGGCAGCGCGAGGGCATTGCGCTGGCTAAGCAGCGCGGTGCCTACCGGGGCCGCAAGAAAGCCCTGTCGCCAGAGCGTGCGGCCGAGTTACGTCAACGGGCCGACGCAGGCGAACAAAAGTCGAAACTGGCGCGCGAGTTCGGCGTCAGTCGGGAGACCCTGTATCAATACTTGAGAACGGATCAGTAAATATGCCTCGTCGTTCCATCCTGTCCGCCGCCGAGCGGGAAAGCCTGCTGGCGTTGCCGGACACCAAGGACGATTTGATCCGGCATTACTCGCTCAGTGATAGTGACCTTTCGATCATCCGGCAGCGGCGCGGGCCTGCGAACCGGTTGGGCTTCGCGGTGCAGCTTTGCTACCTGCGCTTTCCCGGCATTCTCCTTGGCGTCGATCAGCCGCTGTTCCTGCCCTTGCTGAAACTGGTCGCCGACCAGCTCAAGGTCGGTGTTGAAAGCTGGAACGACTACGGGCAGCGGGAACAGACCCGGCGCGAGCACCTGGTCGAACTGCAAACGGTGTTCGGCTTCCAGCCGTTCACCATGAGCCATTACCGACAGGCCGTCCACACGCTGACCGAGCTGGCCATGCAGACCGACAAAGGCATCGTGCTGGCCAGCGCCTTGATTGAGCAACTGCGGCGGCAGTCGATCATCCTGCCCGCGCTCAACGCCATCGAGCGCGCCAGTGCTGAGGCCATCACTCGCGCCAACCGACGCATCTATGAAGCCCTGTCCGAGCCGCTGTCGAACGGACACCGGCATCGCCTCGACGATCTGCTGAAACGCCGCGACAACGGCAAGATGACCTGGCTGGCCTGGCTGCGTCAGTCGCCTGTCAAACCGAACTCCCGCCACATGCTCGAACACATTGAGCGCCTCAAAGCCTGGCAGGCCCTCGACCTGCCTTCTGGCATCGAGCGGCTGGTTCACCAGAACCGGCTGCTCAAAATCGCCCGCGAGGGCGGCCAGATGACGCCCGCCGACCTGGCCAAGTTCGAGCCGCGGCGGCGCTACGCCACCCTCGTGGCGCTGGCCATCGAAGGCATGGCCACCGTCACCGACGAAATCATCGACTTGCACGACCGCATCCTGGGGAAGCTGTTCAACGCCGCCAAGAACAAGCATCAGCAGCAGTTCCAGGCTTCTGGTAAAGCCATCAACGCCAAGGTGCGACTGTACGGGCGCATCGGTCAGGCGCTGATCGACGCCAAACAGTCAGGCCGCGACCCGTTCGCGGCCATTGAGGCCGTCATGTCCTGGGACGCTTTCGCCGAGAGCGTCACCGAGGCGCAAAAGCTCGCGCAGCCCGATGACTTCGACTTCCTGCATCGCATCGGCGAGAGTTACGCCACCTTGCGCCGCTACGCGCCGGAATTCCTTGCCGTGCTCAAGCTGCGGGCCGCGCCCGCCGCCAAGGGTGTGCTTGATGCCATCGAGGTGCTGCGCGGTATGAACACCGACAACGCCCGCAAGGTGCCAACCGATGCCCCGACCGACTTCATCAAGCCGCGCTGGCAGAAACTGGTGATGACCGACGCTGGTATCGACAGACGCTACTACGAACTGTGCGCCCTGTCGGAACTCAAGAACTCCCTTCGCTCGGGCGACATTTGGGTGCAGGGTTCGCGCCAGTTCAAGGACTTCGAGGACTACCTGGTGCCGCCCGATAAGTTCACCAGCCTCAAGCAGTCCAGCACATTGCCGCTGGCCGTTGTCACCGACTGCGACCAATATCTGCACGACCGGCTGACCCTACTGGAAACGCAGCTTGCCACCGTCAACCGCATGGCGGCGGCCAACGATCTGCCCGATGCCATCATCACCGAGTCCGGCTTGAAAATCACGCCGCTGGATGCGGCGGTGCCCGACACCGCGCAGGCGCTGATCGACCAGACGGCCATGATCCTGCCACACGTCAAGATCACCGAATTGCTGCTCGAAGTCGATGAGTGGACGGGCTTCACCCGCCACTTCACGCACCTGAAATCGGGCGATCTGGCCAAGGACAAAAACTTGCTGCTAACGACGATCCTGGCCGACGCAATCAACCTGGGCCTGACGAAGATGGCTGAGTCCTGTCCCGGCACGACCTACGCCAAGCTCGCCTGGTTGCAAGCCTGGCATACCCGCGACGAAACCTATTCGACGGCGCTGGCTGAATTGGTGAACGCCCAATTCCGGCATCCCTTCGCCGAGCATTGGGGCGACGGCACCACGTCATCATCGGACGGCCAGAACTTCCGCACCGGCAGCAAGGCCGAGAGTACCGGCCACATCAACCCGAAATATGGCAGCAGCCCAGGACGGACGTTCTACACCCACATCTCCGACCAGTACGCGCCGTTCCACACCAAGGTGGTAAATGTCGGCGTGCGCGACTCCACCTATGTGCTCGATGGCCTGCTGTACCACGAGTCCGACCTGCGCATCGAAGAACACTACACCGACACGGCGGGCTTCACCGATCATGTCTTTGCTCTGATGCACCTCTTGGGCTTCCGCTTCGCGCCGCGCATCCGCGATTTGGGAGACACCAAGCTCTACATTTCCAAGGGCGAAACCGCCTATGACGCGCTCAAGCCGATGATCGGCGGCACGCTCAACATCAAGCATGTCCGCGCCCATTGGGACGAAATTTTGCGGCTGGCCACCTCGATCAAGCAGGGCACGGTGACGGCCTCGCTGATGCTCAGGAAGCTCGGCAGTTACCCGCGCCAGAACGGCCTGGCCGTCGCCCTGCGCGAGTTGGGCCGCATCGAGCGCACGCTGTTCATCCTCGACTGGCTGCAAAGCGTCGAGCTGCGCCGCCGTGTGCATGCCGGGTTGAACAAGGGCGAAGCCCGCAACGCACTGGCCCGGGCCGTGTTCTTCAACCGCTTGGGCGAAATCCGCGACCGCAGTTTCGAGCAGCAGCGCTATCGGGCCAGCGGCCTCAACCTGGTGACGGCGGCCGTTGTGCTGTGGAACACGGTCTATCTGGAGCGCGCAGCGCAAGCGTTACGTGGCAATGGCCATACTGTCGATAACGCGTTGTTGCAGTACCTGTCGCCGCTCGGCTGGGAACACATCAACCTGACCGGCGACTACCTCTGGCGCAGCAGCGCCAAGATCGGCGCGGGCAAGTTCAGGCCGCTACGACCATTGCAACCGGCTTAGCGTGCTTTATTTTCCGTTTTCTGAGACGACCCCTATTAAGAACATGAAGGCTGATATGGCCGCCAAAGAAGTAGCGATAAAAGCAGCCGAAGAAGCAAGGAAGGAAAACAGAAATAGGGGCGTTTCACTTGATGCATCAGCGACGCACGATACGCCACATGAGGTCGCTTTCAATGGTGTTGAAATCGGTGAAAGCACGGGCAAGCTACGCGATGAACGTAATCATCACAGCGGCCTTCCTGAAGGTGATATTGCCCATCTATCACCGGAGGATTGCGCTAAAAACATGATTGCTTTCGGGGGTATTGGATCGGGCAAAACAACCCGCTTTATTAACCCTGTTTTGATGCAAATCATGCGGCAAAATACAGGTGCGTTGATCTTCGATATCAAAACAGACTTTCAGCGCGAAGTCGAAGCCATTACGAAACATGCAGGCCGGGATTACAAGATTGTCGGCGACGGCGGTATGACGCTGAACTTGCTACGCGGCACGACTCCCGAACTGGCTGCATCCTTCCTGAAAAGTTGCTTTTTAAGTCAAGGCGTTGGCGATTCAGCTCTCTGGGCAGACTTGGCCACGGAACATTGCCGTAATTGCCTTACGCTTATCCAGCTAACGGGTGAAGATTACTCTATCGCAAAGCTCTACGATCTTGCTGTTGATGACAATGCACAAAACAAATTGATCGCCGCGCTTGCAGCCATACAAAATGAACTTAGTGATAGAGATCAGCGGTTAATGATGGCCACTGTTAAATACTTCCAAAGCTGGGGCAAATACGACGAAAAACGAAAGAGTTCAATCCTGCTCAACATCAATTCTGTGCTGTCTCCGTTCGCGCATCCAGATTTAATTGATGCTTTCAGCGCCAAAGGCACAAACGGTGAGGCTGATCTGACAAGCCTTATTAACGATGGCGATGTGTTTTTGGTCAATCTTCCACAAACTAAGTACGGCAAGGAAGGGGCAAAGTATGCATACATGCTGATCAAATTGCGATTCTTCAACATGATGCGCGAACGTCGCACACGCCGTGATTGGGATCAGACGCGCCATGTGGCATTCATCTGCGACGAATATCAGTCTATCGTGGATAGCATTTCGGACAATGATTTCTGGGACAAGTCGCGCTCGACAAAGACCATCGGCGTGGTCGCCATGCAAGGTGTGGCAAGCCTCGTCCAGTCGCTCAATGGCAATCAGAAGGCAGCAGAAGCCATCTTGCAAAACTTCCGTCAACGAGTGTTCTTCAGGACGGAAGATGAGGCCACCCTGCGACACATTCAGCAATTGCTCGGGCAGATTGATGTGATCGTTCAGTCATCGAGTGAGGGGTACAACGAGAGTGAAAGCGAATCCCGCCCCATAGGCGGCATGAGCGGTGCGCCGAGCAAAAGTACCTCTGTGTCGTATTCGTCCAATCTAAGTGCTTCTATGACTAGGCAAGACCTGTTCGGCGCACATGATATTCGAGCGTTAACCGCTGATCTATGCCTGTTCATTGGAAACATAGGCGACCGCGCCGCTGATGATGTGTTGTCGGTGCAGCCACTCTACGTAAATTGAGGTGCTGGAAATGTGGATAAAAACCGCGGACCTGAAAAAGCAGGAATTTGACGCGCAAGCGCTGACAGCACCCGAAGCCCTGAACCGTTATGGTCGGGTCGTACTGCGGGGTTTCATCACTGGAATCGGTTTGTCAGCCATTTTTGTGACCCTGGTTCTCAAAGGTTTCATGGCCAGCGTCGGCGTAGCCGTCGCATTCGGTGTGGTGAAATGGTTAACACGCAACGCGTGAAGGGTTGCCCTCACTACCAAATGAGAAGCCTCCGGCGGCGCTCGCCGCGTGGCAGGTGGGCAGGGGGAAAACAACCCCTGCCCACTGCACGCATAGCGTCTGGCTGCTACGTTCAGTATCAAGGGTATGCCCCGCCTGGCCCGTGTCCTCGCCTTCGGCTGCGGGCCGCACCAGCCAGCTGGGGCCGCTTTGCGCCCTTGACACTGCCCTACGCTACTGACTTCATGAATTAAAGAAATACAGAAAACATGAACATTGCCGAAGACAAGCGCTCCGTGATCTGTACCGGTGGGTGAAATGACGAAGCATGATCTTTTGACATCAAGCGGCCTGATCGAGATCGACCGATACCCTGAGCTGTATGCCATTTGCTGGTCGATGCGAGGCGCAAAAACCGTGACGCCCAGCATGGCCTTTGGCCTATACACAAAACTATGGGCCTACGTGTGTTTTGAGAGCATGGGGGACGAAGAAAAGCAGCTTTTAGCTTATCTGACCGAAGCCATAGGCGGTGGCCGATTTGAACCGCATCAGATCCCAACTTGGCAGTTAAAGAGCCGAGCTCACGATATCGCTAAGGATTTAGGTATCGCCCCACCGCCTTCAAATATCAGCCACGATGATTTATTGATATGGCTGGCCGCGTATAAAAGGCCATCAAATTAGCAACCACAGGCTCTAGGATGCCCTAACTGCCTCACACCTACCCCAATGTATTGCTACGCTCCAAAAATGCGTCTACGGCCTTTTAAAGCGTCCAGCCGTTAAGCGATCCCCCGCCTGGAGCGAAGCTGCGTCGGCGCGGTAGCGCCGTAACAGGTACCCCATGCTGCCTTGGTCGTACACGCCGCCGGGCGGCTTGCGGGGGTCGTAGGCGAGTATTGCCGCTGCTACTACTTCTTTGCTCTGACCTGGCCTTGTCTTCGGCCCGCTAAAGACCATACCCCGCAGCCGTGGGCGTCCATAGGTGTTGGTCGGCGTTAGCCGCCTCGGTGTCTGTCCGTGGTCGGGGGCCTTTCCTGGCCCCTTGGGGCCTAGACTAAGCCGAAGGCGCAGGCCGACGCGGAGCGGCGGGGCGAAGGGAGCAAAGCGACCGGAGGGTAGGCGCGTCCGCAGGGCGCTTTTGCGTTAAAGATTATAAAAGTTAAAAAGAACGCGCGCGCGCGTTATGGCTGTGGATAACAAAAAAAAACCATTTTATAGCAATGGCTTGCGTAGATGGTCGATTCCTGAAATGACGAATAGCCGATTCCTGAAATGACGTGCCTATCCACAGGCTATTGTCCCTGAAATGACGTGTCCATCCACAGGTTGGCACCACGATTCCTGAAATGACGTGCCTGGCCCGAGGGCAGAAAAAACCTTTTATTTTTCTTTCCATGCTTCCGTCGTAGGAAGGCGTGCAGCCAGCCCTTTTACAAGGCGCTGTGTGTCTCTGGAGTAGAACGTCACGCTGTCATCAGCACCAAGGAGAAAACGGTATTCTGGCAAGCTGTCATCAGCCTGGATGGCACGAATAAACGAACGAAATTTATTGAGCGTGGACTTGCTGCCCGTCTTCTCCTGTAGCAAGGCCAGACCAATCTTCCATTGGGTTTGATGGCCACAATGCTTTCGTGCAATCTCATACAACCGCCGCGCAAGTGGCTTGCGTAGTCGGAAATAGTCAGGATGAATGGTTAACACTTCAAAAGCTTGGACGGCGTTGTAGAGCCAATCGGACAAGGTGACTTCTACGGCAATCATTCGTTCATCAGTCGGGGATTTCTCAATGATCTTCCACTTATCGATGATGCCAAAACCCTCTCTCACACGCTGGCCACCAGTTCGTATGTCAGTAGTGATCGACGTACCGCGAAGTCGTTCAAAAGCTTCATGCAGCAGCCTGTAGCCTTCACCACTAGTCTGCCTGTTTGTGCTTACCAAGAAGTCGTAAACAGTGAACCGCACCGTACGATTCTTGGCATCCTCACGGCCACGATTTAATGCCTCGGTTAGCTGCGAAACCACATAGATCAACACGTCTTTGTCGTGCTGTGTGGCGCGACCTAGCACAGAAGGCGTGACCTTCACATGCTTGTTTCCGTCCTTGCTTCGCCATTCCCACACGCTCAAATCAGGTTTGGTCGAAAGGGTGAAAATTGGCGCTTCCATACTCGCGCCATCATCCTTGAGCGCATAGTCGAACAGATCCGCAAGGAAGAAGTCACGGTTCGGGTGGCGCACCTTCACCAGGCCGTTATTGTTGCTGGCCCCGCCCTCTTCCTGGCCGCTCACCTGCCGCGAAAGGTGTTTCAGGCGTTCTATCTCGGCCTGGATATCGGCCTCTACCTCAACACGCTTACCTTGCCACTCTTCGAGCTGTCGGCGCAGCTCTACCGCCTCCGGGCTGTCTTCCCGGTTCTTGACGATCAACCGTGCAAGCTCCCGGTTTGCCGTTACTGTTTGCTCGGACAGGTGCCGGTGCCACTCACGCAGATGGCCAAGTAGCTTGTCAGCATCGAAATAAGCCCGGACAGGGTCGTTATCGTCGATCATGTCGTCAAGCAAAAGGCTGGATTGTTCCAGCTTTTCGGGATCAAACTTGCCTGGTTCCGTCACCATAATCAAATCCTCTAACGAGTGATCACTCAATTACTCGTTGCATCAAGTGAGTTAACCAGCTCGCGCATAATGTCAGTGATGCTTCGGCCAGTCGTGGCAGCATAGATTTTGAGCTTCGTATGCTCGGCGCGGTCAAGGTCAAAATTCACCCGGACAGTATCAGCCTTATCGGCCAGGTCGGATAGGGTGGGGCCAGCCTTTGCACTACTGGGGCGACCTGCTTTCATACCAAGTTTTGCATTACTCATTTTCACCAACTCCTTAATTACTCATTTGAACCATTGAGGATATGGCGCACTTCCTTGGCCAGCGCCCGGATTTCCTCGGCTGCTTCGCTGTTTGGCTCTTGATCTGATGCTGTCATACCGGTGGCCGCGCTGCTGGGGTAGATCACTCGTTGGGTGATTCGCGTCTCAAGTACCGGCAGGTCATAACCAGAAAGCGCCTCGGAGACCTCCGCGCTAATACGCGTTCCCTTGATAGCCCTCGACACGACAAAAGCCGCTTTCAGCTTGCCATCGGTCAACTCGATGCGCTGCTTAACCAAATCCACAAGGTCAGACGTAGCCCAAATATCGTAAGGCGACGGTTGAACCGGAATCAGAATAAAGTCGGCCGCTTTGATTGCCGACACGGCCAGGTCGTGCGCCTGGGGAGCGCCATCGATCACAATGAAATCTTTACGAGCAATGGCCTTTAGATCCCGCTCGATAGTAGGGCGGTCAATGCCCACCACAGACAAGGGCTGATCTTCACGCACAGCGGCCCAATCGCGGGCGCTGCCTTGAGGATCTGAATCGACCAGCAGCACGTCGGCCCCGTCGAGCTGCAGGGCGCGGGCCAGGTGCGTCGCGATGGTCGTTTTTCCCGACCCGCCTTTCTGATTCAGAACAGCGATTACATGCATTTTTAATCCTTGAGCTAATGATGCTTTGAGTTTAAGAGCAATTACTCAAATTAAATTATAGCACAATGAGTAATTGAGTAAAGTATGCAACGAGGAAATATTTTTAGCATTAAAAGACGGACTATAGGACGAGCTAAAACTGCTTAAGCCCTTATAAACACTGGTTTTGCTCTGTTCTTATAATCCACTTTTAGAATAATTTTGACCTATTGTGATAGTTCAAAATACTCGATAAAGTCGGCATTGCTTTCCATTGAAAAGCCCCCCTCATTAACTAGAAAAAGGTTTTCACATGAATTTTTTAAAAAACCGTCGACTCGTGGTTGCTGTCGTGATTGCTGCTGTGGTGGCTGTTTATTTCTTCACCCCGTCCGCTGAAGAACGGCTTGAGAAACGCGTAGACGAAATCGCAAATCAGATCAAATAAATACAGGAGGTTGTGATGAAATTCTTTAACGCCTTCACCATATGCGCTCTGGCATTAGCACTTACAGCCACGGCAGCGGGCACCATTACCTTCACGGCCCCAGTCAACGAACCCACACCTAAAGAGACTCTGTCGGGCATTCCATACGAAACACTCAAGCAAACGATTGCCCAAATCGAACAAACTTCGCTACGCGACGATCAGCCGGTCATCGCCATGATCAAAAACACAAGGCTTCATCTGTACGTTGATCACAAACCAACCACCAAGGGCATCACTTCCTTTGACGCATATCGAATCGGTGGGATTCCCTTTAACCCGGACGGAGTTTTTAAAGACTCTGGTCTTATGCCTTACCCGGCCCTCAAAAGCCGCGTCAAGGCACTTGCCGATACGGGCGTTAAAACCGTTAAGGTCTCGACCGCAAACGGTACAATTGCCATTGAAGCCACCAGCGACCTGCCAACAAAGGACGCGAACTCTGGAGCCACGATTGCCAAGGTTGAGGACTTTCAAAAGGTGCTGGATTTATTGTCTGTACCCAAAAATCTGCTTATTGAGGTCGTTAACGTGAACGAGCAAATTCTCAGCATCGGGGTAGCAGGAGAAACCAAAAATGCCCCGGCTACGGTTTATTCTCTAGACTTTTATCCCGAGCATTAATCACAGCAGGTTATGTATTTCAAGGTTCCAACATACCGAAATAAGACAGCGGGCAACGTGCTTCAAGAAGGCAACGTTGTCCGCTGTGTTCGCGTGTTGGACGAGCGCACGGCCAGCGGCCAGCGCAGGCAAGCAGTCGTACTCACATTGAACCGTTGGGCCAATGGGCTTCCAGCCCATGCCTTAGAGATTCTGACGCCAGAAGAACAAGAGCAATGGGCGGCCTGGAAAGCAGAGCACGACCAGGCACACCAACTCAAAGAGGCCGAGCAAGCCCTGCGCGGTATTGCCAGATCGCTGGCTCTGGCGACGCTGGCCCTCAACGCAGGCATTAAAGCGGCCAATGCTAATGCACTATGGACTTCAGTCGACACATTCACCAGCGCCCTTAACCAGACTGGCCAGCCACAACCTAAACGATCTCGGGGCAGACCTGCACACAAAAAGGACTCCGAATGATTAACTACGTTGATTCAAATGAAGCCATCAAGCGGCTGCTAGCCATAGCCCACGGCGACACGGGCCAAAGCTTGAATGCGGCGGGCTTGATCTCGAGCTATTGAAAACCATCTTTGTCGAGTGCGGGCCGAAGGCCACCCCGCTTTTTACCGTTGGGAATGTGCCATGCGCGGCGTCATGATGCCCGACGACAGATAGCCTTCCTGGCAGTTTGAAGGCGCAACGCGCCTCAAGCTGCCAGGCGACAAGCGCAGCGCGTCAGTTGTCAGAAGTAGGGGGCCACTGCCTGGCGGCATGCAGCACATTCAAAATCACCACGTCCGCGCCGTCCAGCTCGTAAATCACGATGAAATTGGGCCGCACAACCATTTCCCGCGTACCCTTGATTCGACCCGGCTTATAAAGCGTCGGGTGCTTGAGTAAGGCATCAGCCTTGGCCTCGATTTCTTCGTCCAGCTCGATAGCTGCTAAAGGGCTATCCTGGGCGATGTACTCCATGATGTTGATACGGTCAGCCCGCGCCTCTGGACGCCACACAACCCGCGTGGGCTTCATTGAGTGGCCTTGGCCCGTAAGGCAGCGCGGCGCTCGGCAAATTCGGCCTTCATGTCCTCATTGGAGATCGAGGGCCGGGGGTCGTTGCGGCTGGCCTCGACCCGGCCACGGAACCACTCATCATAGGCGGCGGCCTCGTGGGCGCGGCGCATCCGCTCGGCGGCGTCGGGGCGCTTGGGCGTGGATTCGCGCAACGATTCGGGGGTGTAGTTCACAGCGTCCACCTGATAGCGGTACAGGCCCATATCCTTCAAATAGCTGGCCAGTGTCTCAAAACGTCGCCACACCCGCACCGGCCCGCGCTTGGCCGCGACGGCCCGTTCAGTCATGCCGTACTGCACGACGACACCCCAGCCCCCAGGCTGGCCCACCACCGTTGCACCACGCACCGCTCCGGCTTCGACCAGGCGCGTGAGCGTCTGATGGTCGATGGTTTCAGAGGTAGCCATAAAACACCTTTTGGGTAAGTTAATACTAAGTGATAGTATACCCGTTTAATAGATAAACGGGTATCATCCAGTAGGCCAGCAGGGCGGCAACGTGACATAACACCCGTTATGAGCTACGCATCCAGTCATAGGGGTCTTCAGCAAGATCTGGGTCCTCATCCAGATCGGCCTCGTTTTCATCGCAGAGCGCATCCAGAGACTTAAATTCGATTTCCGGCGCACGAACAGGCGTAATGCACACCCGCAACGTCTTATTTTGACGATCCTGGGTCACTTCTATGCTCTGGTTTCGCATCGCGTTTGCGTAGTCATCAAGAACTACATCACGCACTTTCTCACGACCGGTTTCACGAGCAATATCATCACGGGTGATAGTGACGCAGGGGTTAATACGGTCTTCATGCATCGCCTGTAAATAGGCACTCCCCACGTCTTTATTCATATTGATGTGATGACGCAGCACAAGGGCGTCAATAATCCTGCTTTGAAACTTTTTATCGTCTTCGTCAAAGGTACTCATAGTGGTTCTCAAGTTGTAAGAAACAATCGAAATTATGCAATCGCACTCAGTAAATACAACAGGCCTGTAAGTGATTGATTTTTATTAATTTCCACTTTCTTAAAATCTACTCAATGGGCTGCTCTAGCTCATTCTCGGGAACATGCTCCCCACACCGAGTAAAGTGGATGCTGCTATGCACTAGCACCTAGCCAGGCATCGCACCGCTCATTAAGCCGAGTCGGCATACTCACAGGCATCTCAATCATGTCGAACTACGCATCACTGGCATCACAACACCAGACCGAAGCGACCATTTGGTAGGGACTTAGCATTAAAATCGCCTGCGTGAAAAAGCCCGCTTTCATGGCGGGCTTTTTCATTGCTACACTGACTGTTCCTGGCTGGAATCCCCATTCACTTCCAGGAAAGGCAGTATCACCTCCTGCCTCCGGTTCGTTAGTCACTCTAGGCTAACGAACCTTCATTTTTTTTGGACACTTGATGGGACAGGTTCATCAGGCGTCCTTCACCCTTCTTTTAGTCATGTCAAATTCCTTATCGAGGTTTAGACTACTTCTGTGTGCGTCGCGTTCTCCTAAGCTTAGGTGCCTCGCTTGAAGACCCTGCAGCCAAGGCCATCTCAGCTTTCTTAGCCTTGACTGCTTCCTCACGCTGCTGCTTAAACAGTTCCTGGACAGCCACGATTTCCGAGTGTGCGCCAACATCGATCAACCGATCCACGAAGCGAGCATACAAAACATCCTGAACTAAGCTACTTTCTCGCATCCATTGCATAGCGGCATTTGGATTCAGCAGCAGCACGTAGTGGAACTCACCCGATGCCCCTTCTTTGGTAGAGATAAGGTTCAGCTCCCTCAACCGCCGCATGCGCCTCCGCCACGTATCAACAGCCCGCTCACCAATAAACCCTGCCTCGGCAGCAAATGTGTTGGGATTTTCGATCGTTACCAAAGGATGGTCAGGCGACCTTGCCCACAAACAAAAGAGTACATGCCCTGCTGGCTGTCCTTTGCTCTGAGCGTCCACGGCCTGCATCACTATCGGTAAAGTACGAGGGATCGTGGAGAACCCGTGGTTGGTTGCCCGGAGCCATACCCATGGAGTAGTCATGCCAGGGAAGAGCAGTTCCATCTGCTGCTGCGCTCGCTCGGACATTTTTAGGCGTCGAGTCTTAGCCTGCTTTACGTTTGCCATGTTTCGTGGTCTTCAATCTATTCAAGTTGATGCCAGTTTGGCCTACTCTTGTAGACCAGACAACGATTCAATCAGCTCATTTTGTCGCGGAACTAAACATCCCGAACAGCCGACTCAATACACCAAAATATACACAAAACACTGCACAAAAGATATTCAATTGCGTGAATCCACGCACAAAAACCACCCAATACTTTGAAAACAAAGGTGTTTTTTATTTTTTCGGTACTCTATGTCCTCCTTGTACTCCACTGTCCTCTCGTGCTCGTGTGCTCCTGGTATTTAAAAGGGCCCCCTCACCTCCCAAGCGACTAAAAACCGGAGAATATTGCGGACAATAACAAGCGAGTACGCGCCTGAACGACATCCAGAACCTTCTCTTCCTCTCGTTTCGAGAGGAAGAGCATGGAGGTCAATTATGATCGAAGCCGATAGCAGGGCTCTTTTTGTCCATCTACATGACTAGAAAAATATCGCTCGCCTGTTAGTTTCATCGCTACAGTAAATAGCATCAGGACTCGACTGGAACTTTGAACGAAGCAATACGCGTATCCAGCTCTGCAGCAGACATCTTCAGGCGTTCGTAATCCTCACTCAGCAATTTGCTGATATGTGAAACGCCTTGCTCGTCTTTACCATCGAAGTTACTCAGGAAAAATTCGATAGCGTCCAGCGTTTCCGTTAATCGACGACCGAATATCGGTTCATGATGCGCTATACGATTGCGGCTCTGGTACAGGCGCTCAAGCTGTTCAGCGACGTTTGCGCGCGTCAGCATCTTATTTGGGAAGATGGTTTTCAGAGGCTGCCAAAGTACGTTTGCATATTCTTTAGAGTACAAACGCTTCCAGAAGTACAGCGTTAACTGCGCAACTATCTGCCCTATACCGACACTGATCTGGGCTTGCCGTTTATTCGTCTGCTGCTTGTGCCCGTCCTTTCCAGAGAAGCTTGGGACCCCCTCAGGAAATGCCAAGTTGTCCAGACTGCGCTTATCCGCCTGGCTCATTTTGGCGTAAATTTCTCGCTGAGCACTTCTAATTGCCAGCGTAATTTTTCCCTTGTCGTTGCTGTCCCAAACCAAACCCGTTGGTGGGTCTATGAGCCATTGAGGCTGACTATAGTGGGCCTTCAGCTTTTCACAGATGGCATTTCGCAACGCCACCTCGATGACACCAATTACCACCATCAAATGCGAACCCAAGCGCAAAGTCTGTTGATGCAAGGAGATGGCCTCGCCTCTGGAACTTGTGATGCGCTCAAAAGTGGCTAGCCTTTCAATCGACAAAAAACGGACCAAATCAGCATGATCTACATCGCTAGACATTCTTATTACCAGCCCCTATAATTACAAGTGAAAAGCCGCGAAACGTTGGCAGCCTAATAAGCGGACCTCCGGCTTCCTAATGCAGTACCCCGAAAGCGCCCTACCAGGGGCGCTTTCCTTTTTTCAATCCCAGTTCTAGGGATCTAACGGCTCTGTACTAACAACAAAGGATGGATCGTACCCCGCGCTGACGCACTTGGATACATCCTTCAAACCTTTCGACCAGTTTCATATTCTCGGTTGCTGCCACGGAAGCGACCGTAGCGCCCAGATCAAAACAGAGCCCTCTCAATACAGTAGAAAAATTTCAGCTACACCTAGTCTAAAAAGCGACGTATCTCCACATTTCATCGTCGTTGTGCCAACTACGATGAAATACCAACAAATGAAGCCAGCCGTGGCCCGCCCCTTGGCCTACCGATCCAGGTCAAGTTCGTCACGACGATCTTTCTCCTGGCTCCGCTCTTTACGCTCGCGCTCCTGGCGCTCTTTTTCCTGCACCTGCAGGGCGTATTCTTCCAATACCCGCCGTCCGGCCAGTGCCTGCTGTTCCCGTCGCTGCACATCACGTTCTCGTTCTTCTTCGAGCCGTCGCAGCTTCTCCTGAGAGCGATCCTCCTGGGCCTCTATAGCCCGACCCGCGTCTGCGTGTTGCTGTGCCGCCAGGCGCTGTGCCTCGTCGTTTTGCTGCATGAACGTAAATAAACTTTTCATCATTTACTCAAAACCTCAATCCAGTAAAAACTCAACCATCGTTACCGATCAAGATCAGGGCCGTCGTCACGCTCACGCTCTTGCTCTTTTTCCTTTTCTTCCTGCTGCTGCTGAAACTCAGCCATGAGACGCGACAGCTCGGCTTCGCGCTCTTTGCGCTCACGGGCGCGACGCTCTTCTCCTGTTTCCTGCTCTGCGCCCATCCGTTCACCACTCTCCTGCAGCGGCTTGATTGTGTTGTTCACTTTCTCCATGCCAGTATCCTTTTTGTTAGCAATGGATTGATCAATCGACTGCGTAAATGCAGCCATTTTCTTGTCGTACTTCTCGACTTCGCCACGCCACGCTCGATCCCGGAAGGCTTGAGCCTTGGGATCATCACTCAGCAAGAATTGCTCGCGTGCTTCCACTGTACGATCAACATTTTCATAGGCTTTATCCCATGCTGCCGCCTGGCGGCGGCTGGCAAAGCCCAGCAAGCCGTCGCGTTCCTCGGGCCGCTCGCCGTGCTCTTCCCGGAACGCTTCGTCACGCTCGGCCCGGTACTGCTTCACGTGCTGGCCGATAGCTTCAAGCTCTACCATTTCTTGATTGGGAAGATCGCCCGGATGATCGGCTTGTGCCTGCTGGATGGGTTCAGGCGTACGCTCGGCCTTGGTCGCGGGCGTTGGCTGCGCGGGCGGCTTATCCTGGGCCTGCGGCTCAGAACGCGGCGTATCGCGCTTTTGACCCTCTAGCAGACCCTTGTGCTTGCTTAGATCAACCCGCTCGCGCTGGGTTGCCTGTTGTCGGCCTTCCTGGCGGCGTTGCTCAAGCTCGGCGTCAGCAAAACGCACATCAAGGCCGCGCTCGATGGCTGTCTGCAAGACACGTTCTTTGAACTCGTCATTGCCGTAAACAGTAAGGCCCTTGCCTGCGAACTTTTCACGGGCCAGCAACAGACCCGCCTCGATGGCATCAACACTCTGCGCACCGTCTTTGGAGAACGCCAATCGTCGCCCGGTGTCACGGAAGGCTGTCTGATCGTCCACTTTGTAATCAACACTGCCGGTTTCCCGGTCAATGGCCCAGCTCACGCGCTCGGTGACCCGCTTCGGTTTGACCGGATCGCGGGCATCATCATCAGGCGTGGCAAGGTGCGGGCCACGTTGCGCCTGGGCGTCTTCCTGCTGTAGTTTTTTGGCCGTCCGTTTGTCCTGATAAGACCAGCCGCGCACCTGGCGCATGGCCGCTTCGTCGCCTTCCTGCGCCCGGTCTGCTGTCCATTCCTTATAGGGCTGCACCTTCTCCTGCCGGAAGGCTTCACGCTCGGCCTTGATCGTCTCGTTTACTGCCTCACGCTTGGCGGCATTCTCAAACGCGGCAACGCTGTAAAGCGCCTTTTTCTCAACCGATGAAAGGCCGCTGGTGCGGATGATTTCACGCTGCCATTTGTGGTGATCGGTGACTTCTTTGCGCCGCTCCTTCTGGCCCTCATACATTGCAGACCGTGCAGGCGCCTGTGTGACATTCCATTGGTCAGCATAGTCCTTATACCTATCCCGCAACGCTTCGCGCTCTGCGGCGCGTTCCTCGCGCTTCTGTTCGCGCATCTTCGGGGCACGTTTAGGCCGTTCGTTGCTATATTCCTTGTCGGGTACTTGGCGCTCAATCTCGGACCGTTGTTCCTGCCATTGACCCAATCGCTTAACCAGACGCCCGCCGCCCAATTCGGCGTCCATAGACGACGCTTTCATGCGAATTTCTGGATCGGCCTTGCTGTGGATACGGAACGCTGTATTTTTCGCATTAGCGGGCCGCAATTCCAGCCCATGAGTAGCAAGCGACCGATGCAGGTCTTGCCATGTTGAACCGGGTTTCATCAACGCATCCAGGGCATCTTGTTTAGGCTGGCCCTGGGCATATGTATGCAGCGACTCGTTGCCGCTGAATCGCTCCATGTCCTTTGCCTTAGTGGGCTGCTTGATGCGCCGCTGTTCCTTTTGATGGTCGCGCCATTGCTGCGGTGTCTCTTTCGTCCAATCTACAACCTTCTGGCCGTTGCGCTCATGAACGGCGTAGGGGCCCGGGCTATGACGCCACCCCTGCTCAAGCTCAACTTCACGCATACATTTGTCGAGCTTGAAGTGATCGCGATCTGGATAGACCGATTTATACGTTTCTGGATTCACACGATTGACCATCATGTGTACGTGATCGTTATCGGTGTCACGATGAACAGCAAACACATATTGATGATCTTTCATGCCCACGGCTTCCATGGCTTTCTTCGCCGCGTCGAATGCCTGTTCATCAGTCGGGTGTTCGCCATGCTGCCAAGTCAATACAGCGTGATAGACAGGGTCTTTAACTCTCCCATTCATACCTGCCACCGCTAACATTTCAACCGCTGCGGTGTCCTTATCCAGGCAGTTGGTTTGCACTACCACACACTCGTCATTCTCCCAGCCGATGACCTCCCCGGTTTCGGGATCAGTACGGTCACGCGCAATCATGTACTGCTGCAAGCTCTTAAAGCTGCTCTTTCCATCGTTACGCTTGGTGGGAACCTTGGCAAGCATCTTTACAACTCGATTCGCTTCAATGTCGCCACAATCTCTTTGAGTACATCTGAATACTCTTTAGAGAACTGTCCGCCGCTTTCATTGAACAGGTATTTCTGTAGCCCGCCTAGCTTTCGCAGCTCGTTGACGAGCTGAATGTCCGCAGGCTTCCGTATCTTGCGACCAAGTGCCGCGCAGCGCATGAACTCACTCACGCTGATACCAGCGCTTGCAGCGCGGTCTCTGATTTCGTCAGCTTCCTCGGGATAACACCGTGCATTAAGAATGGAACCACGACGACGATTTTCACTTGCGGACACAGCACTACTCCATGAAAGCAGGGGTTCAATTGGCCGCATTGGCGGCGGGGTCTCGGGGCGCAAGCCCTGAGCAAGGAAGATTAGGCCAAGTGCAGAGAGCGATAGCGAGCGGAACAGGGGCGGTGTTTTACTGACGATTTATCGGCGGTAAAACAAATCCTACCTTGTCCACAGTTATGAAAGCATATGAAGATTAACCATAATTCCAAATACGGAAAACTGAAAACATAAAATCCCATGTATTTAGATTTGAATATTCACTATATATCATAGTTGCGTATACTTGAACAGAAAGGCAATTTGAGTGATGATTATAAATGAAAACATACCTGGCTAAAGAAAGCCAATCATTGCTCATATCAAGTTACTTTACTAGAGGTCAAACATGGCTGGAAAACAAAAGACATTTAGTCCGGAAGTTAAGCAAAAGATTGAAAATATGTTAGACAATCTCCCAGAGAAACCAAAGGCGGAACGACCAGTAACAACAAGGGAGCTTGTAGCTGATTTAAAGGTAAAGATTCGTGCCGCCCAGGCTAAAGGCTATACGCTCGAAGAAATCGTAGAGATATTCAAAAATAACGGCGCACAGATTAGCCTCTCAACAGTCAAGGCAGCGCTTCGCACCCCTCGACGCCCTACCAAGACGGTACAGACAGCTACTGACGCGGCAGCAAAGCCCGCACAACAAACAGGCGACTATCAGCCGCATAAATAGGGTTAAAAATTATGGCTAATATTGAGGTAGGTAGCGCACGATTCAATTACGTAATCTTGCGTGAGGTCATACTGTACGGTCTGCTGTACTGGATCGGTGCAGGCATTGGCATGTTCATTGCTTTATCGTTGGTCGAAAACACGCCTCTTGGTGAGCGTATAGTCGGCGCTCTCCTCCCCTCTCTTGTGGTCGCGGCCATTTTTGGCCCGAAGCTGTTTATTAAGGGGTCGTCTCAGAAAACGGACCGCAAAGTACGCTAAGCCGGACTACCCCGGCCCCTGCCGATGCTTGGCCAGCAGCCGCACAACGGTGGAAGGATGGACTCGAAACAAGCGGGCAGCATCAGCCCCCGTCTTCTGCCCCGACGTGATCAGGGCGACGATCTCTTTTTGCTGTTGCTGCGTCAGCTTCGGACGTCGGCCGCCGACGCGCCCATCCTTGCGCGCAGCTTCCAGACCGTGCCGCGTGCGCTCGCGTAGCATCGCCCGCTCGAACTCCGCGAATGAACCGACGATCTGCATCATCATTCGTCCAGCCGGTGTCGTGGTGTCGATAGATTCAGTGAGACTCTGAAAGCCCGCGCCCGCTTCTTCAATCTTTTCCAAGGTCAGCAGCAGGTCTTTCAAGGACCGGGACAAGCGATCCAGTTTCCATACCACCACCACATCGGCCTTGCGCAGGTGGCCAAGCAACCGATGCAGCTCCGGACGATCCCAGCGCCCACCAGAGGCCTTCTCCTGGAAGATCAACTCACACCCTGCCGATTGCAAGGCAGAGATTTGAGCTTGGTTGTCTTGCTCTTGGGTCGAAATGTCATTTTCAGAAGACGACTGCACCAATTGACGGGGCGTAACGCCAGGTGTGCAGTCGGCTCCTGACCACGCAATATCAGAAGTCATCTGCACCAATCTCGACTATGCTCAATACTCGTGTGCACCAAAGCGAGGTGTGAGCATGGCGTCAGACACATTACCAATTGCCGAGCAGGGCGTGGCCACCCTGCCCGATGCGGCATGGGCACAGGCCCGGCACCGGACCGAAATCATCGGGCCGCTGGCAGCGCTTGAAGTGGTTGGGCATGAAGCCGCCGATGCCGCTGCTCAAGCGCTGGGCCTATCCAGGCGGCAGGTGTATGTCCTGATCCGGCGTGCCCGGCAAGGTGCTGGGTTTGTGACGGACCTGGTTCCCGGCCAGTCCGGCGGCGGAAAAGGCAAGGGACGCTTGCCGGAATCAGTTGAGCGCATCATCCGCGAGTTGCTGCAAAAGCGCTTCCTGACCAAGCAGAAGCGTAGCCTGGCGGCGTTCCACCGCGAGGTCGCGCAGGCTTGCAAAGCGCAAAAGCTACGGGTGCCGGCGCGCAACACTTTGGCCCTGCGGATCGCCGGCCTCGACCCGCTCAAGGCCACTCGCCGCCGGGAAGGTCAGGATGCGTCCCGCAGCCTGCAAGGTGTCGGTGGTGAGCCTCCCGCCGTGACCGCGCCACTGGAACAAGTGCAGATTGATCACACGGTCATCGACCTGATCGTGGTGGACGAGCGCGACCGGCAACCGATTGGCCGTCCGTATCTGACCATCGCCATCGACGTGTTTACCCGCTGCGTGCTCGGCATGGTCGTCACGCTGGAAGCGCCGTCATCTGTTTCGGTCGGCCTGTGCCTTGTGCATGTCGCCTGCGACAAGCGTCCCTGGCTGGAGGGTCTGAATATAGAAATGGATTGGCCGATGAGCGGCAAGCCCAGGCTGCTCTACTTGGACAACGCGGCCGAGTTCAAGAGCGAGGCGCTGCGCCGTGGCTGCGAGCAGCACGGCATCCGGTTGGACTATCGTCCGCCAGGGCAGCCGCACTACGGCGGCATCGTGGAACGGATCATCGGTACGGCGATGCAGATGATCCACGATGAATTGCCAGGGACGACCTTCTCCAACCCTGACCAGCGCGGGGACTACGATTCCGAAAACAAGGCCGCCCTGACATTGCGTGAGCTGGAGCGCTGGCTCACGTTGGCGGTGGGCACCTATCACGGCTCTGTGCACAACGGCCTGCTTCAGCCGCCGGCGGCGCGCTGGTCAGAAGCCGTGGCGCGTGTCGGTGTACCGGCTGTCGTCACCCGCGCCTTGGCTTTTTTGGTCGATTTCCTGCCCATCATTCGCCGTACTCTGACTCGCACCGGCTTTGTCATCGACCACATTCACTACTACGCCGATGCGCTCAAGCCGTGGATAGCTCGGCGCGACCGCTTGCCTGCGTTCCTGATCCGGCGCGACCCGCGCGACATCAGCCGCATTTGGGTGCTGGAGCCGGAGGGGCAGCACTATCTGGAAATTCCATACCGCACCTTGTCGCACCCGGCTGTCACCCTCTGGGAACAACGACAGGCGCTGGCGAAATTGCGGCAGCAAGGGCGCGAACAGGTGGATGAGTCGGCGCTGTTTCGCATGATCGGCCAGATGCGCGAAATCGTGTCCACCGCGCAGAAAGCTACGCGCAAGGCGCGGCGCGACGCGGATCGACGCCAGCATCTCAAGGCAACGGCAGTTCTTTTCAAAACCACGCCACCACCGGACGCGGACATGGCTGACCCGCAGGCAGACAACCAGCCACCTGCCAAACCGTTCGACCAGATTGAGGAGTGGTAGCCGTGGAAGAATATCCCATCATCGACTTGTCCCACCTGATGCCGGTGGCCCAGGGCTTGGCCCGTCTTCCGGCGGACGAACGCATCCATCGCCTTCGCGCTGACCGCTGGATCGGCTATCCGCGAGCAGTCGAGGCGCTGAATCGGCTGGAAGCCCTGTATGCGTGGCCGAACAAACAACGCATGCCCAACCTGCTGTTGGTCGGTCCAACCAACAACGGCAAGTCGATGATCGTCGAGAAATTCCGCCGCACCCACCCGGCCAGCTCCGACGCCGACCAGGAGCACATTCCGGTACTGGTCGTGCAGATGCCATCCGAACCGTCGGTAATCCGCTTCTACGTCGCGCTACTTGCCGCGATGGGCGCGCCATTGCGCCCGCGCCCACGGCTGCCGGAAATGGAGCAATTGGCGCTGGCACTGCTACGCAAGGTCGGCGTGCGCATGCTGGTGATCGACGAATTGCACAACGTCCTGGCCGGCAACAGCGTCAACCGCCGGGAATTCCTCAACCTGCTGCGTTTCCTCGGCAACGAGCTGCGCATCCCGCTGGTCGGGGTCGGCACACGCGATGCCTACTTGGCGATCCGCTCGGACGACCAGTTGGAAAACCGCTTCGAGCCGATGATGCTGCCGGTGTGGGAGGCCAACGACGATTGCTGCTCACTGCTGGCCAGCTTCGCGGCTTCGCTCCCGCTGCGGCGACCCTCGTCGATTGCCACGCTGGATATGGCCCGCTACCTGCTCACGCGCAGCGAGGGCACCATCGGCGAGCTGGCGCACCTGTTGATGGCGGCGGCCGTCGCTGCCGTGGAGAGCGGTGAGGAAGCGATCAACCATCGCACGCTCAGCATGGCCGATTACACCGGTCCCAGCGAGCGGCGGCGGCAATTCGAGCGGGAACTGATGTGAAGCCAGCGCCACACTGGCCACTGCATCCGGCTCCCAGGGAAGGCGAAGCCTTGTCTTCGTGGCTCAACCGCGTGGCCCTTT
>Ga0265293_10004300_pt1 | contig 25285 bp, 29 predicted proteins | sample Munlanlewell138R_FD_192505 | JGI IMG/M metagenome (GOLD analysis project Ga0265293, IMG submission 192505) | Leachate microbial communities from a municipal landfill in Southern Ontario, Canada - Leachate well 138R | ecosystem: Engineered > Solid waste > Landfill > Unclassified | place: Canada...
ATCTGCGGGGGCATCATGGATGTCTTCGTCGAGCGCCTTGGGGCTTCCGAAACTCCTTCGTAGCGCGCCAGGCGCGAGACTGGCCGCATGGCCACCGCCCAGGAGCCTGGCAGTGCACCCCTCCGCACTACTCCGGGCACCAGACGAAGCGACGCGGCGGCGGGCGATCGCCAACTTCACGGGTGATTTGCGGCGGATTTCCGAGCGGATGACGTAATTGCCGGAACCTGAGGTGCCGCTTAGAATCCTCGCGTGTTGGTAGCTCCCGGTGCGGCCGTTCTTTTTGTACTGTACGTCGCATTGCCGTTCGTGGTGCTGGCGCTGGTGGCGCAGAATCGCCATCGGAGCCAGGCATTCACGCTGTGGGGCTTCCTGAGCTGGCTGGGCATAATCATCGGCCCGGTTATCATGCTGGTGGCACCGCCCGGTGGGTTCGCGAATAGAGGTGAGGCCCACAACAAGGCCGGGTAAACGCTGCGCAGAAGTTTGGCCCAGTGACACCGGCGTATATCCTGTAGCATGGAAGTGTCCCGAGGAGTCGGGGCGGAAGGAACGCATATGTTTGGCACTCTGGGTGCACCCGAACTGATCATCATCGCGGTCGTGCTGATCCTGCTCTTTGGAGTGGGCAAGGTGAGCGGCCTTGGCCGTGAGCTCGGCTCTTCGATCAAGGAGTTCCGCCGGGCGGTGAAGGACGAGGACGAAGAGCAGGCCCCGCCGGTCCAGCAGGCGACCACACAGGCTCCGCCGCCGGTCGCGCCGCCCCAGCAGCAGTACACGCCGCCGGCACAGCAGCCGCAGCAGGCGCCGCCGCCTCCGCAGCAGCACCAGGGCGAGCAGAACAACCCGAACGTGTTCTAGCCTCCCCGAAAAGAGAACGACCAACGGCCCTCATGCACGAGGGCCGTTTTCTTTCCCCGGAAGGAGCGATCGTTCGGCTGGCCACGAGTAGAGTGCGCCCATGGATACGCCTGAACTTCTCGGTACGAAACTCTTCGACCTGACCGGGCGCGTCGCGCTGGTTACCGGCGCGGGGCGCGGGCTCGGCCGGACGATGGCGCGGGCGCTGGCCGCGGCTGGCGCCGATGTTGCCGTTTCGAGCCGAACGCCGGCGGAGCTGGATTCGCTGGTGGCGGAGATAGAGGCGCTCGGCCGGCGAGCGAAAGCGATCACCTGCGACGTGACCGACGAGGCCGGGTGTGGACGGCTGGTAGACCATGTGGCCGGGTCCCTGGGCGGGTTGGACATCCTGGTCAACAACGCCGGGATGAATATCCGCAAGCCGATTCTCGAGCTGAGTGCGGCAGAATTCCGGCAGGTGCTGGATACCAATCTGCAGGGCTACTTCCTCTGCGCGCGGGCAGCGGGGCGGGTGCTCACCGAGCAGGGCTCCGGGAAGGTCATCAATGTGTCGAGCATCATGGGGCGCGTGGCGCTGCCAGCCCAGGGCGCCTACGCCAGTTCGAAAGGCGCGATCGAACAGCTAACGAAGGTGCTGGCACTGGAGTGGGCGCCGAAGAATGTGCAGGTAAATGCCTTGGCGCCGACCTACTTCGAGACCGAACTGACCCGCCCGCTGTTCGAAGACCCGGACCGCCATCAGTTCATCACAGAACGCACACCGGCGGGCCGCTGGGGTCAGCCGCACGAGCTTGCGGGCGCTGTGATCTTCCTGGCGAGCCGCGCGAGCGACTACATCACCGGGCATACGCTGGTCGTGGATGGCGGCTGGACAGCGTGGTGAGCCCAGCGCACAGCGTTATGACAAGCCCCGCACTTAACACTTGACCGAAACTTACGGGCTCCCAGCGGGTCCCCGGTTCATCGCCACCAAGGGTGGAAATCGGCGCTTTCTGCGGCTGTATCAGGGATTCACCGATGCAGCCACCGCGCAATGCTCGCCTAGGCTTAGGCCGTGGATCCGCATCTTCCTTCGGAGCCCCGCAAAGGCCCGGGCATACTCGCACAGCTTTTCCGCAAGCCGCAGTTCCTGCTTCCCATGGTGGTCGTGGCGGGGATGCTCGGGGTGGCGTTTGGCATCCAACCGGGCGGAGCCCCGTCGACGAGCGAAGCGGCGCATGAGCTCGACCCCGGGCCGGGGCGGGGCACCGAGACCCCGGAATGGAGCCCATCGCCGAGCCCTACGGCTACGTCTTCGCCCGAAACCCCCGTGAGTACTGCCGCCGCAGACGAGACGGCGACCAGCGATGTCGCAGGAGTGCAGGGGACGCCAACCGTATCCGCCACACCGGAGCCCGACCTGAGCCGGCAGGCGACGGAATGCGGGGCGATCCAGGAGACGACGGTTCCACTCGCGGTCGAGCAGAACATCATGGGCGTGGCCGTGCGCGCGCAGAGCGTCGCCGTCTACCCGGTGGACTATCTCCGCTGCATCCTGATGGCCACGGGCGGGCGCGAGGCGGTGACACTTTCAACGGCACTTGGAATGGCCGCGGCACAGGGGTCGACCCACGCCGTACTCGTGGATCTGTGGGTGACGAATGGGGGCCACGAGTTTGCACAGGTGAACCTGAAGAGCGCAAGCATCGCTGCTGCCGGGCAGACTTTTGCGCCCCTCGCTACGCTCGGCGGACGCGCCGAGGTGGTGGTGTCGAGCGGCCAGGGCCGGAACGTTACGCTCGTGGGCGTGCTCAGAAACGACGTGGGCACAACGACCGGACCGATGACCGTGACGATTGAAGCGCCCCTCACGGGCGGCAAGCAGAACCAGGGCAAGTACCAACTCTTCCTGCCGACTCCGTAGGAGTCACTCTTCGAGCAGGACGACGTTTTCGCCCGTACCATCGAAACCTTCGTACACGGAGTTGGGAAGCACCGTGGTGAAGGAAACGAACTCGGCGACAACCTCGGTATGGCCCTTCCCACCGCAGCCCTGGCCGCTGCAGGACTCCATCCCGTGGAGATACATGAAGGCGAAGCCGAGGATCGTGGACTGGCTTTTGTGATCAATCTTGTCGACGACGGGGATGATGATGATGCGGGCCGAGTCTTCGCAGCCCGGCCGGATGCGTGAGACGCCATCGGCGCCGGTGATGAGGACGTCGTCGCGCGCGTTGCCAGGGCAGCCCGCTGGGGCGGGACGAGCGAGGCGATCGCTGACGCCCTGGTCGGTCGGGCCGGCCATATTCCCGGTCTCCGGGTCGACCTTATCGCCGACCTGGAAGCGCTTGTTCGAACCGTTGATGATGGCGTTGCGGTAGCGGTTGGCACCGGAGCCGTCGAGGCCCAGTGCGCCGAAGTCACCGCCGGCGTTGTTCCCCGCGCCCCATTTGAGCTGGCACCTCACATTTTGGGTGAACACGGGCAGGCCCTGCGCGTCGGTACCTTCGTAGCAGGGGTTTTGAAGCAGCTCGCTGGTGGGGTCGTTGCTCGCGATGAAGCCCCAGGGGAGGACCCCGTTGCCGCCCTTATACGTCGCGGCACGGGCCTGGGCGGTGGCCTGCACATCCGATCCGCTGAGACCGAGGATGCGGAGGAAGGCGTAGTTCACGCGGCGGCGCGCGGTCACACGGATCGTGTCCGCAGGACTGCGGTTGCCCGTGATCTGCACGTCGGCCGACGTCGAGCCGCCGGCGTTGGCGGCCACGTAGGTTTCAGCGCTGGATGTCGCGACACCGCTATCCGGCAGATCCTGTGCACCTGCGAGGGCTGCGGCATCGGCGACCTTTTGCAGGTCGGTGCGCGTATAAACGAGGTGGCCGACATCGACCGACATCCCGACCAGGGCGATGAACGCGGCCAGTCCGCCGGCGAACAACACCAAGACCTGACCTCGCTCCAGGCTGCCCGTTCGACGAGCCATGCGTCGACGAAACGCGCGCACCACGGCCACACTTCCACCTCCGTCTCGTACCCACTTCGGGGGCACTAGTCGGTAATACGGCGGAGTGTGACGGGCCTCGGGTGACTGTAGAGTGGCGATTAGTGGCAGTGACGTGGAATGCGAAGGGGATCAGCGATTATGTGTGCCTTTCGGTGGTGCTTCTGCTTTATTCGACCATCCAGCTCGTGCGTGTTTGCCACTCAGATGGTGGCTGGTGCTGGCCATTGATGGCACCTGCTGGCGACGAGTAGTTTGCGATGACGCGTCCTTGCCAGTCCGCGGAGCTGGGCAGAGTCAGCGGGTCAGCGGTGAGCTCAAGGGCTACCCAACCCACGATTTTGAACTGGATATCGCCACCGGGACAGCTGATGCCAGTGCTTCCATTGCATTCGCGGGCGGCCTGGATAACGGGGACGATGATCGGCCGGCCGCTCAGGTAGTGCTCATGGAGCGCCTGGACCGGTTCGAGACCGATGGCATTGCCACCGTTCGAGAACGTCTGCCATTCGCCCGGGTTGAGGTGGACGATCTCGGTGCCGTGGTGGAAGTAGCCCTTGAAGGTGTTCGACCCGACATCCCAGTTCGGGTTATTGCGGAAATTCGGTTTCACCTGGTTGCGGTACTGGTTGTTGCGATAGGTCTGGATAGAGCCCGGGCAGATGCCATAGGGGCAGCCGGGAGGCGGATTTGGGTTGCCGCCCCAGACGGCATAGGGGAAGACATCGGTGTCGTCGAAGGCGTAGCCGGTGACGACTTCGGAGCGGACGGCAGCGCGCGCGGAAGGGTGCGAGCCATCGAGCCCCAGCACCCGGAGGAACCAGAAATCGACCTGGCGCTCCGCCTCAACGGTGACCACGCGGCTACCCTCAGTAAAGCTAACTGTCGCGGAGGTGCGCGGGCCACCATTCTTCAAGACGTACTCGTTCGCGATGCCGCGGGCCGTGGCCTCATCGGGGAGGTCCATCGCGGCCGCCAGCGCAGCCGCATCCGCGACCTTTTGGAGATCGGTGCGGGTGTAGACGAGGTGGCCGACGTCGACCGACATGCCGACAAAGCCGAGGAATGCCGTGAGGCCCGCGGCGAACAACACGAGCACATTCCCGCGCTCGTTTCGCAACGATGCCGGTCGCAACCATCGAAACAGGCTGCGCATTCGAGTACCTCCGAATCTGCCGCTCACCTGCCAATACCGGCACGGTTGGGGGCTGTTATGGCGCGACGGGGACGAGCGGGGTGCGAATCGGTTACAGGCGGGTGGAGCGGGCGCCCCGCTCTGCCGCTTTGCCCGGGGGAAGTACGCATGGCACCCTGTGGAACGGCGGGGACTGCCGGGCTGCTTGCACCGGCACGGTGGAGGCACCCATGGCTTTTCGAACCCGCTGGCTCGCGGTCGCCGTCGTTGGGGCGGCACTTGTGGCGCTGCCTGCGTGTGGCGACGACGATGACGGCGGCGAACAGACGACCACACCGGGCGCAACTCAAACGCTTGAAACGGTGACACAGCCGGTGACTGGCACGGGTACTCCCGGCGCATCTCCCACTGAGCAATTGCCGCCCTCACGGGCGGAGGTCCTCGCACAGTCGGCGCAGTACTTCATCTATGAGGCAGGGGAAGGCGACACGGTGGAATCGGCCGCGAACGCCTTCAGTGCGAGCCCGGATGGCGCTTCCGAGGAACTCATACAGCAGATTCTCGACGAGAACGGGCTCGATTCCGGGGACCTGAAGCCGGGGCAGAAGATCGGCATCCCGCTCATTCTGCCGGGCGACCTGTCGATGTTCGCAGAGAACTCTATCGAGGATGCTCTGGCGATCGGGCAGGGCCAGAGTGGCGAGCTCGTGCTGCTGCAGCCCACCCTCGATATGCGGAGCGGCTTCCTCGGCAGGATGGCGCTCCATCGCGTCCAACTTGCCACGGGCATACCGGCCGACGAAGGCTACGGATATGTCATGGAGTACTGGATCACCGATCGCCCGCCCGCGAAGGGTGGCGTGATCGACCCGGACGCGCGCAAGGCACAGCGACAGTTCATCGTCGCGGGCGGGTCGCTGGCAGAAACACTGGGGAGTGGCGACGGTGTGTACACGTGGGAAGTGAGCGGCGTTCAGTACGCGCTCAAGTCGTTCGTGAACCAGCCCACGCCGCAGGAACTTGCGGAGATGCTGGGAACGGCCGCGGAGCGATAGCGCCGCGGGCCAAGAAGGAGTGACCAAGCCAGCGGTTGGCCTCCACGAACACGAAGGGCTGATTCGTTGCACCGGGGGCAATCGAACGGCAGGATGGGCCGTGTGAAGCCGGAACTCCCGGATGCGTTCTTGTGCTCGCTTGCAGCGGCGGTCGGCGAGCAACATGTGCTCCTGGCGGACGACGAACGTGCGCCATACGAGATGGACTGGACCCGGCGGTTCCAGGGGCGTGCCGCCGCGGTAGTTCGCCCGGCCGACACGCGGGCACTTTCGGACGTGTTACGCCTCTGCTTCGAGGCGGGTGTCGCCGTCGTGCCCCAGGGTGGGAACACCGGCCTCGTAGGCGGGAGCGTGCCACGGGGCGGCGAAGTGGTGGTGTCGCTTCGGCGCCTCTCGCATGTCGACGTCGACCCGGTGGAAGAGCGCGCGGTGGTGGGCGCAGGTACGACGCTGCAACAGCTCCAGGAGGCCGCAGCAGGACACGGACTGACCTTCGCGGTCGACATGGCCTCGCGAGGTAGCGCCACCCTCGGAGGCATGGTGGCCACGAATGCGGGGGGCGTGCACGTGGTGCGTTACGGGCCGATGCGGTCGCAGGTCCTCGGGTTTGAGGCGGTGCTGGCGGACGGGACGGTGATCACGAGGATGACCGGGCTCGCGAAGGAGAGCGCCGGGTACGACCTCGGCGGGCTGCTCTGCGGGAGCGAGGGTACGCTCGCGGTCGTGAGCCGCGTCCTCGTCCGACTGGTCCCGGTGCCCCGCTACGCGGCCGTGGCGCTGCTCGGGCTGGGGAGCCTGGCCGCCGCGGTCGAGGTGGTAACCACGTTGCGACGGGAATTGCCGTCGCTGCTGGCAGCGGAGGTGTTCTTCGACGACGGGCTCGCACTGGTCCGCGAGCACGCTGGCCTGCCGCGCCCATTCGACCGGCCACATCCCGTGTACCTGCTTGTCGAGGCGGCTGACGAGGCGGACCCCGCGGGGGAATTGGCCACGGTTCTCGCCAAGGCCCCTGGCGTGGGAGACAGCGCATTCGCGACCGATAGCCGCGAACGCACGCGGCTCTGGGCGTACCGCGAACGTCACACGGAAGCAGTCAACGCGGCAGGCGTGCCGCACAAGCTGGATGTGAGCGTTCCGCTTGCAGCAGCGGCGGCGTTCGAAGTCGAGCTACGTGCGCTGCTGGCGAAGGAGGCCGCGGGGGCGCGGCTCGTGCTGTTTGGCCATCTTGCCGAGGCCAACTTCCATGTGAACCTGCTCGGCCTCCCACGCGACGACGAGCGCATTGACCGGGGGGTCCTCGAACTGGTGGCGGCCTTCGAGGGGAGCATCAGCTCGGAGCACGGCGTCGGGGTCGCGAAAACGAGATACCTGCAGCTCTCCCGGACGGAAGGTGAACTGCAGGCCATGCGAGCCATCAAAGCCGCCCTCGACCCGGGTGGCATTCTGAACCCGGGCGTCATCTTCACGGCGACTCCTGAGTAGACTGCGAGGATGACGACCGCTCGGAGGCGACGCCAGGCGAAGCGGGAGCGTGCCGTGGAGGCGCAAGCGACCCCGGCGGCCGCGCCTGTCACGCTGTCATCTCCCGGGGGAGCCGGGCCGGGCCGAGCCGTGCGGATTGTGCATCTGTTCCCGGCGGTGCTCGTGGCGGCACTGACGACAGGTCTGGTGGCGCTCGCCGATAGGGACGCTCCGGTTGCGCTCTATGTGCAGCTCGGATTGGGGATGCTGTTCTACCAGTTCGCGATTGGCGTCGCGAACGATGTGATGGACACCGAAGCGGATGCCACCGCAAAACCGTGGAAGCCAATTCCCTCGGGGCTTGTGAGCCTGCGCACAGCACGGCTCCTGGCGGCAGGGTTCGTCGCGGCGGGTCTCATTGTCACCGCCGGGCTCGACTTCGTGCCCTGGGTCATCGGGATCGGGGGGCTGGCCTGCGGCCTCATCTACGACGGTGCACTGAAGCGAACCGCCTGGAGCTGGTTGCCGTGGGCGATCGCGTTTCCGCTGATTCCCGCATGGGTGTACACCGCGGCGGACGCGTGGGAGCCGCTGCTCTGGTGGGCGTTCCCGCTCGGTGGCTCGTTCGCGATCGCGCTGCACTTCGCGAACCAGTCACCAGACGCAGCCGCCGATAGCAGCCTCGGCGTGCGCGGCTTACCGCAGCGTCTGGGGGCGAGGCGGTCCGCACGGTTGTCGCTGGCACTCTTCGGCCTGGCTGCCTCGGGTGCGGCGGTCGTGTTGCTGTTCGAGGCGCCCCAGCGCGCAGGGTTCGTCGCCGCGGCTGGCACGATAGCGCTGCTGCTGGCCCCACGGGCGGCACTCTTCTTCGGGCGGGACGGGCTGTTCGGGCTGCTGAGTGCAAGCGCCGCGATCGTGTCGATCTTCTTCCTATCCGCCGTCTGACCCGTAGACACGGGCTTCGAGCCGCCGCAGGCGCCGGTCGATACTGCGCAGCGCGTGGCGGAGAATCGCCATGGTGATGAAGAAGTCGAGCCAGAGCAGGATGACGCCGAGACAGAGGAAGATATCCTGCACGACGCGCTGATTGACCAGCACCGCCGCGAGGATGAAAGCCACACCGATGCCAGAGACAACCGAAGGCAGGACGATTAGCACGAGCGCCGCCTCGCTTGGAGCCAGGCGCCGCGCTCCCGCCGAGCGTTCCCGTGGGACACCGGCTCGTCGCGGCTGGCCAAGAGCATTATCAACGTCACTGGCGCGACCCCGCCAGCAGGAGGAAATCGGCATGCACCGCCGGGGCGGCAGCGATGGCCCCTTCGCTGAAGATGGTCACTTCGGAGCCGTCGCGGCCGGTGATGGTGCCGCCGGCTTCGCGCACAAGCAGGATCCCCGGCGCGAGGTCCCAGGGAAAGAGGTTGGCATGGAGAAAGATGTCGTAGCGGCCTGCCGCTACGTAGGCGAAGCCGAGCGCCGCCGAACCGGGGATTCGTAGCGACTGCATGCCCGGCCAGAGGCCGAGCGCGAGTTCAAGCTGGCGGCGAGCGCGGGCGTCATCGTAACCGAGGTCCAGGGCGAATACTGATTCACGAACCGTCTCGCGGCCTGACACGCGAACAGGAACGCCATTCAGGGTGCACCCCTCGCCGGCGACCGCGAGGAACTCTTCGCCAAGGATGGGCTGCGAAGTGAGCGCGAGCAGGGGGCGTTCTTCGAAACACAGCGCCAGGTTGAAGGCAAAGTGGGGGATGCCGCGGGAGAAGTTCTTCGTGCCATCGAGCGGGTCGACGACCCACATCCAGCCGGGGGAGCGGATGCTGGCAGCGGTTTCCTCGCTCAGGACGGCGTGATCCGGGAACTCGCGCTGGAGCAGGTCCAGCACGACCCGTTCGGCGGCGAAATCCACCTCGGTGACGACGTTGCCGCGTCCCTTGGTCTCGGCAACTGCGACCTTGCCGAAACCGTCGCGAATGACGCGGCCGGCTTCGGCGGCGCAGGTGCGAGCCACCTCCAACGCGGAACGGCCGCTCGTGCTCGTGGGCAGGGCAGGCGTTGGCATTGGCCTAGCCTACCCCGTGTGGCCGAAGGTGTTCGCTCACCGGGTGCTCTTCCCGCCACTGTGCTCACGCGCGCTAAGGGCGTTTTCCGGGCGCCAGCGGTCGCCGGCGACGAGATGGTCCAGCGGCAACCGGCGCTGGGGCGCCGTCTCCTTCGCCTGCAGGTCTTCGGGCAATTGTTCGGGCGAGCCGGGGTAGCCCACCGCGAGAACGGCGAGCACCCGGATCTCGGGCGGTGCGCCGAAGATGTCGCGGACGACCGCCTCGTCGAAGCCGGCCATCGGGTGGGCGAGTAGCCCGAGCGCTGTCGCTTGCGCGAGGAGGTTGCCCGTGGCGATACCCGCGTTGAACTGCCAGAGGTCCCGCTCGGAGCCGTCCCGGTTCTTCACCGGGGGGGCGTGTGCCGGATTTACGGCGACGGCGATGAACAGCGGGGCAGCCGTGGCCCATGCGCGGTTTCCTTCGGTCAGTGCCTCGGCCATGCGGTCGCGCGTCCCGGGTGACATGGTCACGAGGAGGCGCGTGGGCTGTGTGTTCCCGTGGCTGGGCGCGACGGAGACCGCCCGCCAAAGGACCTCCTGGACGTCGTCGGGGACAGGCTTCGCTTCGAAGGCGCGGCGGGCACGCCGCTCGGCAAGGGCAGGCAGCAGTTCGGGCATCGGAACCTCCTGTGTGGTATATCGTGCCACCTCTGGCCCGGACGTGCGTAGACTCGCGACATGGCAACGTTCGTTGGGCTCGACCTGGCATGGACGCCGCACCGGGAGAGCGGCGTCTGCGTGCTTGAGGGCGATGACCGCGGGCTGCGGGTGGCGACAATCGAAACGGTGGTTGCGACGCCTCGTGAGTTCGCCGAGCGGATCGCGGGGACGGGCGACGACGTGGTCGCTGCAATTGACGCACCGCTCGTAGTACGCGAAGGGCGACGGGCGGAAGCTTTGCTCGCGCGGCACTTCGGGCGGTATGGCGCGTACGGGTATGTGGCGAACAGGCCATTCCTGGAGCGAATGAGGGGGCTCGCCGGGCCGGAGCTTGGGTCGCTGCTGGCAGCCGCCGGCGTCTCGCTCGACCCAACGGAGATCGGGCGGAATGCGTCGGGCCGTTTTGCATTCGAGATGTACCCGCACGCCGCCCAGGTCGTGCTCTTTGGGCTGCGGCGCATCCTGCGGTATAAGCGGGGGCGGCTCGACGCGCGACGAAGCGAGCTGGAGCTCTATCGCACCTGCCTTGCACAACTGGTGGATGCTTCGCCAATCGCTGCGCCTGGACCTCTGCAGGAGCTGCTGTGGACACCCCTGGACGGTGCAACCGGGCGGGAGCTCAAGCAAGTGGAGGACCGGCTTGATGCGCTCACGTGCGCGCTCGCCGCGTTCGAAGCCTGGCAACACGGGATCGCCGCGAGCGAAGTCTTCGGGTCTGCGGATGCGGGCTCGATTGCTGTGCCGGGAATGGCCCGTGACGAGCGGTTCGCCTGACTACATCCGGTCAGGGGCGTTCATGCCCATCAGGTGAAGCACCCGGGCGAGTGCGATCTTCGCCGCCAGGACGAGCCGCAGGCGTGCCCGGGACAGCGCTTCGTCTTCGGTCAGCACCTTGAGGGACGAGTCATTCTGCTGCTTGAAGGCGTCGTTGAAGGTGTGGAACGCAGTCGCGAGCGACATCGCGTAGTGCGGCAGGTGCTGCGGTTCGAACGACGTCGCGACAGCTTCGATGACCTCGGAGAGGCGCATCATCTCGCGGATGAGTGCGAGTTCGTGCGGCTGCGAAAGGAGCGCGAGATCGCCACCTTCGGGCGTGAGCCCCTGCTCGGATGCCCGTTGGAGGATGCCCGCGAGGCGCGCATGTGCGTACTGCACGTAGAACACGGGGTTCTCGGCCGACTGCTTCTTGGCAAGGTCGAGGTCGAACTCCATTTGGGAACCGGGAGAGCGGACGAGGAAGAAGAACCGGGCGGCGTCGACGCCCACTTCCTCGACGAGCTCATCGATGGTGATGATCTCGCCTCCGCGCTTGGAAAGGCGTACCACCTCCCCGCCCCGCTTCAGGACGACGAGTTGGTACAGGAGGATGTGTAGTCCTTCCGGGTCGGCGCCAATCGCCCGGGTGGCAGTTTTGAGGCGGGAGACGTGGCCGTGATGGTCGGCGCCCCACACGTCGATGACAAGGTCAAAGCCGCGGCGAATGAACTTGTCGTAGTGGTAGGCGATGTCGCTGGCGTAGTAGGTCGGGCGGCCGTCGGTGCGGACGACCACGTTGTCCTTGTCTTCGCCAAGGTCGCTCGATGTAAACCAGAGCGCGCCTTCGCGCTCGGCGAGTTGGCCGTTCTCCCGAAGGAGGGACATCGCCTTTTCGTAGGCGCCGCCGGGCCCGTAAAGCGACTTCTCGCTGAACCAGCAGTCGTACTCCACGCCGAAATCCTGGAGGGACGCGCGGATCTGTTTGACCATGAGGTCGATGCCGAGAGCGGTCAGCTCATCGGGTGCTGGCTCACCCTCCGGGCGGAGGTAGGCGTCACCGGCCTGCTCCTTCACGGTGCGGGCGATATCGATCATGTATTCGCCGGGATAGCCGTCGGCGGGGATATCGACTTCCCGGCCAAAGAGCTGCTCGTAGCGCGCGTAAAGGGTCTCGCCGTAGGTGTCAGTCTGGGTACCGGCGTCGTTGACGTAGTACTCGCGTTCAACCTCGTAGCCGGCGGCGGCAAGGACGGCCGCGAGGGCGTCGCCAATGGCGGCGCCGCGCCCGTTCCCGACGTGTAGCGGCCCCGTCGGGTTGGCCGAGACGAACTCGACCTGGGCCTTCTTGCCCGCCCCGAGGGTTATGTCGGCATAGGCATCGCCGAGCGCAATGACCTGCTCCACCTGGCGCTGCAGGAAGTCGTTGGAGAGCCGGAAATTGATGAAGCCGGGCTTGGCCACGCCGGGCCGTTCGACGACGGCATCGGCCGGGAGGTGCTCAACGATGGCGTTGGCGATTTCGAGCGGCGGCTTCATCGCGGAGCGTGCGAGGCGGAGCGGCAGGGTGCTCGCGAAGTCGCCCTTGGAGGGGTCCTTGGGGCGTTCGATGCCCGCGTCGGGGATCACGACATCGGGCAGGATGCCGGCGGCGATGGCCGCACGCACAGCCTGCTCGACGAGCCCCTCGAGATGGGCGCGGACATTTCGAGCGTCAACGGTTGGACCTGCCAAAACGATACCTTCAGTGGGTGGATTGAAGCACTCACTGTATCCCGTCGCCTTCGTGGGCGCATTAGAACGAAGGTGGAGTCAGCGGAGGCAGAAGGGGAAGGCGTTCTGGCGCGCGAGTTCGGCGACTTCGAGGGCGGCCTTCTCCGCCTGTTCGATGACGTGTTCCGGGTAGCCGTACTTGCGCTGGTGTGCCTCGAATTCGTCCTCATCGAGAAACTGGATGAGGCCGTCCGGGCGGACCGCGACGTCCAGGTCCAGATCGACATAGGTGAGTTGGCAACCTTCGAGCAGCGGCGGGGTGGTGACGTTGCAGTACCAGAGGCTGATGTCGGCACCGGGGCGCGAGAGGCGAAAGACGTTGTACCAGCGGTCGCGCCAAAAGTAGACACGGCTGTCGTAGGGCGAGCGGAATTCTCCGCGGCTCGTGAAGATCGGGGCCCGGGCACGGTAGTCCGCGACGAGCAGATTGCCGTCGTCGGAGCGCACGCGAAACGGCTGGATCCAGTGGGCGGTGCCGTCGTACTTCGTCGCGCGAAGCAGGATCCGCGTGCCGGGGCGGGCGAGCGTCGAATCTTGGGGCGGCATTGCCGAATCATACACAGGGCCCCCGGCAGGTGCGGGCCCGTTACGTGAAGTTACGCCGTTCTTGGTCGCGATGCGACATATTCGTCATTGTGTGGCAGGATGCGCCGCATCGCACCGGGCGCGGGGGGAGCGTAGTATGCGGCGCAAGAGCGCGCCCGACGGGTCCCCAATCCCCGGCCGCACGCCACCACCAGACTAGCCACGCAGGAGGGAGAGCCGCTGTCATGACGCAACAGAAGGAGATCGGCCTGCCCGTCACCGAGGTGTACCCCGTCCCGGAGCGCGTGCGGCAAGGCGCGCTGGTCCAGAGCATGGAGGAATACCAGCGGCTCTACGACCGGAGCGTAAACGACCGCGAGGCGTTCTGGACAGAGATGGCAAATGAGCACCTCGAATGGATGGCGCCGTTCGACAAGGTGGTCGAGGAAGACCTAACCAAGGGGCACATCCGCTGGTTTCTCAACGGGAAGCTGAACCCGGCGGTGAACTGCCTGGACCGGCATGTCCGGACGAAGCCGGACAAGGTTGCGATCATCTGGGAAGGCGACGAGCCCGGGACAAACCGGCGGGTGACCTACCGGGAGCTGTACGAGGAGACCTGCCGGCTCGCGAACGAGCTCCGTGCGCGCGGTATCAAGAAGGGCGACCGGGTCGCCATCTATATGGGCATGGTGCCGGAACTCGCCGTGGCGATGCTGGCCTGTGCGCGCATCGGCGCGATCCACTCGGTCATTTTCGGTGGCTTTAGCCCGCGTTCGATCCGCGACCGTGTGGACGATTCGAGCTGCCGGGCGATCATCACGCAGGACGAAGGGCGGCGTGGCGGCCGGGTGGTGCCGCTGAAGCACAACGTCGATGAAGCGCTCAAGGCGCCAGGCCACACCGTCGAGTTCACGATCGTGTTCAAGCGCTCGGAGAATGAGGTTTCCATGGACCCGGCGCGCGATAGCTGGTGGCACGATGTGGTGCCGAAGCAGCCGGCGGAGTGCGAGCCAGAAGTGATGGACGCGGAGGACCCGCTCTTCATCCTGTACACCTCCGGCTCGACGGGGAAGCCGAAGGGCGTGCTCCACACGCAGGCGGGCTATCTGCTGTTCGTCATGGTTTCGCAGCGGTACGTGTTCGACCTTCGGGAAGATGATGTGTATTGCTGCGCAGCGGACGTCGGTTGGATCACCGGACACAGCTACATCGTGTACGGGCCGCTCGGGAACGGCGCGACGAGCGTGATGTTCGAGTCCATCCCGACGTACCCCGACTCCGGCCGGTACTGGGACATGGTCGATCGGCTGGGCATCACGGTGTTCTACACGGCACCGACGGCCATCCGGGCCATCGCGCGGGATGGGAACGAGCCGGTCGAGCGGTACAGCCGCGAGACGTTGCGCATCCTCGGTACGGTGGGTGAGCCAATCAACCCGGAGGCATGGCGTTGGTATTACCGTGTGCCGGGCGGGGAGCGCTGCTACGTGGTGGACACCTACTGGCAGACCGAGACCGGTGGCCACGTCATCACCGGGCTCCCGGGCGCAATACCGATGAAGCCGGGAGCAGGCTCGCTGCCGTTTTTTGGGGTCGAACCGTGCATCGTCGATGAAGACGGTCGCGAGCTCGAGGGGAACGATGTCACGGGACGCCTCTGCATGAAGGCCTCGTGGCCGGCGATGATGCGGGGGATCTATGGCGACCAGCAGCGCTTTGTCGACACCTACCTGAGCACCTACCCCGGGAAGTACTTCACGGGGGATGGCTGCCATCGCGACAAGGATGGCTACTACTGGATCACCGGCCGCGTGGACGACGTGCTCAACGTGGCCGGTCACCGGCTTGGCACGGCCGAGATCGAGGGCGCGATCGTCGGGCATGAAGCAGTGGCGGAAGCGGCGGTAGTGGGCTATCCGCACGACGTGAAGGGCACGGGCGTCTATGCGTACGTGCTCCTGAAGGCGGGCGAAACCGGCTCGGAGGCGCTGGCAAAGGAGCTGCGTAACGCGGTGCGCGAGGACATCAGCCCGATCGCGACACCGGACCGCATTCAGTTCGTCGAAGGCCTGCCGAAGACGCGCTCGGGTAAGATCATGCGCCGCATCCTGCGGAAGATCGCAGAGGGTGAGCCGGAGAACGTGGGTGACGTGACGACGCTGGCCGAGCCGGCCGTGGTCGAGGCAATCGTCCTCGGGGCGCAGCGCGCCTACGAGTAAGGGGACTGGCCAGAGCGCCAGTACTCCTGGCGCCCTGGCGGTCTACGCTTCCCGCTTCTTGACGGCGTCGATGACGCCAAGAAGTACTTCGATGTCCACGCGATCGCCCGGTTTGGCCCCGGGGTAGATCGACTCCGCGGCAACGCGGCCTTCGAACATGCGGTCCGGGTCGTCTTTGCGAGCGTAGGCGATGCGGTAGTAGCGGGTGCCGTGGATCTCGAACGGCTCAACGAGGGCAAGAATGGCTTCCACGCCTAGGATTCTACCGCCTGCAGCGAATTCGAACTCGTGAGGGCCCACCACGAGGAACGCCGCCCGGCCTTGAGCGAGTCGACTTCGGCCCGCATAGAGCAGCCGTAGTGCGCGATCCTAGAACGGGAGACCCTTCAGCCCCTGGACGCCCTTGAGGGCGGCGATTTCGCCGCTGTGCGCGCTGAGATGGACGATGCCGAGGCCGCCCAGGAAGCGGCCCACCGTGGTTTGCTGGCCGCCGAGCGGAGAGGAGAACTCGCGGTCGAGGTCAGCGTCGGTGGCACGATCGAGGTATGCGTTGAGGCTCGCGAACACCGCGTCTGAGTACTGGCGTAGCCCGTCGAGCCTGTATTGCGCTTCGCTCCACTCAGGAGTCTGGAAGAAGCTCGGCCGGGCAATACCCGTCCGTTCGGCCCAGTTCCCGGAGAGGAGCAGGGGCTCCCCACCAGCGGCTACCTGGTTCGTCATCGAATCGAGGCCGAAGACGACGTGGGCGTAGATGGGCAGGATGGGGTTGATGTTGGCGCCGCTTATCCGACGTGTCGCCACCTCATCGGTGAGGTCGCCGACCGTGAGGTCGAACACGGTCTTCGCCATTTCGAATTGATTCTTGAGCAACTGTGCGCGTTGGGACATACGACACTCGCTTCTGCAGATACGGACATGGTGCGTGGCCGGCCTGACCCCCAACAGGGCCACCTGGCCACCGTAGGGCCGCACCACACCGGTCAGGCGCTTCTTCGCCGCGCGGGCTTCTTCTCTTCGGAGCTGCCCTCTTTGGCAGCGGCGATGCTGGCTTCGAGGGCGGCCATGAGGTCGGTGACTTTGGCCGCGGCGGGCTGCTTGGCAGGGATGGAGACGACCGTCTTGCCGGCTGCCTTCTCGTCGATGAGCGCCAGCAATTGTTCGCGGTATTCGTCCTGGTACTTCTCCGGTTCGAAATCCGTGTAGAGCGTTTCGATGAGCTGTTCGGCCATCTTGACTTCACGTTCGCTCGCCTTCACATCGTCACCGGGGATGCCCTCGAGTTCATCGGGCGCCACCACCTCGTCGGGGAAGTAGAGGGTCGACATGGCGAGCGCTTTCCCGGTTGAGCGGAGGGCGATGAGGTACTGCTTCTGCCGCAGGACGACGCGGCCGAGGGCAACGCGGCCGCTCTCCTCCATCGCCTGGCGAAGCAGCGCGTAGGCCTTCGAGCCGCCCTTATCCGGGACCAGGTAGTAGGAATGCTCGAAGTAGACGGGATCGATGTCGGCGAGGTCGACGAACTCCTCGATCTCGATACCGCGGGTGACCGCCGGCGCAAGCTGGTCGAGTTCCTCCTGGGTAATGACCACATATTCGTCTGGCCCAACTTCGTAGCCTTTGACAATTTCGTCGAAGGGAATCTCGACCTGCTCGGCGGAGCAGAAACGCTTCATCTGCACACGAGCGCGGTCGGGAGCGTGGAGTTGGTTGAACCGCACATCCTTGCTCCGCGCGGCGGTGTAGAGCTTCACGGGGACGTTTACGAGGCCGAAGCTGATCGCTCCGGTCCACATCGCGCGGGCCATAGTACCTCCTGGCAATGTCCTGATTGCCGAGCAATCAGGCTACTACGTTTCGATCGCAACGATGTCAATAGCAGAGGAGTGCGAATAAGAGGATGGCAACGACTCAGGCCCCGGCGGCGATGAGCTGCCCCTCGATGGGGACGAGCGCGACCACCTCGATGTCGCCCCATGTGGTGGATTGTTGTGCATCGCACTCGCCCGCTTTGAGCAGTTCGAGGACAGCCATGAACGAGATCACGACCTCGACGCGCGTCTTGCACTCCAGGATGGCCTGGCGGAAAGAGAAGCGGCCGCCCATCACGAGGCGCTGCCGGAACTGGCCGATACGCTCGCGCAAAGTCAGGGTGTCGCGCTGGATCACGCCGCTGGGCCGCTCCACCGGGGTACGTTGGAGCACCTGGAGCATGATCTTGCGGAGGGCATCAACCGTCACGCCATCGAGGCCGTTGCCTTCAGGTCGCTCCGGCGGAGGGGCAAGGCGGGTATAGACGCGGAGACCGCGCTCCTGGCGCTCCTCGAGGACGTTCGCAGCCTCGGTGTAGCGCCGGTATTCGAGCAGCAGATCGACGAGCTCGCGGCCGACATCGTCGTCCTCCAGTTGCGTGTCGCCCTCTTGCGGCGGCCGTGGCAGGAGGGCGCGGGACTTGAGGTAGATGAGCCGGGCGCCGATAGCTACGAACTCAGCGAGGGCGTGCGGGTTGAAGCCCTGGCTGTCGTTGATCGCCTTCAGGTACTGGTCGGTAACAGCAACGAGCGAGACGGCCGTGATATCCAGGTCGTCTCGCTCGATGAGGTGCAGGAGGAGGTCGAGCGGTCCTTCGAAGACCGGCAGGGAAATTTGGGGCATGACTCCGTACAGGTCCACGCCCCCCCGCAGAAGCGTGCCTGCCCTGGTCTTGCGCCCGCTACCGCGCCGCTGCAGTCGCTCCCACTCCAGAAAGCGTCCGCTCGACCGCGGCGGCGATAGCGGAGACCGACCGCATCATCGAGGCGAAACTCTCATATGTCAACGATTGGGCGCCGTCGCTGAGTGCCAGGTCCGGGTTGGGATGGACTTCGATCATGAGGCCATCGGCGCCGGCGGCGACGGCGGCCTTCGCGACCGGGGCCACGAGCTTCCACTTCCCCGTGCCATGGCTGGGGTCGGCGACGATTGGCAGGTGGCTCAACTGCTTGGCGAGCGGAATGGCGTTGACATCGAAGGTGTTGCGGTAGGCGGTTTCGAAGGTGCGGATACCACGTTCGCAAAGGATGACGTTGGGATTGCCCTGTGCCATCACGTATTCGGCGGCGAGCAGCCACTCTTCGATCTGGCCACTGAGGCCACGCTTCAACATCACCGGCTTGCGGGACTTGCCGACTTCGTCGAGGAGGATGAAGTTCTGCATGTTGCGCGCGCCAATCTGGATGATATCGGAGTGACGGGCGACCGCCTCGACGTCGCGCACGGTCATGACTTCGGTGATGACGGGCATCTCCGTGACCTTGCCGGCGGTCTCGAGGAAGCGCAGGCCCTCTTCTCCGAGGCCGCGGAACGCGTAGGGTGAGGTGCGGGGCTTGAAGGCGCCGCCGCGCAGGATGTTGGCACCGGCGGCCTTCACGGCGTGGGCCGAGTTGACGATGTGTTCTTCGTTTTCGATGGAGCAGGGGCCGGCCATGACGGCGAGTTCCGTGCCCCCGACGGTGACCCCCTTGCCGACATCGATGACGGTGTCGTTGGGGCGGAATTCGCGGCTGACGAGCTTGTAGGGCTTGGTGACGCGGTGGACGGATTCGACCTGTGGCAGGGTCTCGAACATGTCCTGGAGTTCCGGCAGTTCGGGGCCAATCACTCCGATAATGCAGCGCTCGGTGCCGACCGAGATGTGTGCCTGCCGACCCGAGTCTTCGATGCGGCTGACGATGCGAGCAATGTCATCCTGGGTGGCATCCGGCGAAACAACGACAATCATGGGTTCCTCTTGCTTATCGAGCGGTTGAGTGCGTGCTGTTACTGAGATCCGGGCGCAGGACACTGGCGCCACGGATGTAGAGGTGATGGACGTCATGGGCTCCCTTGTCGGTATTGACGTGGAGCAGGATGCGCACGCAGCGGGGCAAGCTACCGGGGACGCTCATTTCGTGTCCGCACATGAGCGGGACGAAGGTCCACCCGAGTTGCCGCGCAGCAACCGCCGGGAATTCGGCGTTGAGGTCGGGGGTGGTGGTGAAGATGGCCGAGGCGACGTCTTCGGGGTCGATATCGTTTGCCTCGATCATTTCGGTGAGCAACTCGCCAGTCGCTTCGATAATTTCATCACGGGTGTTAGTGCTCACAGTGGTCGCACCACGGATGCCACGAACCGGCATAACGCGCAGGTCCTCCTCCAGGGTTTCGGAACGGAAAAATGGGGTGAGGGCGGCTATGCGCCTGGGAGCCCAAACACCCCGGCCAGCGGGGGTGCATAAGCGTGGCCCACGCGGGGCCGGCGCCATGTCCATTGGCACTCGTCCACGCTATGAGCCTTCCACACCTGCCTGTTGCTGGCCGGAGACATCCTCCACGTACTCCCTGACGCCCTGCGCAGCCATACCAGGGGCGGCGGCGTCAATGGCCGCGATTATAGCAGAGCCAACGACAGCCGCATCCGCGATGCGTCCGACGCGTTCGACATGCTCCCGCGTACTGATGCCAAAACCGACTGCGAGCGGGAGCTCGGCGTGCTTGCGGACGCGATCGAGGAAGGCGGGGAGACCTTCCGGGAGGTCGGCGCGCTGGCCGGTTGTGCCTGTCACACTGACACAGTAGAGGAAGGCGTCGGCGACGGACGCGAGCCGCTCAATACGCTCGTCGGAGGTCGTTGGCGCCACCAGTGGCACGAAGCTGAGGTCATGCCCGCGGCAGGCAGCCAGGAACGAATCCGCCTCCTCTGGGGGCAGGTCGACGATGATGAAGCCATCGACACCGGAGGCGGCCGCGAGCTCCGCGACGTGCTGCTCGCCCAGTGCGAGGATCGGGTTGTAGTAGCCCATGAAGAGCACGGGTGCCTGGAGGCCGCGTGCACGGGCGTCTGCGACGAACTGGAAGCACTGGCGGACGGTGACCCCCTGCGAGAGGGCAACTTCGTTCGCGTGCTGGATGGTAGCGCCGTCGGCCATGGGGTCGGTGAACGGGATGCCCAGTTCGATGACGTCCGCGCCGCCTGCTTCGAGCGCGAGCAGGATGTCGACTGCCTCGGCGGGCGACGGGTAGCCGGCGGTTACGTATGGCATGAAGAGCGGGCGGCCTTCGGCCCGGCTTTTGGCAAACAGGTCGCGCAAACGCTTCGACATTTCAAACCCTCGACAGGAGCAGCAAAAAGCTGGTGGTATTGAACAGGCTGTGGGCGATGATGGCGTCCCAGAGGCTGCCGGTGGACCAGTAGACCCAGGCGAGTGCCATGCCAATGAGCGTGAACGGGATGAACGTCCCCGGGTCGATGTGCGCCATGGAGAAGCCAACGCCGGAGAGCAGTGCAGCCGGCCAGAAGCCCCAGCGCACCAGGCCGCCAAAGACGAGGCCGCGAAAGAGCAACTCTTCGGAGAGCGGCGCTGCGACGACGGCGACGACTCAGGGGTCCCGCGTGATGCTACCTGGGATCGACTCGGCCGGCTGGATGAAGTCGAGATCGAGCACGGAAACGATGATCGTGTAGACGACGACGAGGACGTAGCCACCGATCGTGACGAGGGCGGGCTTCCAGACGCGATCGAAGGTGTAGCGATGCATCTGGAGTGCGCGAAGGACAGACCCGCGCCAGCGAGACATCGCGTAAAGCGCAATTCCCGCGAGAGCGACCGCGTTCACCACAGCCATGACGTAGGCGATGCGGGCAGTCACGAGGTCGGCTTTGAACAGTGGGGGATCCGGGAGAGGTTTGCCAAGCGCGGCCGCCCGGAGGCGTTCGTCGGTGTACTCGGCGAGCTTCGCGGCCGCGTCGAAGAGTGGCTCGTCTTCGATGCGGAGTTCCCGCCCGAGCGCAGAGGCCAACACAACGACCAGGATCTGCGCGAGAACAAAGGCAAACACCGCGAGGCCAACGCCGAGCAGGACGGACTTCGGGCCCCACGCTTCGCCGCGCGCGGCAACCGGCGCATCGGCGAGAGCGCTCAGAGCGTCACCCCGAGCGCGGCCGCAACGGTGTGCATATCCTTGTCGCCACGGCCACTGAGGCCGATGAGCACATCGTGATCCGGGCTAAGTTCCCGGGCGACCTGCATTGCGTGATAGATGGCGTGCGAGGGTTCGAGCGCGGGGATGATGCCTTCCGCGCTGGCGAGTGCCTGGAAGCCTTCGAGGGCCTGCTGGTCATCGACTGCGACGTACTCCGCGCGCTCGCTGGTCTTCAGCCAGGAGTGCTCAGGGCCAACGCCCGGGTAGTCGAGGCCGGCGGAGATGCTGTGCGTTTCGAGAATCTGGCCTTCGGCGTCCTGCAGCAGGTACGTCTTTGTCCCGTGGAGGACGCCGGGGCGCCCGGCAACGAGTGTTGCCGAGTGCTTGCCCGAGGTCACCCCGTCGCCACCGGCTTCGACGCCGATGAGGCGCACCGGGTCGTCGATGAAGGGATGGAAGAGCCCGATTGCGTTGCTCCCACCACCGACGCAGGCGATAGCGACATCGGGAAGCTTCCCGGCCTGTTCGAGCATCTGCTGGCGCGCCTCTCGTCCGATGACAGACTGGAAGTCGCGGACGATGGTGGGGAAGGGGTGCGGGCCGATCGCGGAGCCGATGAGGTAGTGCGTGGTCCGGACGTTCGTCACCCAATCGCGCATCGCTTCGTTGATGGCGTCCTTGAGGGTCTTGCTGCCGGCATCGACGGGGACAACGGTGGCTCCCAGCATCTTCATGCGGAAGACGTTGAGGGACTGGCGGCGGATATCCTCGCTGCCCATATAGACCGCGCACTCGAGGTCGAGCATGGCGCAGACGGTGGCGGTGGCAACACCGTGCTGGCCGGCGCCGGTCTCAGCGATGATGCGGGGCTTGCCGAGCCGCTTCGCAAGCAGGGCCTGGCCGATGGCATTATTGATCTTATGTGCACCTGTGTGGGCGAGGTCTTCGCGCTTGAGCCAAATGCGCGCGCCACCGCATTCACGAGTGAGGCGCTCGGCGAAGTAGAGCGGAGTCGGCCGGCCCACGTAATGCCGATTCAGGCGTTCGAGCTCGTCGTGGAAGGCGGGGTCGTGCCTCGCCTCCTCGTAGGCGCGCTCGAGCTCTTCGTGGGCGCCTACGAGCGTCTCGGGGATGTACCGTCCACCAAACTCGCCGAAGCGAGGGGAAAGTGCCATTTCAGCGCTCAACGCGAACTCCCTTCGCCGCGCGGATGAACGCACGGATCTTGTCGATGTCCTTCTTGCCGTCCGTTTCGACACCGCTGGCGACGTCGACTGCCCAGGGCACGACACGCTCCACTGCCTCGGCCACGTTGCCCGGGTGCAGGCCACCTGCGAGGAAGAGCGGAAGGCGTTCGGCGGCACCCGCCGCGATGTCCCAATCGAACGTCTCGCCGGTGCCGCCGCGGGCCTGCTTCGAAGCGGTGTCGAGCAGGATGGCGGCGGTGGGCACCTCCTGGGCGGTGTCCAGTAGTGCGTCCGCGTCGGTGTCTTCCGCGACGTGCAGGGCACGCACGACCGGGCGGCGGACGCCGCGGATGAACGCCTCATCTTCGCCGCCCGAGAGCTGCACCAGGTCGAGGCCTGCGGCGTCGGCAATGTCGTTCACTTCCTCGAGCGGCTGGTCGGCGAAGATGCCGACGACGAGCGGCCGGTGGGCGGCTACCGACTGCTCGATGGCCTCGCTCCACGCCCCGAACCAGCTCAGGCCGCGTACTTCGCCGCATGCCGGGGCGTCGAAGTCGACGGGGGTTGTCGGGTCGCGCCCTTCGCGGAGGACCGCGAGGATCTCGAAGGCTTCCTGCGGGGTCACGCGGCGCTTCGACCGGGCGAAGTTGAGGCCGATGAAGTCGGCGCCGGCTTCCTTCGTTGCGCGTGCCGTCTCGGCATCGCGCAGCCCGCAGATCTTCACGAGTGTCACGTGGGTACCCCGGTCAGCTCGCGAATCTTGGCGGCAGGATCTTCGGCGACCATGAGTGCCTCACCGACGAGTACAGCGGAGGCACCTGCCTCCAGGAACCGTTCGACGTCGTCGCGCTTGTGCACGCCGCTCAGAGCCGCGAGGAGGGTGTCTCCGGGGACCATTCCTGCAAGCCGGCCGGTAGTGCCGAGGTCCACGTTGAAGCTGTGGAGGTCGCGGTTATTGATGCCGATGACTGTCGCCTGGGCAGCGATGGCCCGTTCCATCTCCTTCGCATTGTTCACTTCGACCAGCGCTTCCATGCCCATTTCGCGAACGAGACCAAGGAGGCCGCGAAGGTTTTCGTCGTTCAGGCAGGCGACGATGAGCAGCACGGCGTCGGCTCCATACGCGCGCGCTTCGAGCACCTGGTAGGGGTCGATGACGAAGTCCTTGCGGAGCACCGCGGGACGATCTTCGAGCTGCCCCAGCGCAAGGCGAACGGCGAGCATGTCGTCGAGCGTACCCTTGAACCAGGCCGGCTCCGTGAGGACGGAGATGCCAGCTGCGCCGCCACGGGCGTACTTCATGGCCTGGCGAGCGGCGTTCATGCCCGGGGCGATATCGCCCTTGCTGGGCGACGCACGCTTAATCTCGGCGATGAGGGCGACGGGGGCGGCGGCGCGGAGCCGCGGAGCGAAATCGATCACCGCCGGGGCCTGCCGAACCTTCGCCTGGAGTTCTACGAACGGGACAGTTTCGCGCGCGACGCGCACATCTTCGTGACGCTGCGCAACGATGCGGTCGAGGATGGTTGGCTCACTCACCGGCGAGCTCCTGCGTCACGGAGATGTACCGTTCGAGCACCTCGCGAGCGCGGCCCGAGGCGATTGCCTTCCGCGCCACATCCGTGCCGGAACGGAGATCCGGGGCGAGGCCGGCGACGAAGCAGGCCGCGGCGGAGTTCGCCAACACGAAATCAGTGACTGGCCCCTCGGCGCCGGCGAACACGTCCACGAGTGCGCGCGCGTTCTCGCTGGGCTCGCCCCCGGCCACCGAGGAGAGCGGATGCTCGGGCAGACCAAAATCGGCGGGGCGCAGTTCTCGCTCGGTGACGACGCCATCGTCGACGAGCCATGCATAGGTGACACCGGCGGGACTGATTTCATCGAGGCCATCAGCGGAGTGGACGACCATCGCGCGCTTCATGCCGCGCAACGCGAACGCCTGCGCCATGAGGGGGGCGAGGTGCTTCGCGCCGACGCCGGCGAGCTGGCCGCGGGGGCCCGCGGGATTGGTCAGCGGGCCGAGCATATTGAAGACGGTGCGGACGCCCATCTCGCGGCGGGCGCCGGCAACATGCTTCATCGCAGGGTGGAAACGCTGCGCGAAGAGGAAGGCGAAGCCGCAGGCGTCGATCGCGCGGGCGACCTGCTCACCGTCGAGGTCGAGCCGGGCGCCGAGCGCTTCGAGGACGTCGGCGCTGCCGCAGCGGGAGGACATCGCACGGTTACCGTGCTTGGCGACGCGCCCACCCGCGGCCGCTACGACAATGCCAGCGGCGGTCGAGACGTTCACGGTATCGATGCCGTCGCCACCGGTACCACAGATGTCGATGACATCGGGCGCAGGCACGGGATCGGCGTACGACTGCATGACCTCCGCGCAGGCGGCGATGACCTCCGGTGTTTCGCCGCGAACGCGGAGGGAAGCGAGGAAGGCACCCACCTGGGCGGGGGTGGCGGCGCCGGTCATGATCTCGCCCATAGCGCCGCGCGCGAGATCGGGCGTGAGACCATAGCCGTCGACCAGCGCCTTGATGGCATCCTGCATTACCATCGACCGCCCTCCACTTCGAGGAAGTTGCGGAGCAGCTCCTTGCCAAATTCAGTTGCAATCGACTCGGGGTGGAACTGGACACCTTCG
>Ga0265293_10004301_pt1 | contig 25281 bp, 27 predicted proteins | sample Munlanlewell138R_FD_192505 | JGI IMG/M metagenome (GOLD analysis project Ga0265293, IMG submission 192505) | Leachate microbial communities from a municipal landfill in Southern Ontario, Canada - Leachate well 138R | ecosystem: Engineered > Solid waste > Landfill > Unclassified | place: Canada...
CGTGGAATAGAGAAGATCGCCGGCATAGTCGCCGGTGAAGGGGCGCCCCGTGCGGTTGGCGCCGCGCAGGCCGGGCGCAAGCCCGACAATGAGAAAGCGCACCGCTTCCCGCCCCTGCGGGGGCAGAAACGGCGGTACGGGAGCGTTGAACCAGTCTGGTTCCCGCGCGCGCCATTCTGCGATGAAATCATGAAGACGAGGGCACAGCGGACAGTTGCGGTCCGGATCGGTCACAGCCAGCATTGTCGCCACGCTCAGTCGTCGTCGTCCTCATCCTCGTCGGTATGAGCAAGTTCAGCGCGGCGAACCGCCTGTTCTCTTCCGACCTCGCTCTTCAGCGTCATAAGGTCGATGAAATGATCGGCCTGCCGGCGCAGTTCGTCGGAGATCATCGAGGGCTGGGATGCCATGGTGGAGACGACGGAAACCTTGCGTCCGCGCCGCTGCAGCGCTTCAACGAGCGTGCGGAAATCGCCGTCACCGGAGAAGATCACATAGTGATCGACCACATCGGCAAGCTCGAGGGCATCGACGGTCAGCTCGATGTCCATGTTGCCCTTGATCTTGCGGCGTCCCGCCGCATCGGTGAATTCCTTGGCCGGTTTGGTGACGACCTTGTAGCCATTGTAATCCAGCCAGTCGATCAGCGGACGGATCGACGAATATTCCTGATCTTCCACCAGCGCGGTGTAATAGTAGGCGCGAAGAAGATATCCGCGTTTCTGGAAGCTCGACAGTAATTTGCGATAATCTATATCGAATCCGAGTGAGCGCGATGTTGCGTAAAGATTTGCTCCGTCGATGAAGAGAGCAATCTTCTCCCGAGGATCGAACATGCAAAATATCCTTGTGGCAAATATAAAAAGGAAGATGAAACAAGCATCGACTGCATCTTTCGATGATGCGCCCGAGCCCCTGCCCATCCAAAAGAGCTATTCCTCCAAATAGCGTCAGCTTCGTGGCAGTCCAATGCTGTTTCCGCATAAATTGCTCACAAGTTTGTGGCGCCTGCGCTGCAGCGTTCAAGGGCATGGCTTGTGTTTTTCCGGCATCCGGGTTAATGAGCGCGCCTGTTTTCCGTCAAATCCTTCGCATGAAAGGGGCATCCAATGGCCCGCGTCACCGTTGAAGATTGCATCGACAAGGTCGATAACCGCTTTGAGCTGGTCCTGTTGGCTGGTCATCGTGCCCGCCTGATCAGCCAGGGTGCGCAGATCACCGTTCCGCGCGACAACGACAAGAACCCCGTCGTTGCGCTGCGCGAAATCGCCGAGGAAACCCTTTCCCCGGGCGACCTCAAGGAAGATCTGATCCACTCGCTTCAGAAGCATGTTGAGGTCGATGAGCCGGAGGCCGAGGCCGTCGCAGTTCAGACGGGCGAGCTTCTTGCAGAGGCTGCCGACGAGCCGGAAGAGAACATCACGTTCGACCGCATGTCGGAAGAGGATCTGCTGGCCGGCATCGAAGGCCTTGTCGCACCGGAAAAAAGCGACGATTTCTGACCCTTAGAGGCGAGACCGGCTCTTTCGCCGGCGCTTATTCGCAGCTATCTATGACATGCGTCGCGGTGTTCGCGGCGCATGTTTTATTTTTTGTTGCGAGAGTGCGCCCATGATGCGTCAGTATGAGCTTGTCGAGCGCGTCCAGCGCTACAAGCCGGACGTCAATGAGGCGCTGCTCAACAAGGCCTATGTCTACGCCATGCAGAAGCATGGCCACCAGAAGCGCGCTTCGGGCGATCCTTACTTTTCGCATCCTCTCGAAGTTGCCGCGATTCTCACGGACATGCGGCTTGACGAGGCGACCATCGCCGTCGCCCTCCTGCATGACACGATCGAGGATACCACCGCCACCCGCGCCGAGATCGACGAACTGTTCGGTCCCGAAATGGGCAAGCTCGTCGAGGGGCTGACCAAGCTCAAGAAGCTCGATCTGGTTTCCAAGAAGGCTGAGCAGGCGGAAAATCTGCGCAAGCTTCTGCTGGCTATTTCGGAGGACGTGCGCGTTCTTCTGGTCAAGCTGGCTGACCGGCTCCATAATATGCGCACCCTTGGCCATATGCGCGAGGACAAGCGCCTGCGCATCGCCGAGGAGACGATGGAGATCTATGCGCCGCTGGCCGGACGCATGGGCATGCAGGAAATGCGCGAAGAGCTGGAAGAACTGGCCTTCCGCTACATCAATCCTGAAGCGCACCGCATGGTCACCCAGCGGCTGGCCGAGATTTCGGAGCGGGCCAAAGGTGTTCTGTCCGACATCGAAAAGGCGCTGTCGGAACTGTTCGGGAAATATGACATCAAGGCTGAAGTCACCAGCCGTCAGAAGAAGCCGTGGTCGGTCTTCCGCAAGATGGAAACCAAGGCGCTGTCCTTCGAGCAGCTCTCCGACATATTCGGCTTCCGCGTCGTGGTGGACAAGATCGAGGATTGCTATCTGGCGCTGGGTGCCATCCACACCACATGGTCGATGGTGCCCGGCCGCTTCAAGGATTACATCTCGACGCCCAAGCAGAATGGCTACCAGTCGATCCACACCACGATCGTGGGGCCGTCGCGCCAGCGTGTCGAATTGCAGATCCGCACACTCTCCATGAACGAAGTGGCGGAGTACGGCGTCGCCGCGCACTCCATCTACAAGGATGGAACCTCGAAGAACGGGGCGGGGAGGGACGTTTCCAGCGAAACCAGCGCCTATGCCTGGCTGCGCCGAACCATCGAGCAACTGTCCGAAGGCGACAACCCAGAAGACTTCCTTGAGAACACCAAGCTGGAGCTGTTTCAGGATCAGGTGTTCTGCTTCACGCCAAAGGGCATGGTCATCGCTCTGCCGCGCGGGGCGACGCCTATCGATTTCGCCTATGCGGTGCATACCGATGTCGGCGACAGCTGCGTCGGCGCCAAGGTCAATGGCCGCATCATGCCGCTGATGACCGAGCTGAAGAACGGAGACGAGGTCGAGATCATCCGCTCCAAGGCGCAGGTTCCGCCGGCGGCGTGGGAATCGATCGTCGTGACTGGCAAGGCGCGTTCCGCCATTCGCCGCGCGACCAAGAACGCCATTCGCAAACAGTATTCCGGCCTTGGCATGCGCATTCTCGAGCGCGCCTTCGAGCGCACCGGCAAGCCTTTCACTAAGGAGAGCCTGAAGCCGGTGCTGCCGCGGCTGGCGCGCAAGGATATCGAAGACGTGCTCTCGTCGGTGGGGCGCGGCGAGCTGTCCTCGGCCGATGTCATCAAGGCGGTGTTCCCCGACTACAAGGACGAGCGTGTCACCACGCCGGTTCCGAAGCAGCGCGAGGAAGGCTGGTCCCGCATCCGCAACGCCGCCGGCATGATTTTCCAGATGCCGGGGCGTTCTTCCCGCAAGGGCAAGAGCCAGCCAAAGGATGATGCCCTGCCGATCCGGGGCGTGCGCGGCGATCTGCCGGTGACCTTTGCGCCGGAAGGCGCGGTGCCCGGCGATCGCATCGTCGGCATTATCCAGCCCGGAGCGGGCATCACCATCTACCCGATCCAGTCGCCGTCGCTGACCGCCTTTGACGATCAGCCCGAACGCTGGATCGACGTGCGCTGGGATATCGACGAGAACAACCGCGAGCGTTTCCCCGCCCGCATCTCTGTCACGGCCATCAATGCACCGGGTTCGCTTGCCGATATCGCGCAGGTGGTTGCATCGAACGACGCCAACATTCATACGCTGTCGATGGTTCGCACCGCACCCGATTTCACAGAGATGCTGATCGACATCGAAGTGTGGGACGTGAAGCATCTGAACCGGCTGCTGTCGCAGCTCAAGGAGAATGGCAGTGTCAGCACTGCGCGCCGGGTGAATGGCTGACCGCTGCAGCAACCTGTCTGAAACGGAATTCGAGACCAGATGAATACTGCCGAAGTGCTTGATGTTTTCCGCTCCGCCGGCGCCGTGCTGGAGGGTCATTTCATTCTCACCTCCGGCCTGAGAAGCCCCGTCTTCCTGCAGAAGGCACGCGTGTTCATGCATGCCGACAAGACCGAGAAGCTGTGCAGGGCGCTGGCGGATCGTATCCGCGCCGAGGTTGATGGCAGGATCGACTATGTGGTCGGGCCTGCGATCGGCGGGCTGATCCCGGCTTACGAGACCTCGCGCCATCTGGGCGTGCCGGCCATCTGGGTGGAGCGCGAGCAGGGCGTGTTCAGGCTGCGCCGCTTCGAGATGGAGAAGGGTGCGCGCGTCGTCATCGTGGAGGACATCGTCACCACCGGCTTGTCGATCCGCGAGACCATCACCTGTCTGCGTGATCTGGGTGCCGAGGTTGTGGCCGCCGCCTGCATCATCGATCGTTCGGCCGGCAAGACCGATGTCGGCGTGCCGCTGATCGCACTGGCCGAATATGAGGTGCCGGCCTATCCGGCGGATGCGCTGCCGCCCGAGCTTGCCGCCATTCCCGCGGTGAAGCCGGGCAGCCGCAACATCTGATACGCCATGATCATCGGCATCGGCAGCGACCTGATCGATATCCGCCGGGTGGAGAAGTCGCTCGAACGTTTCGGCGAGCGCTTCATTCAGCGCGTGTACACCGATATCGAGCAGGCCCGCTCAGAGGCACGGCGCGGCCGGGCAGCCTCCTATGCCAAGCGCTTCGCCGCCAAGGAGGCCTGCGCCAAGGCGCTGGGCACAGGCATTTCCCATGGCGTGTTCTGGCGTGACATGGGCGTGGTCAATCTGCCCGGTGGCAAGCCCACCATGGCGCTGACCGGCGGTGCGGCCGTGCAATTGGCGAAGATGCTGCCGCCCGGACATGAGGCAGCCATTCATCTGACCATCACTGACGATTATCCGCTTGCTCAGGCTTTCGTGATCATCGAGGCATTGCCGGCTGGGCAGGAACTGCAAGGCCGGGCGGACGGTTCGCCGCCATAACGCCACATTGATCGTGCCTCACGCGCTGGTGTGCGTTTTACCCGGGCGTTGCTCCCGGCGCGTTCAACCCTTATAGAACCAACGCATGAATGAGGACGACATGAGCGTGGCGGATAAATCCCAGAAGAAATCGGGCGGACTTGGCGAAACCTTCAGCGTCATCGTCCAGGCGCTTCTTCTGGCGCTTGTCATCCGTACGCTGCTGTTCCAGCCGTTCTCCATTCCGTCCGGTTCCATGCGCCCGACGCTGCTGGAGGGTGACTATCTTTTCGTCACCAAGTGGTCTTACGGCTATTCGCGCTATTCGCTGCCGTTCTCGCCCAACCTGTTCTCAGGCCGCATCTGGGGTGGGGAGCCGGAGCGTGGCGATGTGCTGGTCTTCAAGTTCCCGCCGAACCCTTCCATTGACTACATCAAGCGCGTCGTCGGTCTGCCGGGCGACAAGGTTCAGATGCGTGGCGGCCAGCTGTTCATCAACGATGTCGCGGTGCCGCGCGAGAAGGTCGGCCAGATCGACAATCCCGACATTACCGAGGTTTCCCGTCCCGTCGACGTTTACCGCGAGACGCTGCCCAATGGCGTAAGCTACGACACGCTCGACCTGACGCCCAACGGCATCGGCGACGATACGCGCGAATTCATCGTGCCCGATGGCCATTACTTCATGCTGGGCGATAACCGTGACAACTCCGCCGACAGCCGCTTCAGCGTCGGCTTTGTGCCCTATGATCATCTGGTCGGCCGCGCCAACATCATCTTCTTCTCGATTGCCGGGGGCGCCAGCCCTCTCGAAATCTGGAAGTGGCCGAGCGAGGTGCGTTTCGGCCGCCTGTTCGATTTCATCCGCTAGTTCCATGGCTGACCCCAAGAGGTTGACCGCCGAACAGCTTGCCGAAGCGGTTCGGGAGCGAACCGGCCACATATTCCGCGACCCGCAGCGCCTGCAACGGGCGCTGACCCATGCCAGCGCCCGCAGCGCCCATGCCGGTCTCGATTACGAGCGCTTTGAATTTCTTGGCGACCGGGTTCTGGGGCTGGTGGTGGCCGACATGCTGCTTGCCGCCTATCCCGACGCCGTGGAAGGCGAGCTTTCCCTGCGGCTGAATGCGCTGGTCAATGCCGAGGCGCTTTCCGAAATCGCCGAGGAAATCGGGCTGACCGAACTGATCCGCGCGGGTGCCGATGTGCGCAATCTGGCCGAGCGCAAGCGCGTCAATCTGCGCGCGGATGCGCTGGAATCGCTGATCGCGGTTCTTTATCTCGATGGCGGGCTGGAAGCCGCGCGCGCCTTCATTCATCGCTATTGGAAGCCGCGGTCTCAGGCCATGGCCAGAGCGAAGCGCGATCCCAAGACGGAATTGCAGGAATGGGCCCATCAGGCCGCATCGGCCACGCCATCCTACAAGGTGGAAGGTCGCGAGGGGCCGGATCACGATCCGGTGTTCACCGTCAGTGTCGCGGTCGGCAAATTTGCCGCGGCGCAGGGACGGGGCCGGTCGAAGCGCGAAGCCGAGCAGGCGGCCGCCACCGCCTTGCTGGTGCGCGAAGGAGTGTGGGCTGATGAAGGACATGCAGCATGAGTGAAACTGAGAATGTGCCCGCCACCCGCTCCGGTTTCGTGGCGCTGATCGGCGCGCCGAATGCCGGCAAGTCCACGCTCGTAAACCAGCTTGTCGGCACCAAGGTGTCGATTGTCACGCATAAGGTGCAGACGACGCGCGCTCTGGTGCGCGGCATCGCCACCCATCATGCCGCGCAGATCGTGTTCATCGACACGCCCGGCATCTTCAAGCCGCGCCGGCGGCTGGATACGGCCATGGTCACAACGGCATGGGGCGGGGCGAAGGATGCCGATGTCGTGCTGGTGCTGATCGATGCCGAACGCGGCATCAAGGGCGACGCCGATGCGCTGCTCGATCGTCTGGCCGATGTGCGCCAGCCGAAAATTCTGGTGCTCAACAAGGTCGACCGCGTCAAGCGGGAGAACCTGCTGGCGCTGGCCTCCGCTGCGAATGAACGAGTAGCCTTCGAGCGCACCTTCATGGTTTCCGCGCTCACCGGCTCCGGTTGCGAGGATCTGCTCGACTATCTGGCCGAAAAGCTGCCGGCCGGGCCGTGGTATTATCCGGAAGACCAGATTTCGGATCTGCCGATGCGCCAGCTTGCCGCCGAGATCACGCGCGAAAAGCTCTATCTGCGCTTGCATCAGGAGCTTCCCTATTCCTCTCACGTCGAGACGGAGCGATGGGAGGAGAAGAAGGATGGTTCTGTGCGCATCGAGCAGGTGATCTATGTCGAGCGCGACAGCCAGAAGAAGATCGTTCTCGGTCACAAGGGCGAAACCATCCGCGCGATCGGCGAAAGTTCGCGCAAGGAGATCGGCGAAATCCTCGATCAGAAGGTGCATCTGTTCCTGTTCGTCAAGGTCCGCGAGAACTGGGGCGACGATCCCGAGCGCTACCGTGAAATGGGTCTGGATTTCCCGCATTGACGGGCTGCGCTTGATTTCGCTGATGAAGCGGTGAAAAGCTCCTGCCATGGAATGGAGAGACGAGGGAATCATTCTCGGAACCCGCAGGCATGGCGAAACCAGCGTCATCCTCGAAGTGATGACGCGCACGCACGGCCGGCACATGGGCATGGTGCGCGGCGGGCGCTCGCGCCGGCTACAGCCGGTTCTCCAGCCCGGCAACCGCGTCGACCTGATCTGGCGGGCGCGGCTTGACGAGCATCTGGGCACATTTCAGGCCGAGGCGCTGGAAATGAATGCGGCGCGGCTGATGGACAGCGCCGTGGCCGTCTACGGGATCCAGCTTGTCGCCGCGCATCTGCGCCTTTTGCCGGAGCGGGATTCCCATGGCACGCTATACGAGGCGCTCATGGTCATGGTCGAGCATCTTGCCGACCCCGAGGCCGCGGGCGAACTTCTCGCACGCTTCGAGCTTCTTGTGCTGGAAGAACTGGGCTTCGGCCTTGATCTCAGCGAATGCGCCGCCACCGGCGCGCGGGCAGAACTCGTCTATGTCTCTCCGAAATCCGGCCGCGCGGTGTCGCGCGAGGCGGGTTTGCCCTGGCACGACAGAATGCTGGCGCTGCCTGCCTTTCTCGAACAGGGCCCGGGCTGCCGTGCCGACGAGGCGGCCCTCGAAGACGCTTTTCGTCTCTCCTCCTATTTCCTCAACCGCCATGTCTATGAACCGCGCGGCATCGAGCCCCCCGATGCGCGTGCCGGTTTCCTGACGGCGCTGCGCCGGCATTTCGCCGCCGCAAGGGCGCTGAACGGAGGCACAGCCGCATGAGGTCCGCACGGCATATCGTCCGTGGCGGCACCTCACCGAACTAAGGGGCGCTCATGTACGAGCTTGCAATCATTGCCGTCATCGTTCTCTTCGTGATCGCCGCGAGACAGCAGAAGCGGCTGAACCGCGTCGAGGCGGACCTCATTGCACTGCGTAAGTCTTATGAGGAAGGTGCCCGGCCGGCCGTTGCCGCCGTGGAGGCAGCCAGTACGCCTTCCATTTCAGAGCTTGCTGAACCACTGTTTTCGGCGAAAGAGCCGGTTGAGGCAGGGGAGGCAGCTCCTCCCGAAACGGACGATGCCATCGAAGACGCCGATGGACCGTGGGGAAAGACGGCCGTGGCGGCGAAGGCCGAGGCAGAGGAAATTGCCACCGCGCCAGTTCCAGAAAAGGCCAGACGCGACATAGAAACCGCGCTCGGCACGCGCTGGGCCGTCTGGGTCGGCGGTGTCGCGCTGGCGCTCGGCGGGCTGTTTCTGGTGCGCTACACCATCGAGGCCGGCATATTCGGTCCCCGCGTGCGCCTCACCATGGCAGCCCTGTTCGGCATGCTGCTCGTCGCGGCGGGCGAATTCGTGCGCCGCCGGGGCTGGAAGGTGCCGGTGGCCGGTGCTGCCGCTGCATACATCCCGGCTATCCTCACCGCCGCCGGCGCATTCACCCTGTTCGGCGCGATCTTTGCCGCCCATGCCGTCTATGGCTTCCTCGGTGCGGCAAGCGCTTTCTTCCTGCTGGGAATTATCGCGGTCGCAACCATAGTCGCGGCGCTCGTTCACGGACAGGCGCTCGCCGGCATCGGCCTTCTCGGCGCGCTGGCGACGCCTGCTCTGGTGTCCAGCCAGTCGCCCAACGCCTGGGCGCTGTTCGGCTATCTGGCAATCGTTCTGGTCGCGGCCGCCATCATCGCGCGCATGCGTCGCTGGCGCTTTCTCATCTCGGCGGTTTTCGTCGGCACAGGCATCTGGACGCTGCTCTACCTTGGAGCCATCCCGGTTCAGGCCCCCATGGTCGTCACCGTGTTCAGTGCCGTGGTCCTTGCCGTGCTGGTCTTCATATGGCTTTCCGCGCCGGGGGACAAAGACGACAGGGCGGACCTGGTGTCCATCATCCCGGCCTTCTTTACCGGCGTGACCGCTCTTTTCATGTTCGTTATTGCCAGTGCCAGCCCGTGGCAGCCGGCATTCATCGTGGCGATGATGGTAGTGGCCGCGTTCTGGCGGCCGGCATCCGTCGCCACCCTTCATGCCGCCGGTATCGTCACCGTGCTTGCTTCCATTCAGATGATGCCGGTCTTCGACCTCTATGCCGGATGGTCTGCAGGCCCGGTCATGATCGACGGGGTGGCGCGCATGGTCCGGGGCGGATTTACCCTGCCGGTCAGCCTGTTCCTCGGACTGCTGTTACTCGCTGCCGGTTTTGTTGCCGCGCGCCGCCATCTGCTGCGATCGCCATGGTTGTCCGCCACATGGGTTTTCTGGGCCGTGACCGTGCCGCTGATGCTTCTTGTTTCGTCGTGGGTGACATTCGGCAACATCGATCAGGACTATCTGCGCGCTGGTGTGGCCTTGCTTCTGTGCCTTGGCTTCGTGGCTGCCGGAGAATGGCTGGCGCGCGCCGAACAGCCGCCGCTGGCCGGCGGTGCGGCGGTTTCCTGTGCGCTTGCGGGAGCAACGGCGGATGCGCTGCTGTTCCTGCACATGGGCTTCGGTTCCGGCATGACCACAGTGCTGGCCGGTGCTTTTGCCGTGATCCCGGCTCTGGCCACACGTCACCGTTCCTATCCGGTGCTGGGCTGGCTTTCCGCGGCGGCCCTCGTCACGGTGCTCGCCCGCGTGGCGTTCGACCCGACCATCGTGGGAGCTGAGTTCCTGTCACGCACGCCGGTGTTCAACTGGCTGCTGCCCGGCTATGGCGTGCCTGCTCTGGCATTCGGCTTTGCGGCCTGGCAGCTTGCCCGCACCACCGCCGGGCGTCCGCGCCTGATCATGGAGGCCGGCTCCGCGCTGTTCGCGCTGCTGACTGTGGCCATGCTGGTGCGCCACGCCATGCATGGCGGGGTGATCTCCTCCGGCGCGCCGACACTTGCCGAACAGGCGATCTACACGCTGATCGCGCTTGGCGCCGGCGGCATTCTCATCTCGCTCGACATGCGTTCGCCGAGTTCCGTCCTGCGTGTCGGATCGCTGGCGGCCGGCGTGGTGTCGGCGCTGTTCATCTGCGGCCAGCATTTCATTGCCCTCAACCCGCTGGTCACCGACGAGTCAACCGGGCGCATTCCGGTGTTCAACCTCTTGTTCCTCGCCTATCTGCTGCCGGCCGTTGCGGCCTTCGCGCTGGCCTGGTATGCGCGCGGCAAGCGCCCCAAATGGTACTCGGCGATGCTGGCGCTGCTCGGCGCGCTGCTTGCCTTCGCCTATGCCACCCTGTCGGTGCGCCGCCTGTTCAAGGGCGAGTACATTGCCTGGTGGAGCGGCATGGAGCAGGTGGAAACCTATTCCTATTCGGCGCTGTGGCTGGCCATGGGCGTGGTTCTGCTGGTCGCCGGCGTGCGTTTCGGCTCGCAGGTGTTGCGCATCGCATCGGCCGCGCTGATTTCGATTGCGGTGCTCAAGGTATTCCTGTTTGATATGTCCGAACTGGAAGGTGTGCTGCGGGCCCTGTCCTTCATCGGACTTGGCGGGGTGCTGATCGGCATCGGCCTGTTCTATCAGCGTCTGCTGACGCGCTCGGCGGCAGCGGGGCGCAGCGAGGTCTGAAGCAATGGCTCTCGAACTCTATGCCCATCCGTTTTCCTCTTTCTGTCAGAAAGCGCTCATTGCGCTCTACGAAAACGGCACCGCGTTCGACTATGTGATGCTGTCGCCGGAAAACCCTTCGGCGATGGAAAGGCTGCAATCCCTGTGGCCGGTGGCGAAGTTTCCGATGCTCATGGATGAAGGCAAGCCCATACATGAGGCCACCATCATCATCGAGCATCTGCAGGCTTTTCGCCCCGGCCCGGTGCGGCTCATACCTGAGGATCCGAAGCTTGCCGTAGACGTGCGCTTCATGGACCGCTTCTTCGACAACTACATTTCCACGCCGCAGCAGAAGCTGGTCTTCGACGTGCTGCGCGCGCCCGGCGAGCGCGACCCGAAGGGCGTGGAAGATGCAAAGAGCATGCTGGAAAAAGCCTATGGCTGGCTGGACGGCCACATGGCCGGCCGGGACTGGGCCGCCGGTGACGACTTCAGCCTTGCCGACTGTGCGGCCGCACCTGCGCTGTTCTACGCGGACTGGTCGCATCCGATCCCGGATCAGTTCGCGAATGTACGCACCTATCGCCAGCGGCTGAACGATCGTCCGTCCTTTGCTCGCGCCATAGACGAAGCGCGCCCCTACCGCGCCTTCTTCCCGCTAGGCGCGCCTGACCGCGACTGAGCCGTTTCCGCGCAGTTTTTCCAGCGTACCGAAGCGTTTCAGGAATGCTTCCTGCGCGAAGGTGACTGATCGCGGCGTCACGTCGAACCTGTCGGCGCTGATGCCGCGCGGCCGCCCGAAGAACTGCGCTGCCTCCGCCGTCGAAAAGCCGGCGAGCAGCGTCGCCTCGAAATAGGCGGCAACCTGATCGGCGCGCTTGATATCCTTGACAAGGCCGGCGGACAGAACGGCCGGCAGTGAAAAGCGCTGGTGAATCGCGCGTTGAAGGCGGTGTTCGCAGTCCTTGTAGCCGCCGCCCACCACAGACTTGAAGGGCGAAATCATATCACCGATCACATATTCGGGCGCATCATGCAGCAGGGCCGCAAGCCGGGCCTCGGGCGAAGGTGTCCTGGCCTGAGCGGAGAAGATTGCTTCGACCAGCAACGAGTGCTGGGCCACTGAAAAGGCGTGAGAACCGATGGTCTGGCCGTTCCAGCGCGCCACCCGCGCCAGCCCATGGGCTATGTCCGAAATCTCGATATCGAGCGGAGAGGGATCGAGCAGGTCCAGCCGGCGGCCGGACAGCATGCGCTGCCAGGCACGCGCTGGTGCTCCGGCGCGGTCGGCCATCAGCCGTTCTCCGCAGCAGTCGCGCCTTCCGGGAAGGTGAATTTCGCCCAGCCGGGTATGGCAAGCCTGACCGGGATGCCATCGGCGAGGATTTCCCTGCCGTTGTCGATGGCGCTCTTCACCCGGTCGATCCGGGCAATGGCCAGACCCTGCTTGCCGGATACGGAACCCAGCGCGCCGACAGGCTTGCCTTCCACGGTAAGCTCCGTGCCGGGTGCGGGCCGGGGGGCATCGGCCGAAACGAGCAGGACGCGCCGCCGCGCCGTGCCGCGATGCTGCATGCGCGACACCACTTCCTGCCCCACATAGCAGCCCTTGCCAAAGCCGACACCGCTCATCTGATCCAGCAGCACGTCATGCGGGAAGGCGTCACCGAGCTGGTAGTCTGCGCCGCTTTCCGCCACTCCGCCGGCGATGCGCAACGCATGCCATGCGGCAAGATCGCCGCCGTCCCCGGAGCCTTGCTCCGCGCCATAGATGCGCACGACATCGCCTTGCGGAAAACGTGCATCGCGCAGTGATGTTGAATCAGTCTCTGAAGATGCTGAATCATTTTGCCATGCGACAGTTACAACTAATTGTTCCGGCTTGGAAATTTCAGCCTTGGTGCGCAGCTTGTACATCAGCAGCCGGCGATGGAAGTCGGCGGCGACATCTGCCCGGCATTCGAGCCGGAACGCATCCGGTCCTGCGCGCGAGATCAGGAAATCGAACAGGATCTTGCCCTGCGGCGTCAGCAGCGCCCCGGGCTTGACCTCGCCGTCCGCTAGGGCTTCGATATCGACGGTGAGGATGTTCTGCAGGAAATGCTCTGCTTCGGGGCCGGCGACGGTGATGACGGCGCGATCTTCAAGACGGGCGATGGGCATGGACGGAAACGAGCCTTGAGTCTGCAAAGGGTCGCCTCTAGGTAGTCCTCCCGTCGCGCGCCCGCAAGCCGGGTCAGAGCCGCTACTGCCATTCCGGGGCCGCCGGGAGTTTCCTCCAGCTTCAGTCGCCGGCCACGAAGAACGCCCAGCGTCCCTCCGGCGTGATGCCGAGGCGATAGAAGATGTAGGCGCCGAACTGCTGCATGTCCTCGTAATCGCCGGCAGTGACGATCTTGAACAGCTCGACCCGTTGGCGCGGATCCAGCTTTTCGAGCGGCACGGCGAAGAAATAGGGCCAGACATAGAGTTCCTGCGGCGTGCCGGCTTCCGTGTGCACGAAGCCGGCGCTCAGCACCTCTTCCATGATCGCCAGAATTTCCTGACCTTCACTGTCTCCCGACAGCCCCTTCAGGAATTCGATCGGATCGCCCTCGACTTCGGTGAGGGAAAGCTGCGTGCCGCTGTCCCCGGTGCCGACCAGTGGCCTCAGCTTGTTGATGTCGCCGGTCTTGCAGGCTTCGAGAATGAGGCCGTGCATGCGCCGGACAGGTTCAGGCAGGCGCTGAAGATCGTAGATGATCTCCGGCAGGGGGGCGTCCCCGGCGTTTCCGACCTGCCCGTCGTCATCTTCACCATCCTGTGAGGGCGATTGCGCGTCACCCGGCTTCTCCGCGCCGCCGGACGGCGGCTGGGAGGTGTGAATGGGATCGGGGATCGGGACCGTCGCGGGCGATGAGTCGTCCGAACCGGCTGGTGCGGAAAGAGGCGGAGGCAGTTCTTCGCGCTTGATCTCGCTGAGTGCAGAGGCGGATGGGATCGTTGCCACAAGTGCCGTGGTGGTCAGCACTGAAAAGCCCAGAGCACATACGGCAAGCCTGAGCACAGAGGTCTTGCCGGAAAGTCGAAGTTTCAAGGTCCGCATCTCCATGTCCAGCCGGATGATGCCCCACCGCGCCAGTTGCGTCAAAGTCCGTATCGGCTTCCGGACAAGACTTGCAGATAAAGAAGCTGTGGGGAAGCGTATGGAGCGGGCTCAGGCCCGATACGATTCGGAAGCGGTATCAGTGACGCATGCGATGCGGCTCGAAAGCGCCGCCGATCACCTTTTCGCGCATCCGGTCCAGCATGCTCAGCGCCGCCTTCTCGCCATTGGCGCGCAGCATCTCGCAGAATGCGGTCTCCAGCGCAGCCTCGGCGATGATCTCAGGCTCGATACCGGCCGAAAGGCCTTCGGCCCAGGCTTCGTTATGGCTTTCGACGGCGGTCAGGCGTTTTTCTTCCCTGACGATGGCGTCGATGTCACTGATACTGTGTTCCATACGCAACACTCACCCTGTTCAAGCAACGATCCTTCAAATTAGGATCAAAGTTGAAACGTCCCTTTAATGTCCCATTAAGACTTCTAGCATGCCTTCCCGGATTTGTGCGGGCGCTTTACCGGAAAAGTTAATGGTTTCCTAATTGCCGTAGCGCGAGGCGATGTCCCGGGTCAACGCCTCACCTTCCTTCATGTACCGATTGATGGCCGCCGTGGCCGAAGGCGTGCAGCTTTTGTAGGTCTCGCCGAAGCTGCGATAGCCCCGGTTGAAGGATGCGATGAAGCGCGCGCGCCGCTCCGGATCAGGATTTTCCGATTCGAGCAGCTTTTCCATGCTGTTGCGCCACTCCGAACCGTCCTCACCGCACAGATTGCGCAGGAAATGCAGCGAGCCGAATATTTCGGCAAGGCGCATGAGGCCGGGCTCGAAAGGGGCTTCCGCCGCGGGGACAGGCGTGGCCGCCAGCATGCACGACATGGAAAGGCAGACGGCAACAGAATGGACAAGGCGTTTCATGATGCTGCCTCGCCGGACAATATGTCGCGCACCGGCATGGTTCCTGCGAGCAGTTCCTCGGCCACTTCCATCACCGAAGCGGCCAGCGGCAGGGCGCGCATGTCGTCCAGCGAATAGAAGGCGGCACTTGCGGCATCGTCGCCCGCCACCGCTTCGCCACCCGCATAGGCGGCCGCGAATACGGTCAGGCGATAGTCGACCGGATGGTTGTCGGAAGCGCCGTCGATGAAGATGGTGCGCACCGGCCTGTAGCCGGTTCCCTCCAGCGCTGTTTCTTCCACCAGCTCGCGGCGCGCAGCTTCCTCCGATGTCTCGCCCGGCTCCTGCTTGCCGCCGGGAAAGGCATAGAGACCCTGCGAGGGCGCCCGGCCGCGCTTCACCAGCAGCACGGTGTCGCCGCGCACGAGCGCGACGGATACGGCTGGGATTTCCGGCAATGTCGTCATCTTGCCAATGTCATCATGTTGCAGCTGCGCCGAACTGTTCTTGTGGAAGGAGCGCCTGTGGCTGCTTTAGCGGTTGCACGCGCCCTGATCCATGCCCACCTTGGCAGTACAGCAGAAAAAGGGTGCATTCATGTGCGGGCGCTTTGCGCTGACAGCAACCGCCGACCAGACCGCCGCTTTTCTCGGTGTCGGCGAGTTGCACGATTTTCCGGCGCGCTACAACATCGCGCCGACACAGCCGATCCTTATGGCGCTGGCGGCTCCCACGCGGCCGCCCGGCTCCAACCTGCCTGATCGCGAGGCTTTGCTGGTGCGCTGGGGGCTGATCCCGTCCTGGGTAAAGGATACGCGGGGCTTTCCCCTGCTCATCAATGCCCGCTCGGAAGAGGCCGCCACAAAACCCTCGTTCCGCACCGCGATGCGCCATCGGCGCGCTCTGGTGCCAGCCTCCGGTTTCTATGAGTGGAAGCAATCCGGGACGGGGAAGGGGCAGGCTTACTGGCTGCGCCCGCGCGATGGTGGGCTCGTCGCTTTCGCGGCGCTGATGGAGCCTTACTCGGAGCCGGGCGGATCGGAGATCGATACGGGAGCCTTGCTCACCACTTCCGCCAATTCGGCAATTGCGCATGTTCACCATCGCATGCCGGTCGTGATCGGGGAAAAGGACTTTGCGCGCTGGCTGGATTGCCGCACGCAGGAACCGAGGGATGTGGCCGATCTGATGAAGCCGGCTGATCCGGATTTCTTCGAAGCTGTCCCGGTCTCCAGTCTTGTCAACAAGGTGAGCAATACGGGGCCGGAAATACAGGAAGAAGTCAAAGAGCAGAAAGCTGTTCCCGAACAGGGTGAACCTTCCAAGGACAAGTCCGGCCCGGAGAGCTCCGGCAACAAGAAGCCGGGTGATGCGCAGATGTCATTATTTTGACCAGATAGTAAAAATCCGGCCATCATGAAGCTGCGCAAGCCTTCGCCATGATGAATGCCGTCAGGACCGTTGCATGGCGGGCCTGAATAATCACGCCGGGCGCGGCGAGATGAACTTCTGGACCGGCTTCTTCTTCTTGGTCATGTGCATGAGCGCGGCTGCAACGGCTGCCGGGCCGATGGCGCGGTACTGATTTGCCAGAACCGGTCGTTCAGGTTGCTTTTGCTGCGGCTTTTTCGACATTTTTCTTCCCCGATGCCGAGATTAACTTGTACGTCCAGTAAATGATACCTGATTCCGTCGAAATAGTGGCGTGACGGTGCGTTCTTTTGGGCTTCTTTCAGGCTCTGATTACATGTTTAATAAAATCTTTCATTGTTGCCGCTGATGCGTGCCTGCCCTGCATTTTCGTCGGGCGTTGCGGCTTGACGGCAACAGAATCGAAGGCGATAAAGCCCGGATGAAGATGTCCTTCGCCATTTGTGGCATTTCGATTATTGGCTAGCCGCGCGCTGGCCCGGACGTTTTCGCCCCATCTTCCTTTCAGATCGGACAAACGACCCGGCCAGCAGGCTGAAGGGCAACCGCGTGTCTGATTGAACCGGCGATGCCGGGAAGGGGAAGAATGTCTGCAACAGCCAGTGGCCTGCGCCTGACCAACACGCTCACCCGCACGAAGGAGGATTTTTCTCCGATCGATGCCTCGAACGTGCGCATGTATGTGTGCGGCCCGACCGTCTACGACTTCGCCCATATCGGCAATGCGCGCCCGGTCATCGTCTTCGATGTGCTTTACCGGCTGCTGCGCCACATCTATGGCGCGGATCACGTCACCTATGTGCGCAACATCACCGACGTGGACGACAAGATCAACGCGCGCGCCCTGCGCGATTTCGGGGACGATATCGCCGCCGGCCGCCTCACCCTCAACGAGGCCATCCGCAAGGTGACGGAAAAGACCGCCGACCAGTTCCACAAGGACGTGAAGGCGCTCGGCTGCCTGCCGCCCACCTTCGAGCCGCGCGCGACCGAATTCGTCCAGCCCCGCGAGGACGGGCGTACCGACATGATCGGCCTGATTCAATCTCTCATCGAACGCGGCCATGCCTATGAAGCGGCAGGGGAAGTCCTGTTCGACACGGCCTCCATGCCGGATTACGGCGAGCTTTCGAAGCGCCCTCTGGACGAGCAGCAGGCGGGCGCGCGCATCGCGGTCGATACGCACAAGAAAAACCCGCAGGATTTCGTTCTGTGGAAGCTTTCCTCGCCGGAAGAGCCGGGCTGGCAGAGCCCCTGGGGCCGCGGCCGTCCGGGCTGGCACATCGAATGCTCGGCCATGTCCTCGGCCTATCTCGGCGAGATCTTCGATATTCACGGTGGCGGGCTCGATCTGATCTTTCCGCACCATGAGAACGAGATCGCGCAATCGCGCTGCGCGCACGGCACCTCCGTCATGGCCAATTACTGGATGCACAACGGCTTCCTGCAGGTGGAAGGGCAGAAGATGTCGAAGAGCCTCGGCAACTTCTTCACCATCCGCGAACTGCTGGAAACCGATAGCTTCGGTGGCCGCGAATGGCCGGGCGAGGTGCTGCGGCTGGCCATGCTGATGACGCATTACCGCGAGCCGATCGATTTCGCCGTGCGTAAGCTGGAGGAAGCGGAAAACACGCTGCGCAAATGGAAACGCGCCGCCGATCTGGCTTCCGCTTCCGCCGCTGACGTTCCGGTCCAAGTCATTGCCGCGCTGTCGGACGACCTCGCGACCTATTCCGCCTTCCAGTTTCTGACGCAACTGGCGGGAGACGCAATCGATGGCAATGAAAGCGCCGCTGCTTCGTTGCGAGCCGCACTTGAGTTTCTCGGCTTCGATGTCAGTGCCGAAGTGGACAAGGCTGCCGTGGATGAGGCGATTGCCGCCCGCCTTGCCTTCATTGGACAGAAGAACTGGGCCGAAGCTGACCGCATCCGCGACGAATTGCTGGGGCAGGGCGTGCAACTGAAGGATGGCAAGGACCCTGCCACCGGCCAACGCATCACGACATGGGAGGTGAAGCGATGATCGACCATACCGGAATAGCAGTGACCGATTTCGAGGTCTCGCGAAAGTTTTACGATGCGGCGCTGGAGCCGCTTGGCGCTTCTCTGGTGATGACGGTTCCCGAGGAATTCACCGGCGGGCTGAAGGTTGCAGGCTATGGCTATGACCGGCCCCAATTCTGGCTGCACGAGGCGAAGGAGGCCGGTCCCGGCCGCCATTACGCCTTCACCGCCGACAAGCGCGCGGAAGTGGATGCGTTCTATGAGGCAGCTATGGCTGCGGGCGGAACCGACAACGGCGCGCCGGGCGTGCGCGAGCACTATCATCCGAATTATTACGGCGCCTTTGTTCTCGATCCAGACGGCAACAATATCGAGGCCGTCTGTCATCATCCGGAGTGACGTCCATGAGCCTCGACAATAAACCTGTCTGGGCCGGCGGCTGTCAGTGCGGCGCGGTGCGGTTTCGCGTCGAGGGCGCGCTGGGCGATGCGTCCGTCTGCCATTGCCGCATGTGCCAGAAAGCGTTCGGTGCGTTCTATGCGCCGCTGGTCTCGGTGGACGAAGCAGGCCTTCGCTGGACCCGAGGCGAACGCAAACTGTTCCGTTCCTCCAATCTGGTCGGGCGCGGCTTCTGCGGCAACTGCGGCACGCCGCTGACTTATGAAGCGCCGGATGGAATTGCGCTGGCCATCGGTGCTTTTGACGATCCGTCCGGCATCGCACCCGTCATCCAGTTCGGCATCGAGGCAAAGCTGCCCTATGTGGACACGGTTTGCACCCTGCCGGGCAGGGACACCATGGAGGACGAGCAGGCTGTGGAATTTCTCGCCCGCATCGTCTCCTTTCAGCATCCCGATCATGACACCGAAACCTGGCCTGCGAAGGACACGACCATATGACCACGGAACTGCGCGGCCTTTATCCGGAGATCGAACCGTTCGAGACCGGAATGCTCGATGTCGGCGACGGTCACACCATCTATTGGGAGCGTGTGGGCACGAAAGGCGGCAAGCCGGCCGTGTTTCTGCACGGCGGGCCGGGCGGCACCATCTCGCCAAAACATCGGCGACTTTTCGATCCGGCGCTCTATGATGTGATCCTGTTCGACCAGCGCGGCTGCGGAAAATCGCTGCCCAACGCCTCGCTTGAGGCCAACACCACATGGCATCTGGTGGCCGACATCGAGCGGCTGCGGGAAATGTGCGGGTTCGACAAGTGGCTGGTGTTCGGCGGATCGTGGGGCTCCACCCTGGCGCTTGCCTATGCGCAGACGCATCCCGATCGGGTGAGCGAGCTGGTCGTGCGCGGCATTTACATGCTCACGCGCGCGGAACTCGAATGGTATTACCAGTTTGGCGTTTCGCAGATGTTCCCGGACAAATGGGAGCGCTTTATCGCTCCGATCCCGGAAGAGGAGCGCGGTGACATGATCGCCGCCTATCGCAAGCGTCTGGTCGGCAGCGACCGCACGGCGCAGGTGGAAGCGGCGAAGGCATGGAGCATCTGGGAGGGCGAGACCATCACGCTGCTCCCCGAACCCGAGACCAGCGATCCATTCGCCGTGGACGACTATGCGGTCGCCTTCGCGCGCATCGAGAACCATTATTTCGTCCATGCCGGGTGGCTGGAGGAAGGGCAGTTGCTGCGCGACGCCGGCAAGCTGAAGGACATTCCCGGCACCATCGTCCATGGCCGCTACGACATGCCGTGCCCGGCGCATTATGCATGGGCGCTGTACAAGGCATGGCCTAAGGCCGAATTCCATCTGATCGAGGGGGCAGGGCACGCCTATTCCGAGCCCGGCATTCTCGACCGGCTGATCCGTGCCACCGACGCATACGCAGGCAAGGCCTGAGCGCAGGAATTTCTACCAACTTCCGGCCGGAATCCGGTTCGGGGGCAGGCAAAGAGCAGGGCAATGAAAGAGCGACTTTACCTCTACGATACGACTTTGCGTGACGGCCAGCAGACGCCGGGCATCGATTTCTCGGTCGAGGACAAGATCGCCATTGCCCGCATGCTGGATGAATTCGGCCTCGACTATGTGGAAGGCGGCTATCCGGGGGCCAACCCGACGGACACCGCATTCTTCACGGAGAAGCGCACCCGGCGTGCGCGCTTCTCCGCCTTCGGCATGACGAAGCGCGTCGGCGTCTCCGCCTCGAACGATCCGGGGCTGGCGCTGCTTCTGCAATCGCGTTCGGACGTGGTCTGCTATGTCGCCAAAAGCTCGCAATATCAGGTGCGCGTGGCGCTGGGCTGCACGGACGAGGAAAACCTCGACGCCATCCGCGCTTCCGTCGAGGCGGCGATCGCCGCCGGCAAGGAAGCGATCATCGATTGCGAACACTTCTTCGACGGCTTCAAGGCCAATGCGGATTACACGCTGGCCTGCGCCCGCACCGCCTGTGAGGCGGGTGCGCGCTGGGTGGTGCTGTGCGACACCAATGGCGGCACCCAGCCGGCGGAAGTGCGCGAGATCGTCGGCAAGGTCATCGCGGCCGGCATTCCCGGAAGCCATCTCGGCATCCATGCCCATGACGATACGGGGCAGGCGGTGGCCAACTCGCTGGCCGCGGTCGAGGCCGGTGCGCGGCAGATTCAGGGAACTCTGAACGGCATCGGCGAGCGCTGCGGCAACGCCAATCTCGTCACCCTGATCCCCACGCTTGCCCTGAAGCCAAACTACGCGGATCGCTTCGAGACCAGGATCACGCCGGAGCGGCTGGCGACGATCGCGCATCTGTCGCGTTCGTTCGACGAGCTTCTGAACCGCGCGCCCAATGCGCAGGCGCCCTATGTCGGCGCATCCGCATTCGCCACCAAGGCCGGCATCCATGCCTCGGCGCTGGCCAAGGAGCCGAGCACCTACGAGCATGTCGAGCCCGAAAGCATCGGCAACCGCCGCAAGGTGATGGTGTCGGATCAGGGCGGCAAGGCCAATTTCATCGCCGAGCTGAAGCGGCGCGGCATCGAGGTTTCGCGTGACGATTCGCGGCTGGATACGCTGATCGCCATGGTCAAGGAGCGTGAGGCGGAAGGTTATGCCTATGAGGGGGCGGACGCCAGCTTTGAGCTGCTGGCCCGCCGCACGCTTGGCACGGTGCCGGATTTCTTCAGCATCGAAAGCTTCCGCTGCATGGTGGAGCGCCGTTTCGACGTAAACGGCCAGATCAAGACCGTTTCCGAAGCCATCGTGAAGGTGGTGGTGGAGGGGGAGGTGCGCATGTCCGTGGCTGAAGGGCATGGCCCCGTCAACGCGCTCGACATCGCGTTGCGCAAGGATCTCGGCCGTTACCAGAGCGAGATCGAGGATCTGGAGCTTGTCGATTACAAGGTGCGCATCCTCAATGGCGGCACCGAGGCCATCACCCGCGTGCTGATCGAATCGCAGGATGCAAGCGGCGCGCGCTGGTGGACGGTGGGCGTATCCGACAACGTCATAGACGCATCGTTTCAGGCGCTGATGGATTCCATCGTCTTCAAGCTGATGAAGAACCGCGAACTCGCCGGCCTGGTTGCCGCCGAATAGGGAAGGCTCGCGTCGCCTGCGTTGATCCATCAACGAAAGACGATTGAACCATGAGAAGTTTGAAATGGTTCTGTCCGTCGGGCGGGTCCATATGGTCGGCATGAGCATTGAAGCGATTGAAAAGCCGGGTGAGACCGACGTAACTGCCAGACGCGGCTTCGCGCTGGGGCTGGGAGCCTATTTCCTGTGGGGGCTGCTGCCGATCTACATGAAATGGGTGGCGCATCTTCCGCTGATGGAGGTCGTCGCCAACCGCGTGATCTGGTCGCTGCCGATTGCGGCGGCCGCGTTGGTCTGGCTCAGGCGCACGGCAGACTTCAAGGTGGCGATCCGCTCGCCGCGCCTGATGGCGATGGCAGCCCTCACAGCCACCATCATCACCTTCAACTGGAGCCTGTATGTCTGGGCGATCGCCACTGACCGCGCGATTGAAACAGCGCTTGGCTATTATATCAATCCGCTGGTGAATGTGCTGATCGGCGCGGTGATGCTTGGAGAGCGCCTGAACAGGGTGCAGACGCTGGCCGTCGGGCTCGCCGCTGTCGCTGTCGCTATCCTCACTTATGAGACCGGCACCTTGCCGTGGGTATCTCTGGCGCTGGCATTTTCGTTTGCCGCTTACGGCTACTTCCGCAAAACACTCCCGCTGGGCCCCAGTCAGGGGTTTCTGCTGGAGGTTCTGATCCTTTCTGTTCCGGCTTCCATATATCTTGTCTGGCTGAATGCGAGCGGTGCCGGACACATGGTTTCAAGCAGTTGGCCGGATACGCTGTTGTTGCTTGGCTGTGGCCCGATCACTGCGATTCCGCTTCTGATGTTTGCCTTCGGCGCCAAGGCGCTGCGCCTGTCGACTCTGGGGCTGATGCAATACATCGCCCCGACCATGGTGTTCCTGATTGCCGTGTTCGTTTTCCACGAGCCGTTCGGGAGTGCCCAGCTTGCAGCTTTTGCGCTGATCTGGTTTGCGCTTGCGATCTACACCTGGTCGACCCTGCGGGAAAACAGAGCCGCTACATCTTCTCGATAATGGACGGTACGCCCTCGGCGGGCGTGCCTGTCGCCGATGCGGCCGACAGGATGGTCGGCACGATGGCTTCGACGTCTTCGACGATGAGCGGGCGCACGTGATGCGCGGTATGGATAAAGCCTTCATCCCGCATATGGTCAAGCAGCGCGATCATCGGGCTCCAGAAGCCACCGATGCTGGCGAAGACCATGGGCTTGCGGTGATGGCCAAGCTGGGCCCAGGTCATCATCTCCACGATTTCCTCGACAGTGCCGATGCCGCCCGGCAGGGCGACAAAAGCATCTGACTCCTCGAACATGCGCTGCTTGCGCTGGTGCATGTTGTCGGTGATGACGACCTCGTCCAGCCGGTCCAGTCCGGTTTCGGTTGCTTCCTTGTTCATGAGGAAGCGCGGAATGATGCCAAGCACCTTGCCGCCCGCGCGCATGGAACCTTCGGCCACAGCGCCCATGATGCCCTTCGTGCCGCCGCCATAGACGAGACGCAGGTTGGACTGGGCCAGAGCGCGACCGAGCGCGCGCCCGGCTTCGATATAGGCTTTGTCGTTGCCCGGAGAAGAGCCACAGTAAACGCAGACGGATCGAATCGTGTTCATAACGGATTGGTGCTAGGGCTTTGTGTATGGGTCAACCCTGTTCCTGTGTTTTTCTTGTCGGTACATGCAAAACAGGCTAGATCGCAGCGGAACAGGATCTTCCGGACTGTACCGGTAAAGGTCTTGCGCCGACGAAGATCGGGTGTGATCGGATGTCATCACGCGACCGGGGACAGAGGGGCCGGACAGGACAATGAAAAACAATGGGCTGAAGGCACTTCTGTTTGCCGCTGCCGCCGCTCTTGTGGCGGTCTTTATCGGCTATCTTTCCGGCGCGCTGGACAGCTTTCTGGGACGCACTCCCACCGAGGTAGCGCAACCGCTGGCGGCGGGTCCCGCCGAAACGTCCAGCCCGGCTCAGGAATCTGAGAATAAGGCTGCCGCCCCTGCCAGCAGCGAGAGCGCACAGGCGGGTGCGGAGGTGCAGGCGCCTGTCGATGCAGCTGTCGGTGAGGAGGCTTCCTCACCTCAGACTGAAACCTCAGAAACAACCGTTCCAACCTTTGACGTCCTGCGCGTCGAAGGTGACGGTTCCGCCGTTGTCGCCGGAAAAGCCGTGCCGGGATCGACCGTCGAGCTGTTCGACGGTACCTCCGTGCTCGGCAAAGCCGTCGCCGGTTCCGATGGCGCCTTCGCGATCGTTCTGGATGATCCGCTGAAGTCGGGCGACCACCAGATCGTATTGCGGGCGACGGAAGGCGGCAAAACCGTCTCGACCTCGGTTCAGACCGCCGTTGTTTCCGTTCCCGACAAGCCCGACGGTCAGGTTCTCGCCATGGTCGAGGAGCCCGGCATGCCCGCACAGCTCCTGACCGTGCCGCAGGCAGCTCCCGCGCCGGGTCAGCAGGCGTCTTCGGACGCAACCGCTGAGGCACAGCCTGTCGGTGAAGCCGGCGAACAGGCGTCCGCTCAGCAGAGTGCGGCCGGGACAAGCGGTGACGATCAGCCCAATGCACAGGAAGAGGCCGTGCAGCCCACTGGCGTGCCCCGGATCGTCGTCGAAGCTGTCGAGATCGACGGAGCGAAAGTTTTCGTAGCTGGCCGCGCCGATGCCGGGCGCAAGGTTCGCATCTACGCCAACGAAATCCTGCTGGGCGAAGCCCTGACGTCGCCGGACGGTCATTTTCTTGTCGAGGCCAGCAGGGACCTGCCGGTCGGTGAATACACGATCCGCGTCGACGGGCTCGATTCGGCGGACAGCGACAAGGTCGTCGTCCGGGCCTCGGTGCCGTTCCAGCGTGAGCCCGGCGAAACGATCTCCGCCGTTGCCCCTCCCGAAACCGGGCAGGGCGGTGCGCAGACCGACCACTCGTCCGCGCCGAAGCTTGAACATGCCGATGGTTCGGTCATCATCCGCCGGGGCGACACCCTGTGGCAGATTTCCCGGCGCATCTACGGCCACGGCACGCGCTACTCAACCATCTATCTCGCCAATCAGCAGCAGATCAGCGATCCCAACCGCATCTGGCCGGGGCAGGTGTTCAAGCTGCCGCAGGAGACGGACAGCGGCGAGAAGGCCGATTTCGATGCACTTGGCGACCGTGTGACCGTTCCAGCCGGGAACTGAGCCTGCCTGCCTGCCGGGCAGGCGTTCAGGCAGCGCTTTCTTTCGGAGGCGCATTGCATAGATGATTTTCATCGTATATCGTCGATATACGATGAAAGAATCCTCCCAATGTGACGCCAGCTATCAGAAGCTGGGTGACGCCGAACTGGCCGCCCGGCTCGGTGCGCTTTCGCATCCGGCGCGGATCGAGATTCTCCGCTGTCTGGCGAGGG
>Ga0265293_10004302_pt1 | contig 25253 bp, 31 predicted proteins | sample Munlanlewell138R_FD_192505 | JGI IMG/M metagenome (GOLD analysis project Ga0265293, IMG submission 192505) | Leachate microbial communities from a municipal landfill in Southern Ontario, Canada - Leachate well 138R | ecosystem: Engineered > Solid waste > Landfill > Unclassified | place: Canada...
CTTTGAGGAATTATATGATCTATTTGCCATGTTCTTTTATTATTACTAATTCTACCATGGTTATTCAAAGTCATCCAATTTTCCCATTGTGATTCAATATGTTGTTTAAGTTCACTAATTGTATATGGAATATATTGTAATATAGATTTCCCAAATTTAGATGAATCTTGTTTTTTAAGTGATATATTAATCATTCTAGAAATATTCATACGTAATTTGAAAATTGGATCTTTTAATTTCCGTTGTTTTATATATTTTTTATTATATTCTAAAATTTTATTTTTATTATTAATATAATATTCTGAAATTTTATTTCTGAAATTTTATTTTTATTATTAATTTTATATTCTTTTTCACATTTTTTACAATATAATTGTAATCCATCTTTTTTGTTTTTATATTTACTAAATTCAGATTTATTTTTTTCTATTTTACATTTTGTACATACTTTCATTTGAAATCCCATTAAATAATTATTGATAATTTATCAGTTGATCGGGTTACAGCTGTATAAGCCCAACGTTTATAATTATCTTCAGTAACTGGTGAAGGTCTTTCGTTGTAAACAATAACATTATTTAATTGACTTCCTTGCATTTTATGTACAGTCAAAGCATATCCATAGTCAAAAAGAAAACCAAGTTCACCCCAATGTTTAACTTCCATCCCAAACATCTTTAATTCATCAAAAGATGAAAATGTTTTTGCAAAACCAAATTGGTGTCTACACAATGGACTTAAATATAATTTAATATTTTCATAAGGAAAATTTATAAAACCACCAATAAAATTCTCATCAATTTCGTGAACACTAGATAGGAAATAACCTCTGTACCCATTATAAAACGGAGTTTTCTCACGTTTATTAGAATTTTTTAGGCAAATTACAATATCATTTGTTAATGGAATTTTATTAGATATCCCAAAAACTATATTGCGTAGCATTGTATTTAGTTTACATCTAGTAGCGTTAGTATAACATAAAACAGCTGATTCAAGTATTTCATTAGGATCGTGAATTCCTTTATAACTTTCTTTTAAAAAATCTATATATTCGTGTTTTTTAATTATTGAAATATGTTCATTACTCTTATAATTTTTGAAATCATAATTTCCATTTCTGATTTGGAATGATAAATTAATAATAGGATTGTTTTCAGCTTGGCGATGAATTTTATCAAGTTTTAAATCTGGATTTTTCATTAAAGAAAATTTACCTTCAATTGGAGGTAATTGTCCATGATCTCCTATTGCTAAAACATCAATTTCATAAACAAGCAAATCATTAAATATATCTTCTGAAATCATTGAAGCCTCATCAAGTACAATCACATCATACTCGATAGCCTTATTCCTAGCCCAATAAATTATTTCACCTTTATCATTTTCTATTGGTTTATAAATTAATTTATGGATAGTCCCACAATAATGAGTTCCATCATTAACTGTAATTCCCTGTTCTTTTAATTTTTTACCAAGAACAGAGGCTGCTCTTCCTGATAGGGCACAAAATGCAAACCTAACAGCGTGCTTAAATTCATTTGCAAGATGCGATACTAAAGTAGTTTTACCTGATCCTGCAATACCTCCCATTGTTAATATTTTAGGATTTATTTGAGTAGGTGTTACAATACCGCCTTCAGATAACCATTTGGCTATAGTATTATATACAATTTCTTGATCTTCTGATAATGTAAAATTTTTCATTTTATTAAATTTAAATGGGCAAATTTCGCCCATTTCCCATTTGGTTCAAGTTTTAGATATTTAGCCCAATATTTTTTAGCTAAAAAAGGGTTGCCAATATATTCATATGACAATCCTATATTATAATAAGCTGAACTAAATTTAGGATCTAATTCAATTGCTTTTAAAAAATATTTAATCGAATTGTTATATAAATTTTTTCTTTTAAAAACACAACCAATATTATAAATAGTAATTGGTTCATTAGGATTGATTTCGAGTGCTTTTTCGTAAAATTCTATAGCTTTATCATAATTTTTATTATGATAAAATAAATTACCAAGAGTAGTATATAAAAAATCTTCCCATGGATTTAATTTAATTGCTTGTAAATATAATTCGATAGCTTCTTCTGGTTTTTCTTTATCTATTTCTGTAGCTTGATAATAAAGTTTTAATGAATCTGCTATATTATTATGTTTAATACTATTTTTCAAACTAATAATAACCATATAGTGAATCCTTGATACTTTTTATTTAAATCCTATTAAATTCTAAAATCATATTTCTTACAATATTATCGAAAAAATTAACATCTGGAACTTTAGGTAAAGTACATTTTTTTATAATTTCATTAAGTTCATTATCTTCTTTCTCGGCAAATTCTACAATTTGATCGTATGTCCAAGCTCCATTACGAATAGCTAATAATTCTTCAGCATCCGGTCTTTTAATTAAAAGTTTACCAGTTTCTAAAATTTCTCTACATGTACGAAGAAGTCTAATAAGATGTGTTGCAAATTTCAAATCAAAACCAAACTTTTTTTCTAATTCAGCACGTTTAGGATTTCTATTTAATTTCCATTCTTGATATTGATTATATTCTCTTTTTGCGGTTCTATATTTTTTTTCCATTACTAAAATTTTAATAAAATTTTCATCAAACCCTTGAAATTTAGCTATACCACTATACAAAGCATCTTCAGTTGAATTGTATTTATTATTTCCAATTGGATATTGAATATCTGAATGAAGTGAATTCCAAACAACTTTCATAGATTTATTCATTGCTTGTGAAAGTTCAATTTTAACATCTTCTGGCAAATGAGTTTGATCAATTACAAAATCATCAACTTCTTGTTGAATTAATGTATTAGCAGCTCCAAATTGATCTTGGCTAATCAAACTATATTCTGGTAATCCAAAATCTTTTCGTGTAGGTTTTTTTTCTACAGGATTTAAAATCCAACATCTATGTGTCTTAATTCTTTTAAGCTGAGAAAGTGCATAACCACAAAATCTTGCTTTTACAGCTTTTGATAATAATTTATTTTTATTATTTAATAATTCTTGCATAATCGGATTGCTAATTACATGATCTGATTCTTCTGTAAATAAAACTTCCAATACAGATGGATTATTGGATAATGCAAGTCGCATGAATTTTGATAATTCTGTAATTTGCATATCAGGAGCATCATTTCTATTTTCTATTCTAGGATCTCCTTTTAATAATCCTTGTGGAAAGTTCACATAAATATGTTTTGTATTACTATCTACAAATTGTTCAAATTTTTCATTTAATCCAATATAATATTTAATTGGTGGAATACAAATTCCACGGTAATCATAATCACTAGTAGGTGTTGCAATTCCATATGCTTGTGAACCACTTAATGTTAAAAATATTGTTGATTTATATATATTAAATGTCATTTTTATCTCACAAGGTAATGGTTGGATTTACTTGAAATAAATCAATTCCAAGTTTTCTACTAATTTCCAAAATTCTTTCATCACGGTAAAATTCATAATATACAATTTTTTTAATTCCAGAATTAATAATTAAAGAAAAACAATTATAGCATGGTGATGCTGTAACATATATAGAAGATTTATTTATAGATACACCATGGCGGGCAGCTTGAGAAATAGCATTAGCCTCAGCATGAACTGTTCTAATACAATGATTATTTTCCATTAAATGTCCAATATCATCACAATGAGGCATACCACATATAGAACCATTATAACCAGTCGCTAAAATAGAATTATTTTTAACAATAACAGCTCCTACATGTTTTCGATCACAAGTTGAACGTGTTGCTACAATTATTGCAATATTAATAAAATATTGATCCCAAGAATCTCTAATCATAAATTACCTAAATTTTCTCTAACTTCAGTTAATATAAATTCTAAAAGATTTTCACCATTCCATTTTTTCGGTTCATGAATTTCTGTATTAGATGATGATAAACCAATTCCCCATATTTTATCAAATGGATTTACTTCTACAAGAATTTTATAATCAGTAGATAATAATTTATCTAATAATAAATTATTTTGAGAAAATTTATCCAAATTTCCTTGATATATAATATTATATTTATTAATATCCCAAACACGTTGATTAAGGAAATAATTATATAGCCAATTAAGTTTATTAGCATGAAGCCAAAATTTAGCTTGTTGTTCCTTGGAAGGATATAATTTATATTAAAAAGTTAACATAATTATTCTTGTAATATTCTTTGATTTTATAAAATAATAAAATTCCATGGCAATTCATCCTTCCCCTAAAGGAAAGGGACTTCTTGCACGTTAGGTTAAAAAAACACTAACATAGAAAAATTTTATTGTAAAGATTTTTCTTGTTCTATAAAATTTAATTTATTTTTTCTAAATTCTAAACGATCATTTCCTTCTTCTTTAAGATATTGATTATATTTTTTATCACCAACTGCAAATGTTTCATCATCATATAAAAATCCTTCTTGATCTTGGGTTTCTAGTATTCCAGTAATTATTAATCTTTTTTTATTTTGCGGATCAAGATCTATAATTAATGCTAACCCTAATGGATGAAGTACTTTTCTATTTATTTCAAAAACCAATCCTTTATCAATTAAAAATTTACCATAAGATTTGTAATCAATCATTTTGACCTCTCAATGGCCTAGTTGTTCCGTTTAATTTTTTATAAATACTATCTACAATTTTTCGTCTAATTCTTTGTAAATATATTAATGAATACATTTCATAATGAGGGGGAATTCTAAAGTGTACAACATTTACAATAGTGTTTTGTTCAACAGTACTTTTCATTTTAATATTAGAAAAACTATAATATTCTATTTCTGATAATAATGATTTACCAAATTCATCGGTAATATTACATAACCAACCAATGAAACAAGGGCCTTTACATTTAGAACCTGTAAAAATTTCATGAGTATTATTAGTTATTAATCCGCTTTCCCTTACATAAGATGTAAATTCACTCATACCAAGAAATAAATTTAAATTTTTATCTAACAAAGAGAAGACTTCTACTGGGCCATCTTCACTATCTATAATAAATGGTAAAAGATTTTCTATTAGATGAATATATTGTTGAAAAATAAGGCTTTGAATTGGTTTTTCGCCCAAAGCTTTACCATGTATTAAATAATTTATCATACTAACAGGATCTTGTTCGAGTAAATTTTCAAAAGCTTTATACATTAAATATTTTTTATTTAATTTTTTATTATCTAATTTATTTTTTTGAGAAATTATTACAGATTTTGCTATATTAAATTCTTTTATAAATTGTTCTGACTGTTCAATTAAAATATCTGATGTAATTGAATTAGAATTAATCATATCTTGCAATTCAATACCAGATGAATTATTGTTTTTTGCTAAATATTTTGAATTAATACTAATTGTTTTATCAGATTTTTTACCTAAAGGATGATTCATCAAATCTAATTCTGATATTAATCCAAACCATGAACAATTATTATATGGGCAACTTACAACTTTATTATAATTTGATAATAAAAAAGATTCTGGTATAAAGCGACTACAATAAGGGCATCTTCTTCCTTTACGAGAATGTAAAGAAAACACTTTTCTTATTCTATATTCATATTCCTGATTAGATGTTTTATTTTCAATATTTTTTAAATTTTCAAATTCTTTTGTACAAACATTACATCTAAGAAATTTTCCTTCATAATCTAAAAATTCTTTTTTCCCTACATTTTTACATGCTGGACATAATGGAATTGAATGTAAAGAATGTTTTGATTGGGTACAAGATAAATCATTTTTTTCAATATTAGAAAAATTATTTAAACAAGTTAATAAATAAGGTTCGATATCTCTATTAGATTTCCAATGTTTTTTATTTATAATAAATGTAATTACACCATTTTTTAATACTTCGGAAGCTTGTTCTTGAAATGCAGAAAAAGCTATTTTTTGATCCGTTCCATAAGTAAATTTTGCTAATGAATATATTTTATTATCAAAATATTCGATTAATTCAGGAATTAATAATTTAATATTATCTTCTGTTAAATTTGCAGCATTTTTATTTATATTTTGAATTATATTATTCAATTGAATTATCCTTTCAGATAATAATTTATAAAATGAAAAAGTTTTACTAAACCAAAGATATCACGATAATGAAATAGTTGCAACTTTTTTATGAATTTGTGCATATTATTTTAGAAATAGTTTCTATACTTGGTGAAAATCCTATATAATCACCAACTTTAATTCCAAGTTTACTTACTGTACCATATGGTAATTCTACAACCAAATCAGATGGTTCATTTGGACCAATTAATTCTGTTGATAAAGGATTTCCTTTATATATACCTATTATATTATTATCTTTGCAAAAGACTATATCTAAAGCAGATGGAGTATTATTCATCCAATATTTATTATAAGTAGCTTTTTTATATGGAAAAGTCATTATTGGTGGTGGCCATTCTTTCCACATTAAACCACGCTGTTGTTCATTTTTAGTTACAGCAACTAATGTTGGAAGACAATATCCATTTATGCTTATAATATCATTAATCATTATAGCTTCCGGATTTTAATTTTTCTATTTCAGAAACAAAATATACTAAATCTTGTTCAATTTTAGAAAGTTTTTTAAGACCATCACGATCATTTTCTAATAATTTTTTAATTTGTTTTAATTCAGATATATCATGAATTGGAATTTTTTCATTGTTTAATTTTTTATGTTTTTTATTTTTTTTATTTTTAAGTGTTAAATTACTATTATATAATTCTGCTAAATCATAAAGTTTATCAAAAATTTCATATATAGAATCATAAAAAGTAAATCCTATTGATATTAAATTTGAAAAATTAACATTACGTTTTTCAAGTAAATTCATCATATCTTGAAGTCCATCTATTGCTTTGACTATATTTCTAGAAATATGAATACGAACTTCTTTATTTTGATCACTTGAAAAAAAGTCTTCTTTAGTTCTTTTTAACCAACGAGTAAATTGATTAGCATTAATAATAATACAATTATTAGAATCTTGTTTACTAAGTTCTTCTTTTAGAAGAAATCCTTTTTCTGCAGAAAATTCATTTGCAGCTTTATTTTGTTCTATTTCACTAAAAGTTGTTCCAATATCAAACTTCTTTTTTTCATTTTTTGCTTGTATTTCTATTTGAATAGAATTCATTAAATACAATGCAGATCCTACTTCTATTAAAAATTCTTTATATTTATTTAATAATGGGGTAAGTTTTTTAATTTTTACCAAATCAGAATAAATTGAACCTATAATAGTATTTTGATCTGTTATTTTATTTTTCCAAAATTCTAAATTATATTTTGAATTTTTAATAGTAGTATTGTATTTTGAACGAATTTCTTTATATTCATTTATTATATTAGCAATATTTTTTCTTATAATTGAAACTATTTCTAATCTTGTTAAAGGTTTTGATATTTTAGCTTGTTCTTCTATATATTCTGGTTCAATTGGAATTATTGACTGTTCTATACTAGGGTTTATAACATCAATAGTAGGGATTTTCAATACATCTTTTAATTGCTCTTCTGTATTGGGTAATGTTTGTTTATCTATTTTGTCTGCAATTTGTTGTAATTTAACAGATTCAGCTTCTGCCTGATCCGCTATATTATTTTTTTCAATAGCTTCTTCTGTTGATTTACTTGCTATTTGTTGTGCTATTAATTTTTCAGATTCATCTGTTTTATTAACAATTGCTAATTCTGCAGATTCTGCAATAGTTTTTGCTTTATCTGCTTCTATTCTTAATCTTTCAGCTTCTTCTTTTTTCTTTTGAGCTATAGCTTGATGAAGATCTTTTAATAAATCAATATTTTTTTCTGGTAAAGAACTTACGGGGTTTAAAATTTCTTCTACTCCAGGAATTTTTGGAATTTTATCACCTGGTTTTCTAAGTGGTTTTTGTGGTTGTTCAATATCTGTTTTATCTATAGTAATATCAGAAATAGGTTTGAAATCTATTTCTGGTTTTGAAGGTATTTTTATATTAGTAATTGATTTATCTATTTTTTTACCTGTTAATAATTTATATTCTTCAGTTAATTGTTTTAATTCTATTTGCGAAGAATTAAGTAAATCATTTAATGTTTTATTAAATGGTTCGAAAAAACCAGAACGTGTAGCTCTATATACTTGTTTAGCAGATAGAACAGAATTAAAAACATCATCATTTAAAACTTTATCATCAAGTTTTTCTAAATATTTTTCAAGATTTGATAATCCTCTTAAAAGTTTTAATCTATCCCATTTGCCTTCTTCACGTGCAAATGGAGCAATTATATGAGACCATATACGTGTTAATTTATTACTAGCAAACTTTTCTAATTCTTCATTTACAGCTGCTGTTGCAAGTTCCATTTCTTGTGATTTTTGTATCTCATTTATTTTTTGCATTCTATCAGAAATACGATGAGAACGTTCAGCTGAATATGTATCTTGTAAATTACTAATATTTTTTAAATCATTAATTATATCACTAAATTCATTAGCAATATTTATTCCAAAATTAATAACTTGATCTGGCATAGGTTGAGTAAGATTTATTTTTTCATTTATACCAATAATAGGAGATGGTCCACCATTCCAAGCTTTTTTTAAAGCTATGATGGCATCAATCACTTTACTAGATCTTTGATTTAAAACATCCTTTTCAGATACAATTTTTTCTTGTGTAGGATCTTTTCTTTTACTTCTAGAAATCTTATCAATCATGATTTAATATCTAAATATTCGTTATTATTTCAAACTAAACTTTCTAAAAGTACCACATATAGTACAAATAACACGTAATGATTTTACAATATCTAATTCTTCAGATTTATCAATAATTAATTTTTTAGATATATTTACAATAGGATATTTTCTAGGTGAAGATTTTAGTGAAGCTCTAAAACGAATAGAATCTTCTATAACAAACATCATAGATTCACTACCAGAATTACATTTTTTGCATCTATATCTATTAGATATGAATTTTATTTTTGTGATATAATCATTCATCTATTTCTTTATTAATTTGTTCTTCTGCTTTAATTGATACTTCTTTTGTTAACAAAGGTAATTGTGGTTTTGAAAAGGGTAAAATATGATCAATTATACCATATTCTTTTGCTTCTTTTGCACTCATAAATTTATCTAATTTAGTATCTCTTTTAATTTTGGCTTTAGTATGACCAGTATGTCTTGCTAATATTTCAGTTAAATAATCTTGAATAGATTTAATCTCTTTAGCACTAATTTCTAGTTCGGTATTAGATCCTCCAATTCCCTCTATTTGTATTTGATGAATCATAATTCTAGAATTAGGCATAGCAAAACGTTTACCAATAGAACCTGATGCTAGTATAATCGAAGCTGCAGAACATACCTCTCCAATGCATACTGTTTTAATTGGTGCTTTAATTCTATTCATCATATCATAAATTGCAAATAAACCAGAGACACATCCACCCGGACTACTAATCCATAAACTAATTATTTTTTCACTACTCTCTCTATCTAATAAAAATAATAATGCAACTATTTGACTTGCTATTTCATCATTAATTTCACAATCTAAATAAATTACACGATCTTTAATTAATCGAGATGATACGTCATACATCCTCTCGCCATCTTTTGTTTTTTCTATAAACACTGGATTAAGATTTTTAATTATAGACATTATACATCTCCAATATTATGAGTTAAAATTAATTATTTCCACTACAATGCTATATCAATATTTTGTTTAAATATTAATATGAACTACCCTCACCTAAAGGTTTCTTGGATCCCAATGGTTCCAACATATTGAGGATTATCCTCAATATCCTGTTCCAGGTAATAAATGTTTAACAACTAAAATTTTGATTCGTTTTTTCTAAAAAATCACATCATATATTTGAATCAAGCCTCAAAGAGGCTTTGTGCTAAAAAATAGCACCATGTGATCTTCTATCTTAGAATATATCAAGAGATTCCTAAAATTTATTTATTTATTTGTTTATTTCTGCTTGTTCAGCACAACAAATACAAATAGTTATACCAGGAATTGCTTCTAAACGTTTTATACCAATTTCTTCATCACATTCTTCACAAACACCATAACTATCATTATCTATTTGTTCAATAGCTTTTTTAACAGCAATTAATTGTTTTAAATAATTAGCAGAAAGTTTATTTTGCACCTTTACCAAAGCATTTGCTTGAATAAAATCTGTTTCATCTCCATCACAATCAATTTCACAATCATAATTATTTAGTGTTTTAATAAGTTTATCTCTTGTTTCAATATATGTTTTTTTTAAATTATTTTTATCTTTAATTTTCATATTTAAACCATATAATTCTATTATAAGAAATTCTATTCTAAGAAGAATTATACATAGATAATTGAGTTTCTATGCATAGAAAATTCTAAAAATAAATCAGAGTAAAAAATAATATTTTATAACTCAGATATATTTTTAATATTATTTAAACGAATAACTTCATGTTTTTTTAATTTTGGTTTTGGTATTTTCGAATTTTCATCAATAAGTGAATCAAATTCAACAGATACTAATTCATTATCATTAAATGTAATTCCATCAATTTCACATGATTTTAAACCACTGCACCAAACAATCCATCCTTGAAATTGGCCTTTATAAGCTTTTATAGTTCTACTTGCTAATTGTTGTGGAGTAACTGTAACGGATATTTTTTGAATTTCACTAATGCAAGGTCCTTTAACTTCATAATATCCTTGACCTTGACCATCTTCAAAAACAGTTGGTTCAATATTAAATTCATTAATAAATGAATTTTTAGCTTCAGAAGAAGTATTTGACATAATTGTTTTATATATAATTTTATCATTTTTAATAGCTGCTAAAAAATAAAATCTATCACGTGTTTTATGTTTTTTGGAAATTTCTGTATTCATATTTTTAACTTTCTATTTAATATATTTATAATAAAGATTATTAACAATAATTTAGTTATATTTTTAGTTATTTTTTTTTCGATAAAAAACAATACCAGTATTTTTTTAATTGTCAAATTTTATTTTTCTTTTTACGAAAAACTTTATATTTATCTTTAAGAAGTAATAATAAAGAATTTTGAGGAATAAACTTTATCATTTTTATTTCTTGTAATTTGCGTATCTCACCTGTAAACACATTGTGAGCAAGATGACTTTTTTGTATATATGGATTAAGAGTTCCAAATCCATTAACAATGATTATTTGATTATTAATCAGATCTTCTACTATATTTTCTATTATTATATTTATAGAATAATAGATTTTTTTATAAGTTACAATATTATTCAAGCGTTTTTGAATTTTTTTAGCAATATCTATTCTATGAATTATATTTGATTTGTTTTTCGTAAAAACTCCTTTTAATTATAGTGAACTACCCTCACCTAAAGGTAAGGGTTTCTTGGATCCCCATGGTTCCAATATATTGAGGATTATCCTCAATAGCCTGTCCCAGGGCAATAAATGTTTAATAATTAAAATTTTTATTCATTTTTCTAAAAAGATCACATCATATATTTGAATCAATCCTCAAAGAGGCTTTGTGCTAAAAAAAATAGCACCATATGATCTTCTATTTAGAATATATCAAGAAATTCCTAAAATAAAGAAAAAGTTTAACAACAATTCATTCCTCCCCTAAAGGAAAGGGAATTCTTGCACGTTAGGTTAATATTTTAATAACAATACTAATAATTTTTCCCCTTTTGCACTCTTCCCTCTGAATCTCTAGAAACTATTTCATCTTCACCTAATGATTTAACAGCTCTCATAATTAATATATCTTGATCATATGTACCAATTTTTTGAATAAGATCTCTAATTATCATAGGATTATCTTTAATAGCTAATTTAATTTTTTCTTTTATATTATTAAAATTCTCTGAAATATCTTTTACATCTTCATATTCTTTAATAGAAGAGTTTTTTCTTCTACGATAAGAATCATCTCCAAAATGATCTAATACAGATATTAATTTTAATCTACGAAGTTTTAAAGTATCAGCTTCATGTAATTTAATATCAATTTCTGAAATTTCTTCTTTTGCAGAATCAAGTGGATTTATTCCAGTTGCAGTTTTTTCCATAATAAATTTAACTATAAATTCTCCATCACTCATAATTTTTATCCTTTCAATATTAAAAATACAATATCATTTTTTTTCAAAACCGTCAACCTCAATCATTTCAGAAAGATTATCTAATAATATAGTTGGAACTTCACGAGATGATTGCCAAATAACACCTTCTTGAACTAATGTTTCAAATGCTAAAGTTGATTTTAATCGTTCTAATAAACCAACTAATAACCATTTATCTTTAGATTTAAATTTTATAAAAATAGAACCTTGATCTTCTACATCTAGAAAATCATATTTATATCCAATAAATAATTCTTCTGAAATTGTATTATCCATTTTTTTAAAACCAATTACAAATACAATCTCAAAACTATCATCATTATTACTAAGTAATGTTAATAAACAACATATTAAATTTTCTGAACCAGCTGCTTCTCCATACCACACTTTAATATATTGAATTTCATCATCATCATTTGATATTTTAAGTTTTATTTTTGTTAATAAATCTTTATGTGTTAGACCAACCTTTTCAAAAGAAATTGGAGTTGCTCCAATATTTATTGCTATTTTTTTTGCAAGTTCTTTGTTTAATTCAAAATCCATTATTTACACCTTTAAAGTTCCTACTGATGATATAGTTGATAATGTTTGAATTATTGTTGGATTCAATTCAGATTTAGGAATTTGTATTGATTTTTCTGAAATATATAATTCAAAATCAAATTCATCTCCATTTTCTTTACGTTTCATTAATTCAATCATTGAAGATTTAGCTTCATCTTTACAAATTCCTAATATTCTATAAGCAATAATAATTGCCGCTAATGATTGAGAAGTTGGTTTATTTTTCATTTAATTTATTTACTATTGATTTTTTTGGTTTAAATTTAATAAAAACTTTTCTATTATTTGAAGATGTTTTTGGACTAGATACTAGAAAAGTTCCAAATTTTCTAATATCAACAATTTCCCCTCTAAGAATTGCAGATCTTATTTCTTGAAAAAACATGTTAAGTATATCTTGCGATATTTCTTTTGTCAATCCTGTATAAGCTTGAATTGCATCTGAAATATGAGAAATATCTTTAGTATTAATTGGAGCATGTTTACCAAGATTTAAAAGATATTCATCTATTCCTATTAATCCTTCAAATTCCATTTTAATTACTTTCTATAATATTGAAGCATATTTCATAAATATATCAGTTAAATTACAAATTCTAGAAGTTTTCTTTTTTAAGAATAGATGTTGTGTTTCAGTTTTAGCAGAGTTGAAATATGATATAATTTCATTTTTTAATTGTTCTATTAATTTCATAATTTGTAAATTAACATAATTGCCAGAATTATGTTCTACAGTTAAACGTTTATATGCTTTTTGAATTTGTTTCAAAGATTTTTCTTTTGCTTCTTGCTCTAATTGTTCTAAATCTTTTTCTAAAAGTTCAGATTTTGGATCATTATATTTTTTTGCCATAAACGTATAAAAATTATTAACACTTTGTTTAGCTTTTGCTATTTGCACTTTAGCATGATTTATCGATTTAACAAGAGAATCTTTATCTTTAGTATCTGGTTTAACAATTGCAGCATCAATTAAACTGTTAATAACTCTACCTAAAGAACTAGTATATGAAGCTCTGATAGTTGCTTTTTCTCTTAATTTTGGATTTCTTTTAACAAGTTCTTCTGTTAGTTTAGCTTTATGAGCTAGTAATTGTGGATATAAACCAGCGTCTTTAATTCCTTTAATATAAGCAGCACGTGCTCTATCATCTATTTCTTTATTTCTTTTTCTTTTGTTAATATTATGATTTGGTGATTGATTTATTGGATTGATAAAATGTAATCCTCCTTCTTCAGATACATCTGCTTGTGACATTACATCTAATCCAATTTCATTAGCAATTTGTGCCATATTTTTTGATACAATATAGAATTCTTCAAACAAATCATCACTTTTTAAAATTTCAGAATCTAATAACATTATTTCTTGTGCAATTGGTGCTATTTGTGCGTATAATTCTTTTGCCTCTGATACTATAGATGTAGGAATTTCACGTTCAACACCAATAAAATTTTTAGTTAAATTTCCTAATTCTTTTGATAAATTAGCAAATTTTAATATTTTATTAATTATATTAGATTGATTATTTATAGGAATAAGTTTAACAGCATTTGTAACATCATTACTATCTGCAAGATCGTTTACAAGTCCTTGATTTATCCAATCTTGATCATCAAATTTTAAATTTGCAAAAGGTAATTCTCTATTTCCACCTTTAAAAATAAATTGTTTAATTAAATTTTCAGTTTCTTCAAAAGAAGATGATCTTCCAAGTAATTGTTCTGTAAACATTTGTATTAATTGATCTTTATCTTTACTACTTAAATTTTTGGCAAGATTATTTACAATTGAATTTATTTTTTCCCATTCTTGATAAGATTTTATTTCTGCGTCAGAATAATTAATATTTTCAGAAAGAGAAATATCTATACCTCTATTTCTTATAAATACTTGTTGTAAACTACGCCAAGGTGAAGTAAATTTAGTAGGAATATGTTCTTCTATTTTTTGTAAACTTTTTACGAAATCAGAAGCTTTACCTTTGATTTCTTTTGGTAATGTATTAAATACATCTGTATAATTTTTATATAAAATTTTTGCAGAATATAAAGAAATATTTTTATCTTCTTTTTCACTAATTTGTTTATAAGAATTTTTTATAAACAAATCCAATTCATACATAGCTAAACCAAGATGTTGAGCTAAATCTGGTAAACGATCTAATTCACGATCAATCAAAATACTTTCATTTGTTTTTTGTATAATTCCAATTAAATTAACAAGAATATCATATTTATGAGATAAAGATTCTAAATTATCTTCAGCTGAAGATAATATATTTGTATTAATTTTTTCTGGTATTGGTAATATTTCTTCTGTTTCATCTTCAAATTTAGGTAAATCATCTAATTCATCATCTTCATCATCTTCTTCATCATCTTCTTCATTTTCTTCTTTAGAATGTTCTAATACAAAATTTTCCCAATCAAAAGAAGGTTTTATTACTTCAAATTCATTTGCTTGTGGTAATGGTTTTTCTTCTTTTTTTGGTTTAATAATAAGTTCACTAGTAGGTATTTGTTCACTAGTAGGTATTTGTTCACTAGTAGGTATTTGTTCACTAGTAGGTATTTGTTCACTAGTAATACCTTTCATCATATTTTGTAATTCTTCTAAAATATCTAATTTTTTATTAGGTGTTTGTAATTTAACTGATTGTTGAGATGTTGGTATTTGTTGTTTATATATAGGATTATCAAAACCTTCAAAAAAATCTTCATCTGGAATTGGCATTGCAGAATAATCAGGTTCTTCTTGAACTTCTGGTTCGGTACTTAGAGTACTTTTAACACCAAAATCAAAATCATCCAATACAGATTTTACACTAATCTTTTTCATATTCAAATGCTAAAAATTGCCCAATTATAAATGTACAGAAATTACATTATTCATAATACCATCTTTTATAATTTGTCCAGATAAAATTCCAGTATTAGAACAATCAGTATTAATATTGCAAGAATGTTTATTATATTTTATTTTTCCATCTTTATTTGGAGTATGTCCACTAATTATATAACCAAATCTACCATCATATAATTCATACCATGGAATACCATCACCTGGTATTGGCTTTCCAAATGAATTTAAATTTTTAATATACATTATTTCACTATTTGAATCAATATTATTCCAGTTTTGATTTGATGAAATTCCCCCATGTACAACTGTTATTCTATTTTGATTTGAAAATATAAATGAAAGTATCAATGGTAATTTTGAACACCATTCTAATTCTTTAGTAAATTTTCCCTTTTTTAATAAATGTCTTTGTTCATTACTACCACGTATCATATACGCTAATCCTTGTTCTTGTAATGCGCAAATTTTGCGTATAATTGATTCTGAAGTTTGAATTTTACTATAAATATTACCAATAGAAACTAAAAATCTAGTTGAACAAATATCTGCTTGTTCAATTAATTGATCAAAAAGAATTTTATTATTATTAATATCACCAATAATAAACAATTCAGAATTATTTAGTAATTTAATTGTTTGCATTAAGAATCAATCTAATTAGTGAATTTTTATGTACATTTAATTATTCCGGATCTAATATTTCTATTCTTTTTCTTTCTATTGAATCTATTAATGCAATAGCAGAATTAATTTCAATTTTTTGTTTTTCTTCTAAAAATGCACAAAATGAACAAAGTCCAAATAACATATTACCCATTGCTATATGTAAATCTTCTTGAGATTCACCATCACTTAAATCATTTAAAGCATCTCTACATAATTTAAATATATCTTTTCTGTTTAAATCTATATAACTTTTAACTACACTTTCAGCTTCGTTCCAAATTGTTTCAAAATGAACCATATATACCTATTAACCAGGGGAATTTAAAAGTGAAACACAAGAACCAGATGGTAATAAAAATAATTTTTCACTACCATCTGGTAATATATATTTAATTATATATATTAAATTTTCTTCAATTAATTCATCAATAATAAATCTTAAATTATATTTTGTTAGAGCTAATGTAACATCTGAATCTCTATAATGTTTTATTTCAGTGGTTTTACAACCATTATTTATATTAATAAAATTAATAATACATTTTTTTAATTCGTCTTTGTTAATCATAATTTTCTACTTTATCACGTTTGTGATGTTGTAAACAACTAATTTGTATTTCTTCATAACCAGATTTTGATAAGAAAATAGTAAAGAACAAACCATTACGAATTTGCAATTCTCCTGGACCTAATACTTCTCCAATATAATAAGTTTTTAAGTCTCGATCTTTCATAGAATGAAGATTAATATTAAATCTACCATTACTTAAAGATATATTTCTTCTTCTCATTTTTGTACGTATAGGTGATGGTCCGATTTGTAATTGTTCAACACCACTTTCTGAAATAAATACCATAAATGATACTCCTTCAGAAAAATTTAATGTTCCTGGAAATTGTAATTTTCCAGTATAAAAAGGTTGTTTATCTGAATCTAAATGACGAATTAAATCAATTGTAATTTTAGCTTCAGGATCAATTTGAAAATTTTCATCATTATCAGATTTAATATTATAAAAATTACTAGTCATGTTTTATATCCTGTTTTAAATGTAATGAATTTATTAATTTATTTAATTTTGTTTTATTTATATAAGAGCGATAAATTCCATATGAACAGTTTATTATAATTAATTCTGTATCTTCTTTTTTTGAAATTCCGCCATTACGACCAACTTTAATTTCATATTCTTTAATAATATTATCTTTTATTAATTTAGAAATTATTTGTTCAAAACGATATAATTCTAATTCTGATTTTGCCCTTTCTTCAAATTTTGAAAAAATATATGATCTCTTTATTGTTTTACCATTAATACATAATTCTTGTAAAACAGATTTAAGAATATTTATTTGATCATTTGATAATATATAATTTTTTTGCATAATTAAGTTAAATCACGTTCTGGTCTAAAAATATCACTTCCAGTATTTAATATTGTTGCCAATCTAGTTTTATCATCTGAAAATAATGGTGTTTCAAAATCAACTATCCATTTGTGTTTTGTAATTTGACCATGTTGAGTATTTAATAATTGTGGCACAAGGTATGTTGATACGCCACGTCTAAATGATGTTGGATAAGAATTAAAATTTATACCAGCATCTTCTATAATTTTTTTTCTTTCTTCTATATTTTTATCTGCTAAAAGTTCATCTGTTTGTTTTCCATATTTAGAATATAAAGTTTCATATACTGCATATTTCATACAATAAAATTGTTTATATAATATATAATTAACAGCTTCATTTATATCTGGTACTGCAAATGTATGTGCTTTAAAAGTAATTATACCATCTAATTTTGGACGATCATTCATTCCCCAAAAATTAGTTAAAAATTCATATGATGTAAGTGAAGATGCTACAGAAGATATTTTTTGTATATTATTACCAAACCAAGGTTCAGTATCTAATGTTTTGTCATTTTTTAAAATAATTATTATTTTATCACTATATTGATAACCAAAAACAGCTCCATCAATTTGTTTAGCTATTGATAACATTGTTTTATTAAATAATGCCATAGTTTTATGACAAAATGGTTTTGGTATATTATGAGAAACACTTGAAAAAGATCTGGCATCAATTTTAATTATTACAGGAATTCTACCAATAATACTATAATTATAAGCGTTTTCATATAAATTTTGTCTATATTGTAATTGAGCCATCAATTCTCCATTTATATATTATTTCTAATGTAATATATACACCTACAATTTTAGTAATTGTTTTTATTTTTAACCAACCATTTCTAAAAATTGTTTTTCTGATATTAGTGTGATGTTATTTTTTCTAGCAGCTTCTGCTTTACTACTTGTACTATTTGAACTTTCCATAACTAAATAATCTAAATCTTTACTAACGGTTTTTTTTATTTCCCCTCCAGTATCAATAACCATTTTTTGTAATTTTGCTCTTGGAATTTCTGATTTTCCTGTAAAACAAAAACTTTTACCAGAAAGATTTCCTTTTATTTTTTCTTTTAAAGATACTCCTGCTGCTAAAATTCTATTAATTCTTTCTTCATTTTTATGAATTCCATTATAAAATATTAAAGCTTTCTTTTCTCCTAAACCAGGAATATTTTCTAATTCATTAATTGATAATTTATATATTTTTAGTAAAGTATCATATCCTTCTGAAATAATTGATTTTGCTGTAGATGTAGCAACTCCATCAATACACAATCCTCCAATTAGATTTTCTAAATAAATTGATTTGAATTTATTTAATTCATTAATTAGATTTTCAGCGCTTTTTTGTCCCATTCTATCAAGTTTGGAAATATCATCTACTGATAATTTATATAAATCATCAACATCTTTAACTAATCCAGAATCAATTAATTTTACTAAAATTGATTCTCCCCATTCTAAAATTCCCAATTCACTAATCCATTTATTAAGACGTCCAATAACTTTAGAAGGACAATCATTATTCGGACACTTTATATATTCTCCTGATTCAATTATATTAACACTACATATAGGACATTTACATGGTGAATTAAAATATTTATCATTTCCATTTATAACTTTTTCTATATATGGAATTACATCATTTCTTCTAGAAACAACAACTCTAGATCCTATATTAATTTTTAGTTCTTTTACTATTGTAAAATTGTGAAGACTTGCCCTTTTAATCTTAGCTCCCATTAATTCTACTTCATCAAATTCAGCTACTGGTGTAATTTGTCCACTATCACCAACTTGACAAACAATATTACGAATAATAGTTTCAGCTTCAGGTGCTTCAAATTTAAAAGCAACAGATCCGTTAGGTCTATGATTTTCTTCACCTAAAGCAAATTGTACTGAACGATTATTAATACGAATTACTAATCCGTCAATATCATAATTAAGCTTTTCACGTTTTCTATTCATATATTCTTGCCATTGTTTTAATACAATATCTGAACTACCAATTATATAATTTGGAATATCAAACCCTAAATTTTCTATATAATTAAATGCTTGTTCTTCATAATCAAAATCTTTTCCTTCAATAGTATATGCAATAACAGAAAGGTGTTGAACACCTTGACCATCAATTCGTTTAGCTATTCCACTAGAAGCATTACGTGGATTTGCCATTTCCGGGAAATGTTCTTTCCAATCAGAATGACGTAATATAATTTCACCACGAATATATCCTGTAAAATTATTATTAAGTTCTAAAGGAACTCCTTGCATTTTTATTACATTGCGAGAAATATCCTCACCAATTTCTCCAGATCCTCGTGTACTACCCTGTACAAATTTTCCATTATCATATTTTAATGAAATTGAAATTCCATCTAATTTTTCTGTAATCAAAAATTCAGAATTACATCTGGTAGAAGACCACTTAATAAATTCATCAGGAATATTTACTTTATTTAAAGAAGGCATTGAAACTTCATGTTCTACTTTTGGCCATTTTCCATCTTTTGGAGGTGGAGCACCTACTCTACTTAAAGCGTCTTCAATTTTTGCTGCAAAAGATTTATCTGATTTATTTTTTTGTATAAAATTAATATACATTGTACGAAGTTGTACTTTTAATATATCATATTCAGGATCTTGAATTAATTTATTATTATTATTATAATATTCTTCATCACAATTATCTATTTGTTCTAATAATTCTTTTAATTCTTTTTTACTAACTTGCATAAATATTTCCTATTTAGAATTTTTAAGTTTTAACATTTGTTCTTTATAAATTTTTATTGAAAGAGTTGGGCCATCTGGATGATATTCTGTTCTTTCTAATGTAGATTTTCCATTTTTATTAATTTCTTTATTTATAATTCTTGCATGAAATTCTATATTACTTCCTGCAATAATACCAGCTACTGGTCCAATTTCTTTTGATTTATAAGTTCCAATTACAATGTAATATGGTTTGTCTTCAATTTTTTTTACATTAAGTCTATTAAATAATTTTTTTAATTCTGGAATATTCATAGTGTTATTTTTACCATTCTAACAAATAAAAGTCAAGAGTTTTTTCACTCTTGATATAATCAATTAATATCTTGATATTTATATTATGGAGAATTTGGAACGATTAGAAAAATATGCTTCTCTTTTTTTAGAGGCTTCTAAAAGTCCTCGTGCAGATTATATGCGTGAATATATGAAAAATAGATATCATAATACTAGAAATAAAATTACAGATACTCTTGGAGGACAATGTGCAAGATGTGGTTCAATTGAAGGGCCATTCCATTTTGACCATAAAAATAAAAAAAAGAAAACAATGCGCGCATCTGATTTGCACTCTGTTAATGATGAAAAATTTAATTCAGAATTGAAAAATTTACAATTACTATGTCCAGAATGCCATAAAGAAAAAACTAAAGAATCTTGGGATTATGCAACTCCAAAACCAACACATGGAACTTATTGGATGTATAAAAAACACAGATGTAGATGTCCAAAATGTGTAGAAGCTTATACAGAATCTCAAAAAAAATGGCGTAAAAATAAAAATAAATAATTATAATTATTTAAAATTTTCATTTAAATTAGAAAATAAATATATTATTTATAAAAAATTGAAATTAAATAATAAATAATTCCCATTATAGTTGTTAAAATTAATATAAAGATATTATTTTTTTGATCTTGTTTATTAATTTTAAAAATAGATAAATCACCTTTAATACATAAACTTTTTTTTGTTTCTTCATTTGTCAAAATTATTCGTTGTAAAACTGGAAAATTTTCATGAAAAGAAGAATCATCTGTTAATAATGTAGATTTAAAATCTGGAACATTTTTCAAATCTACATTTTGCAATTCAGTTGAGCGAAGAGTTACAGGTTCTAATTCTGTAACTAATTCATCAATTCTATTCATAAAATCATTATAGTTTTTCACAACACCATCTGTATATTTTTTTTCATTACCTGTATAATACCCACCAATTTTTAATTCATGAGAAAATCCTTCAGGATCTCCTTCTAGAACTTTTTGCCAAGCTAATTTATATCTTGTTTTTTCTGAAAGAAATCTTATATAATTTTCAGCTCCATCTTCTAATGTTTTAAATGCTTGAAATTTACTCCAAGGATGACCAGGTAGTATTATAACAGAAGTCCAATCTTTTCCATTTTTTTTATAAACACTTATAATTTTTACCAAATCAGGAGTTTCAGATATTAATTTATTTGCTTGTTCAAGTGATATTTCTTCACCACATTTAAACATTGTAAATAATTCATTATCTATTTTTGATTTTGTATTACCAAAATTAAAATCAATAAAACCAACTTGGAATTTTCCAGTTTCCAATTTTGTTTTTGCCCACAAACACGCTAAAGATTTATCAGATGGATATTTTTTAAAAATTCTTTTCCAAGCATTTCTTAATGCTTGAGCTGCTTCTCTTTCTGTAATCTTCTTTTTTTCTGGTGATATATAATTTATATTATCAAATAATGTTGTCATATTTTTTTCCATTGTGTATTTTCTTGTGAACTAACCTTACATTTAAGTGATGGTAGTTCACTTTATTATTCCTTGTAATGATATAATTTATATTGAAAAATTAGCATAATTATTTTTGTAATATTCTTTGATTTTATAAAATAATAAAATTCCATAGCAATTCATTCCTAATCTAAAGGGGCTTCTTGCACGTTAGATTAAAATGCTAATTATTATTAATTAATTGCGTTTTTTTTTTAATTTCCTAGCTGCTTTATTTTTATTTCTAAGTTTTCGTTTTTCAACAGCTTCCTTTTCAAGAAAATTTAAAACTTCTTCTTCTAACTTTTTGGTAAAAATATTTTCCATAATTTCCTCAAACTTTAACCTTTTCAACAAGAAGTCCCTTTCATTTAGGGAGGGATAAATTGTTGTTAAACTTTTTCTTTATTTCTAGAAATTTCTTGATATATTCTAAATAAAAGATCATATGATGCTATTTTTAGCACAAAGCCTCTTTGAGGCTTGATTCAAATATATGATGTGATCTTTTTAGAAAAATGAATAAAAATTTTAATTATTAAACATTTATTGCCTAGAACAGGATATTGAGGATAATCCTCAATATGTTGGAACCATGGGGATCCAAGAAACCCTTACCTTTAGGTAAGGATAATTCACTTAGAATTATACATATAATTTCTCGACATAAAATTTCTCGACATAAAATCAGTATACAGTTTTTTACATATCGGTCAAGAAATTTTTTTTACAAATTATACAACTTAATATTACGCAGGCATATTTTTGTATTTATTTAATCTAACGTGCAAGAAGTCCCTTTCCTTTAGGTGAGGGTAGTTCACATATCTATTAGGAGATTAAACTAATAAAATTAAAAGAATCTTCTTGGTAATATCAATGGCATAATTTTATATTTTATAAAATAACAAGGAATTTTATGGTAAATCCAATAGGCTTATCAATTACTGGAAGTGGAACAGGATCAACAAGATTATCTTTTGGCACATTAGAAGAAAATAAACCAATTATAGTTATTGATAATAATATTATTAGTACTAATATATTATCTATTGATTCATTTATAACAAATTCACTTACAACAAAAGAAATTACAATAGATAATGTACCAAATGATGCTATTTTAACAATAAAAGGCGGATCTGTTGGAAATTCTATTATAAATTTTGGTGATGAAATAGATTATAATAAAGGTAGATTAACTTATTTTAATACAGCTAAACAATTTCAATTAGCAGTAGATAATACTTATATATTAACATTAAATACAACAACGTTTTATCCAAATACAACTGGTAATATATATTTGGGAAGTTCATCAAATTGTTTTAAAGCATTATTTTGTCAAGATTATATTTATGTTTGTGAATCAGGTGCTACTCCATTACCTCCTATAGCTTATGATATTAATGATAAATTAAGAATAACAGGTATTGATCAATCGAACATTTCACTTGTTAGTAGTACTACACAATCAATAATGTTTGGTGATAGTTCTGCTAAATCAAGTGGAAGAATTAAATATAATCATACAAATGATGAATTTTTATTTACTGCTAATGGAATAGAAACGGCAATATTAGATGATGATAAATTTGGACCAACTCTTTCAACTAACAATATAGATTTTGGAACAGCGTTAACACGCTGGAGACATTTATATATGTTTGGCACATTAGATATAGAATCAAATTCAGCTGCTAATATAAAAATAAAAGCAGATACATATATTTCTAATTGTTATATAAAATTTGGTACTAAAACAAATGATTCTGTTGGACAAATAAAATTAGATAATAGTGTACCAGCTTTTAATTTTTTCATTGCTACATCTCCTGATACGTTAGGAACTAATGAATTAACACTTACTTCATCATCATTATATCCTACTACTACAGCTGGATTAACATTAGGTACATCATCATTTCGTTGGGGTGATTTATATATTAATAATGTATTAGATATTGAATCTAGTTCTGGTTCAGCTTATATAGAAATAAAATCAAAAGATATTGGAGATGATTCATATATAAAATTTGGTATTGCAGCAAATGATAATCTTGGACAAATTAGATTTGATACTACTAATAATTTATTTAATTTTTCTATTACAACAGTAGGTACAGATGAAAAATTATCCCTTACTACTACATCTTTATATCCATATACTATAGCTGGATTAACATTAGGAACTTCAGAATTTCGTTGGGGAACTTTATATAATAGTGGTATTATTGATTGCAAATCTAGTACTGGTGTATCTTATATAAGATTGCAATCAAAAGATATGGATTATAATTCTACAATATATTTTGGAACAAATTTAACTTATAATAAAGGATCTATATCAGTTAATACTTTACTTAATGATATGACAATATCATCAGATAATGATATTATATTAAAAGCTAATAGTAAATATATTACATTTGATGGTGATGTATTATATTCAACAATAACAAATCTTATAGATTTAGGAAATTCTACACATTATTGGAATTATTTATATTCAACTAATATAAATGCAAAAGAAATTATAATAACACCATTAACAGCTGGATCTAGTACAAATATATATTTAAAACCTGCTAGTTCAACTATTAATGCTAAAATACATATGGGTGCAAATGATCTTTGTGAAATTAGTTATTATGAAAGTTCAAAAACTATTAGTATTTTAAGTGATTCTTTATTAGAATATGGTATAATTATTAACCAAACTAATTTATATCCAAAACCTGCTAATACTTTAAATCTTGGTTCATCTTCAAATAAATGGAATACAATTTATGCAGTAACTGGTACAATTGATACATCAGATGAAAGAAATAAAAAAGATATAGTTCCAATAGATAATAAAATTTTAGATGCTTGGGGAGATATATCTATAATTTTTTATAAATGGATAAATTCCGTTGAAGAAAAAGGATATAATGCAAGAATACATTCTGGATTAATTTCACAAAGAATTAAAGAAGCATTTGCTAATCATGGATTGGATG